>Ga0316192_10002936_pt1 | contig 12472 bp, 11 predicted proteins | sample MerIslwburrow_MG_FD_204931 | JGI IMG/M metagenome (GOLD analysis project Ga0316192, IMG submission 204931) | Coastal sediment microbial communities from Maine, United States - Merrow Island worm burrow | ecosystem: Environmental > Aquatic > Marine > Coastal > Sediment | place: USA: Maine...
AAATAGACCGCGAAAATTATGAAATTTTTTTTCATAATTTGATGAGTCTTTATGAACAGTGCGGATTATGGATGTTGCGATAATTGTATTGACAAATTGCAAGTATTGGGACCGTCTATCCGGCGCTTAATTTTCCGAAACCTGCCGATTTCAAGCAAATTCCGAAACTATCTGACCGGTGAAAGCATAGCCTGAGACAACGGCCAAGCATATCGAAGGGTGTTAGTCATGATAAGTGGTATTAATGATGATTAGCGGTGTGTATCGAAATTCGTTACTGGTTAGGATCTGGGTCGGAATTCTGAAAATTATTGTAGTCGCAAAGAGTCGCAAATATGAAATTTCAGGACATGTAAATTCAATCTGTTACAATTAATCAAAGGTAATAGCGACTTTTTACAAAACCATTAAAAATAGAAAATAAAAAAGGATCTATGATTTTCTCATAAACCCTTGTTTTGTTGTGGTAGCGGGGGACGGATTTGAACCATCGACCTTCGGGTTATGAGCCCGACGAGCTACCAGACTGCTCCACCCCGCATCAATTTGTCGAATATTGTTTTTAGCGGAACGCCATAAATTAGTCAAGGGATTTTTGTCAATCCGATCAAAATTATTAAATTTGTTCAGGAGGAGGCCAGGTTTAAAATTAGTTGCTTAAGACGACGATATTCTTTTTCAGAGATGTCGGTCCGGTCAGCGTACAGAAGCACCCGCTTGTTGCGGCTGGTGTGTCCGGAAATGATTTCTAAGGAGGATTTTGGAACGTCTAAAGTTTTTGCCAGAAATTTAATACACATACGGTTGGCGGCATTGTTCACAGGAGGGGCGGTTAGTTTGATTTCCAGCGCGTCATCGCGAATCCCGGTGAGCATGTTTTTGAATGAGCGTGGCTTTACCAAGACCTTGAATACGGCACCTCGGGGATTTTTTTGGATACTCAACATTTATTTTTAATACTATTAATAATTTGAGCGGCGGATATTTCTTCAGTTATGGGTATCAGTTCGATACGTCCTCCGTAGTCTTCGACAATTTTTCGTCCCAAAACTTTTACTGAATCGTAGTCGTTGCCTTTTGTCAATACATCGGGTTGAATGGCGCCAATGACACTGTTCAATTCATTGGTGGCAAAGACCACCACATAATCCACGCTGTCCAGGGCACTGAGGATCTGAACGCGTTCAGTGGCGCCGATAACAGGTCTGCCAGGGCCTTTCAGGCGTTTGACGGAGTCATCGTCATCAATGGCGACGATCAAAGCATCGCCAAGCTGTTTGGATGCGGAAAAGAGCCGGATGTGGCCCGCGTGCAAAAGATCAAAACAGCCGTTGGTCATTACGATCCGTTTACGGTTTTTTCGCAGCTTCCGGCAAAGCTGGGAAATTTCGTTTAATGATTTATTTTTGGAAGCAATGTCTTCAGATGTTTGCTTTAAGGCATCCAATAGTTCCCTTTTGCTCACTGTTGCCGTTCCGACTTTACCGACAACAAGCCCGGCGGCGGTGTTGGCCAGGGTAATGGCCTCTTTAAGTTGCAGACCGGCGGCCATGCCGAGCCCCAAGACGGCCAATACGGTGTCTCCGGCACCGGATACATCATAGACTTCCCGAGCCTTTGTGCTGATCTTAAGCGGCTCACAGCCGGGTTCAAAAAGGACCATGCCGTCCTTACCGCAAGTGATGAGAAGTCTTTCGATGCCGGATTTTTCAATCAGGATTTTTCCTGCAGCCGTAATGTTTTTTCCGTCTGTAATTTCCACGCCAGAGGCCAGGGAGGCTTCTTTGCTGTTGGGGGTAAGCAAAGATACACCTGAATATTTTTCAAAGGCCCGCCCCTTTGGATCGGCAATCGTTAGTTTGTTGTTATTTTTGGCGATTTTAACCAGATCGGCAATCAGAGAACGGGAAATCACGCCCTTACCGTAATCAGAAATTAGTACCAGATCGACCTCGGGGATGATCTTCTCAGCCAGCGTCGTAAGGGATCTGAAGGTTGAAACAGACACTTTTTGTTGCGTCTCACGATCAATGCGAAGCACCTGTTGATGGTCTGCAATTATCCGCGTCTTTTTCGTTGTTGGTCGTGAGCGTTCCTGAATAACTCCCCGGGTATCCACGCCGAGATCGTTTAGTTTATTCAACAAGAGTTCGCCGTCCCTGCCCGTGCCGGTCACACCGAGTACGAAAACTTGAGCTCCCAAGGCCACCAGATTGTTGACGACATTGCCGGAGCCTCCCAGTGTGTAGTCCTCATTTTTAACCGACACCACCTGAACCGGTGCCTCGGGAGAGATGCGATCCACTTCTCCCCATACATATTCATCAATCATTAAATCACCGACGACCAGAAGACGGCAATTATCAAATCTTGAAATGTCTATCTGCATGGATTTTTATCTCTGATCAGACAACGGTTTTTGCAACAATCTCATTGATGAAACCAGGAGGGCGCACAATCTTACCTTCCCGATTGATACACGGATGTTTGGTATACCCTTTGGCCAATAGTGTTTTTCCATCTTCCTGGTAGATTTTATAATCGAACTTGAGTCCGGCTTTGATTTTGGGGTCCAGCGAAGTTTCAATCACCAAAACATCATCGTATTTGGCCGGTCTGGCATATTTGCAGTGGGCTTCGGATACGGGGAGAAATATGCCATTGTCTTCTACGGCTTTGTATGAAAGCCCCAGGAATCTGAACATTTCACTGCGACCAACCTCAAACCAGCGAAAGTAGTTTCCATAATAGGCCTGGCCCATGTTGTCGGTATCCCCGTAAATGACGCGATAGGTTGTACGATGGCGCAACATAATGGGTTCTCCCTGGGATGACTGATGCATATGGATGATTGACCCGCCGACGGCGGAAAGGTATTCTTTCTTACTATATTTTATAATCTGAGTGCATCTTTAATTCGTCCATCGTCATTTGCAATTAATCATTTTTTTCGTTCAATCAATTCAAGGAGTCGCTGCTTCAGCTCGTTATAGTTAAATACCGCCGGGAATTCGGCGTACTCCTTTTTCACATTTTGTGGCGGCCGATATAAAATTGCGTGGTCGGCTGCTTTGAGCATGGTGATATCATTATAGGAATCACCGATGGCGATAACTTTGTAATTCAGGGTTTTTAGCGCAAGAGCGACTTTTTTTTTGCCGTCGGGTTGACGTAAATTGTATCCACCAATGGAACCGTCCGCCGCAATGCTCAGGGTATTGCAAAAGAGAGTCGGTCGGCCCAGTTTTTCCATTAAAGGGCCGGCAAACTCAACATAGGTGTCGGACACAATTATTACCTGCATCATTGATCTGAGCCAGTCTAATAACTCTAGGGCACCCTCCAACGGCTCCATTTTGGCGATGACTGCCTGGATATCATCGAGCTTAAGATTGTTCTCATCCAAAATAGCCAGGCGTCTTCGCATCAGAACATCATAGTCGGATATATCTCTGGTTGTCAGCCTGAGTTCTTCTATACCGGTAATTTCAGCAAAATTGATCCAAATTTCAGGCGTAAAAATGCCTTCTAAGTCAGAGCACACAATATCCATATCAATCCGATATCTCCTTTCTTAAACTTGTATTTCAATCCCGTTTTTCATTCTCAATTCGGATGAGAACCGCATCATTGCTGACGACATCCAGAGCGTTGATTTCGTTTAAGGCACGTTTTACGTCAGCCTCCTTCGCTCGATGAGAGAGCATGACCACGGGAACGGCGCCGTTCATTTTGCGTCCTTTTTGGTGGACGGACTGTATGCTGATCCCATACTTGCCTATAATTCCGGATATGGTTGAAAGAACGCCGGGATGATCAAGCGCGGAGAATCTGAAATAATAATGAGTTATAAGATCATCCATGGGCAGAATCGGTACCTTGCGAATGTTGTCCCGCTGATAGGAGAGTGCGGGGATTCTGCGGACGGTGCCGGATAATATATTTCTTGCAATATCGACAATATCACTGAGGACTGCGCTGGCAGTGGGCATCATGCCGGCGCCGTGGCCGTAAAGTAATATGTCTCCCGCCGCATCTGCTGAGACCGTAATGGCATTTACCGTGCCTTTAATGGAAGCCAGTAGATTGTCGGACGGTATCATTGTGGGATGAACCCGAGCCTCAACTCGGTTGTTTTCGAATTTGCTGATTGCCAGCAGTTTGATCCGGTATCCGAACTGTTCGGCAAATTCGATGTCCAGGGGCGTGATTTCAGAGATTCCTTCGACATAAACATCCTTTAAATTAATCTCCATGCCGTAAGCTAAGGCCGTTAATATCGCAATTTTATGGGCGGTATCGAAGCCGCCGACATCCAGTGTCGGATCTGCTTCGGCGTATCCCTTTTTTTGAGCTTCCGCCAGTGCTTTCTGAAAGGTAATGCCCTCGTCCGCAATTTTGGATAAAATGTAATTGCAGGTGCCATTTAAAATGCCGGTCATCGCCATGATATGATTGGCCGCCAACGATTCTCGCATGGTTTTTATGGTCGGCATGCAACCACCGACACTGGCCTCAAAAGCCAGGTCCACACCCTTTTGCGCAGCTGTCGAGAACAATTCATTACCGTGACCGGCCAGAAGAGCTTTATTGGCGGTGACAATATGCTTTCCATTTTCAATGGCTTTTTTTATTAAGTCTTTGGCAATGCCCTCTCCGCCGATCATTTCAATCACGATATCAATTTCAGGATCGCAGACGACTCTATGCGCATCATTTGTAAAAACACCATCCGGGGGGCGAATACCCCGGTCGGTTTCTGTGTCAATGTCGGCAATCCACTTCAAATTCAAGTGCGCTCCCACGCGGGTGGTCAAAAGTTCTTTGTTTTCAATGAGCAATTTCGCCACACCAGTGCCGACCGTGCCGAAACCGAGCAGGCCGATGTTGATTTCTCTCATGTTTTTAGCTCCTTTGGACATTGAACACTATAATGATTACAAACCAATAGATAATATAACTCCAATAAAAGGAAGTCAAAAATTGTTTTGACTTTTAAGCCGAATAAGTTTAATTTTCAAGGACTTTTCTTTGGCCAACAATCATTGAGGGGAGATTAGCATGACCGATTCTTTAACCTATGCGGACGCTGGCGTGGATATTGATAAGGCCGACAAGCTGGTCGGGACTATCAGTGAGATTGCAAAACAAACTCCCCGGATGGGAGTCATCGGTGAGATCGGTGGTTTTGGCGGACTTTTTTCGCCGAATCTCGCCAATCTTGACAGACCGGTGCTTGTCAGTTCCACAGATGGCGTCGGCACCAAGCTTAAAATTGCCTTCATGCTCGACAAACACGATACCATCGGTATCGATCTGGTAGCTATGAGTGTCAACGACATCATCGTCCAAGGCGCGAAACCGCTTTTTTTTCTGGATTATCTTTCCATGGGAAAGCTGGATAGTCGGCAGGCGATGAGCATTATCAGCGGAATAGGTGAGGGCTGCCGACAGGCCAAATGTGCGTTGCTCGGCGGTGAAACCGCAGAAATGCCCGGGTTTTACCAGGACAACGAATATGATTTGGCCGGCTTTGCGGTCGGCATCGTTGATAACCGCAAAATCATTGATGGTACCGACATTCGAGTCGGCCATCGGCTTATCGGCATCGCTTCCAGCGGGTTGCACAGCAATGGATATTCCCTGGTACGTAAAATTTGTTTTGAAACACTTAAACTGAATGTCAATGAATATGTGCCTGATCTCGGCAAAACCTTGGGTGAGGAGCTGCTTACACCCACTAGGATCTTTGTTGAACCTATTTTGAGTATTTTAAAAGATATGCCGATTCACGGGCTTGCAAACATCACCGGCGGTGGGATTTCAAACAACCTTCTTCGGATTGTACCTAAAGCATGCAATGTATTGATTCAAAAGGAAATATGGGATGTCCCGCCTATCTTTTCATTTCTGCAGCAGGCCGGAAATATATCGAATCAGGAAATGAGACGAACTTTTAACCTCGGAATCGGTATGATTGCCATCGTTCCGGCAGAGGCAGCCCCGGATGTTCTACAACGATTGAAGGCTGTGAATGAAAGCGCTTATTTAATCGGTGAAATAATTACATGCAGGGATGCCAGCAACCAGATCATTTGGGAATAGATGTGCAAAAGCATAACCGTATAAGCACCACTGAAAAATCAGTGATTAGAAAGATTACCCTCAGGATTTCGAAATTTATAGACTGGCTCGCCAGAGGAAACCTCGGGAATCCACCTTGCGTCGGTTGAGGCAGCGGCAAAGCAGGTGCCAGGAGGGTGCCAAGGAAAGAAAATTGAAGATTTTCGAATGACTTATGAACATTCTGGGCATTGAAACTTCCTGCGATGAAACCGCTGCGGCGGTGGTCAAGGAGGGAGCCACGCTGGCGTCTTCGATCGTTGCTTCCCAAATAGAGGTTCACCATCGGTATGGGGGTGTCGTGCCGGAGCTGGCATCCAGAAAACATATTGAAGCCATAATACCGGTTGTTGACGAATCATTGAATAGAGCCGATTTGTCTTTAAAGGATATTGATGCCATTGCCGTTACCCGGGGGCCGGGACTGGTTGGTGCGCTGCTGGTGGGATTTGCATTTGCCAAAGCCTGTGCCTATGCATTGGAAATACCATGGGTGGGGGTGAATCATCTGGAAGGCCATATCAACTCGGTTTTTCTGGAACCCAACCCACCAACGTTTCCATTTGTCGCACTGCTGGTATCCGGTGGGCATACGGGTATCTACCATGTCACATCTCACACTACCGTTGACTTGATGGGGCAAACCCGGGACGATGCCGCCGGAGAAGCTTTCGACAAGGTCGCCAAGATGCTTGAACTGGGCTATCCGGGCGGCAGTGTCATCGACCGTATCTCGCGTGCCGGAGATCCTGCCAGGATAAAATTTCCTCGAACCTACCTGGACAAGTCCGAGTTTGATTTCAGCTTTAGCGGCATTAAAACGGCCGTTAATCGCTACATCATGAATCATAAAGATCGAATTGAAGATCAAATACCGGATATTGCCGCCGGATTTCAAGAAGCCGTCATGGACGTTCTTTGTTACAAAGTAATTCGTGCAGCCATGGTAAAAGGTTGTGACCGTATCGCCTTGGTAGGCGGCGTTGCTGCAAACAGCCGGTTAAGGGAAAAACTCAGTTCCGATGCCCGACGCCAAGGAATCCGTGTTCATATTCCATCATTGCATCTCTGCGGAGACAATGCGGCCATGATTGCTTTGGTAGGATATCACTACTTAAACGCCGGGATAGTCTCAGGTCTGCAGGATGATGTTTTTTCGAAGACGCGATAACGCCCAATTATTAAATTACAGTAATAGAACGTTTTACGAACAACTAATCTATTACATTCAATATTTCTCTATAACTAATAGAAAACTAATATAAATTATATAATTATCGTGAATGATCCGGTTTCGGATATACGTACTTTTTTTTTGCTCTCATGATTCTTTTTACCGACGCAATCCCTCTTGCCTTCACGTCGGCGGAATTGATAATACCCTGAAAAACTTCTTTGTAGGCAACCTCAATATTCGGCCCTTTATGGCATATAAGGGCGAGGTCGATCTCGGCGGCAAGTATCCGACGCATCGCCGTCTGAATATCGTAATGCTTGGCGATGGCGCCCATATCGAGGTCGTCAGTCATCACAAGGCCGCTAAATCCCAATTGATCTCTCAAAAGAGTTTTTGCGATGTTATCGGATAAACTGGCAGGCCATTGGGGATCCAGCTTTTTGTAGAATATATGCGACAGCATCACGCCGGATACCCCATGCTGAATGCTGGCTTTAAAGGGTATTAGATCGATTTGCTCAATGACGGATATATCATCATCCAGCATTGGAAGATCCATATGGGAGTCCAGTATCGTCCGGCCGATTCCGGGGAAATGCTTGGCGACGGCCATGATGTTGTTGCGCTGAAGATGTTCAATGACTTTGATCCCCAGTCGCGTGACCCAGGCCGGATCACCGCCGAATGCCCTTTCCGCCATAATACTATTGATTGTCTCAGGAGCAACATCCAAGACCGGTGCCATGTTCATGTTGATACCGACCCGGGCCAGCTCGGCGGCCGTTATCTCGGCAAAATGGACGGCATCCTTTTCATTGTCCATATGGGGATTGCCGGGAAATTGTGAAAAGGGTTCTTTGAGCCTGGCCACCTGTCCGCCTTCCTGATCGACGGCAATGAACAAGGGGGGTTGCCCGCATCGCCGCGCATAATTCTGAACCTCGTTGCACAGGCGCTTTATTTGATCCGGAGTTTCGAGGTTTCTTGAAAATAGTATAATACCGCCGCTTTTGAGTCGCTTGATTAAAAACTTAAGGTCCGCATTGAGTGCGGTTCCATCAAATCCGACCATCAGGCGCTGTCCGGCCAATTGTTCATTTGAGAAGGCTGTTGTCGGCATTTTCTTGGTTCCTAAATGATGTGGAATAGTTTATTGTATGGAAAGTTCTAATTTCTGAATACTGTTATATTAAAGTTTTTTAATATAATAAGTTAAATAAGTACGTTGAATCTAAATGATATCCATCTGAAAATCCCAAAGGCGAAAAATACACAAGGAGTTATTTGTCCTTCGCCGTCCGCCTTGCCGTGCCATTGCTGTCACGCGACATTTGATCAAGGGGAGATTAAAGAAAACGTCTTTGTTAAGGTGGCATAAAAAAAGAGCAGCGTCAAATTTAGACTCTGCTCTTCAAACGATTCTCCTGGAACCCATTGATTTTAAAATTCCAAGATTATGTTCAGTTCGGTTGAGCCGTCCCACAGGTTGATTGAGTGGGGAGTCAACCGAAGCTGCACGCTATCGGTATGCGCTGCCGGACAGTACATACCAGGGGTCATGCAGTTTATCGGTCTCTGACCCCATATTATGTTGAAAAGGCCACCCTAAATGCCGTTGTTCTCGTGTGGTATCTCCTCAATTTGGATTTGGGAAGTCCGTCAGAAAAGATGCACGCACATCCGAGAAGCCGTTTTTCTAAATTAACAAATTTTGACACTGCTTGGTTCCTATTCATATGCTTAATACAAATTTTGTGCCACAATGGCTAATTTATAAAATAACTATAAAAAACAATTAGTTAAAGAGTTATATGGAAGCACTGAAAAATCCCCTGCGCACCAAAACCGTCAATTTTTCGACTCCTAAGTCATTCATTTTATTAAGATCGGTGCGAACATCGATAAGTTATCTGCAAGCGTTAGCTTCCTTTACTGGACTCATAGCACCGACGTTCGATAAATCCGGAGGTAGATTTATCCCAGACAGCTTCGTTTTCGTGTATGAATTTTGGAGGTCCATCCCAGGCACCACATGCTTTCACCACGGTTTCGCCCAGGGTGAACTTACGGCCGCAGGCTGCACATCCCTCTGCATTGAGGGTGTTTAGTTTTTCAAGATCGATGATGAAGCTTTGCCCTTTGCTAGTAAGTGTCGCCATAATCAGCCTCTCTGAGGTATTGAATTAATTGTACTAAAGAAACTAAGGGTGGTATGTTTGTGTGTCAACGGATGCTTCATTTTTTTCGTCTCAATTGATATTTTCGTACGGCTTGATTGTGCTCTTTTAAGGTTTTTGAGAAATAGTGGCTGTTGTCTTTTTTTGAAACAAAATAGATAAATTCAGTATCGTCAGGAAAAAGGGCCGCCTCCAGAGAGGCGCGGCCGGGGTTTGCAATGGGACCGGCAGGAAGTCCTTTGATTTTATAGGTGTTGTACGCCGTGCGGGTGCTGAGGTGTTTGCGGGTAAGATTGCCGTCAAAATTTTTTACGCCGTAAATGACCGTCGGATCTGATTCCAGGCGCATTTTCTTTTTTAATCGATTATGAAATACCGAAGAAATGATGGGTCTTTCAACGGCTGCTCCGGTTTCCTTTTCAATAATGGATGCCAGAGTTACAATCTGGTGAACCGTAAATCCGAGATCTTTTGCCCGCACTTCCCATTCGGTTGTAAAAACGGACCAGAACCGATTCAGCATCGTTGATATGATTTTACTTATCGTGACGTCTCGCGGAAAAAAATAGGTATCCGGGAACAGATACCCCTCCAACGATGAGGCTTCAATGCCGTTTTTAGTTACCAGAGCAGCGTCTGTGGCTGTTTTGATAAAATCAATTTTTGAGCCAAATCTAGCGTTTTCCACCAACATTGCGATCTGAGCAATGCTATAGCCCTCCGGAACGGTAAGTTTATGGAGATTGACCGCTCCCTTTACCATGATTTCCAGGATCTGGCGGGGTGGCATGGCTGCAGACAGAAGATATTCCCCGGCTTTGAGATGCTTATCCGAGCCATTTATGCGGGCGATTAGAATGAATTTCAACTTACTTTTAATAAGATTTGCTTGCTGGAGGAGATTCGCGGTGGCCCTCAAGGTTTGACCCGGACGAACACTGATGATGACATTTTTTAAGGCGTTGACATTTGTGGGCGTCTCAGCGTAGGTACGGAGCTCAACAATAAGCCCGGCTGCTGCGCAAACAATTATCAATAGAAAAATTAAAATTAAGAGCAGCGTCTTTTTCAATACGAATAGAGCTCCTTTCGAATGAAGATAGCGGACTTGGAAACCAATAATTTTTTAACTCTGACAAGCATAAAAAAAATACTGCGCCTTGTCAAAGACGCAAATCATCAGACATCACATTGAACCTCAGGGCTAACGCATTTTGAGATAAGAGGGTTGGGGGGTTGAAAACATTTTTCCCCAGAAAATATGGTCATCCCCCATACATTGCAAATGTGTTACCTATCATTGAAACGGCAGTCCTGACGCATATGTGAGAGACCCCAATGCGGTCAATGATTTACAAGGACGTTAATTTTTATTTGTCGCAAAATAGCTATAGACAGGCCGGTGTCGTTTTGTTAGTATACCCTTGAACCATTATAAATTACAATAAGGGAGATCAAGGTGATGCTTGCAAATGGGACCAGTTCAATCATTCAATGCGGTCGTAAGATTAGTGGTCAAGAGATTGAGCAAATAAAAGAGACCGTTGATTTATGCTGGCGATTAAGTCGCTATGAATTAGCGCAGACCATTGCGGAGAATTTAGGCTGGTATACGGCCTCGGGCAGCCTGAAGGTAGATGCCTGTGTTAAATTGTTGGAGAAGCTGCAAGCTAAAGAGGTTTTGCAGCTTCCTGAAAAGCGGGGTTTATCAAAGCCCAATAAAAGCTCCATACCAATAACCGCGCGCAGCGCACCAGCAACGGATATTGACTGTAAGCTAAAGCAATTGAATTTTGTTAAGCTGCAAGTTGTAAGTGAGCCCCAGGATATAAAGTTGTGGCAAGAATATGTATCGCGTTACCATTATTTGGGTTACAAAAAGCCGTTTGGGTATTATTTGCATTATTTTATTGGCAGCGATCGGGGCCTATTAGGTTGTATGTTATTTTCCGGTGCCGCCAAGAGCATCGGTGTAAGAGATCACTGGATCGGTTGGACGCAAACACAGCGGTTGCGCAATTTAGCCTGGGTGATTAATAATTCAAGGTTTTTAATTTTTCCCTGGGTAAAAGTAGCCAATCTTGCCAGCCACGTGTTGGGTCAAATTCACAAACAGATCCGAGCCCATTTTAAGCAGCGTTGGGGGTTTTGCCCGGTTTTGTTGGAGACTTTTGTTGACCCGCAGCATTATCGGGGCAGTTGTTACAAAGCTGCCAACTGGTGCTATTTGGGTATGACAACCGGCTTAGGGCTTGTGCGTAAAGGTAAGAGCTACCGCACGAGTGCCAAGAAGGTTTTTGCTAAGCCGCTGGTAAAAGAGTATCGGCAGCTGCTTTGTTGTGAAGATTTGGTTGGGAGGGCGACGCTATGAGCAAGCCCAGCCGTCGTGCAAATCGCCAGGGCATTTTAGAGCTAAGGAAGCAAAAAAGGAAGGCTGAAAAAAAGCTGCGTCAGGCCGATCGAGGCCAGAATGTGGTATTAACCCCTGGGGCGGCTATATCCAATGGCAAAAGCCGGTTAAAGGATGTCGCGCAAGAAACTCAAGTCCGTCAGCAGGCGGTCAGCGAGCAAGTTCGTATCTTTCGCAATCAACTGCCGACATTATTAAAGCGCCTATCGCGGATTAAAGACCCGCGAAATACGAAAAAAACCAAGTATCAGCTGACACTTTTGATGATTTACGGCATTTTGAGTTTCGTATTTCAGATGTCTTCGCGTCGCGAAGCTAATCGTGAAATGAGTTTGCCGATGTTTAAGCAGAATCTGAAGCTGCTGTTTCCCGAGTTGGATGACTTGCCCCACAGTGATACGTTGATGCGCCTATTAGAAAGAATTAATGTGGCTCAAATCGAAAGTGCGCAACTGGATTTGGTAAAAAGTTTGATTCGCAAAAAGAAATTTTACCGTTATCTGATTGATGGCCGTTATCCGATTGCCGTTGATGGGACCCAAAAGTTTTCTCGCGACTATCTGTGGAGCGAAGAGTGTCTGCAAC
>Ga0316192_10002937_pt1 | contig 12471 bp, 10 predicted proteins | sample MerIslwburrow_MG_FD_204931 | JGI IMG/M metagenome (GOLD analysis project Ga0316192, IMG submission 204931) | Coastal sediment microbial communities from Maine, United States - Merrow Island worm burrow | ecosystem: Environmental > Aquatic > Marine > Coastal > Sediment | place: USA: Maine...
GCGAACTACGGCAGGTCGAGCTCGAGCGGATAGACCCGGCCATCGACTTCTACTGGAATCGAAACGGCCCGGGGAGCCCGATCCGCGAGGACGACTTCACGGCCGAGTGGAGCGGATACCTCGAGGCGCCGGCGACGGGTGACTACACGTTTTCGGCATCGGCAGACGACGACGACGCGGTGCGGGTCTGGGTGGATGGCCGACTGGTGGTGGATAAGCGGGCCGAGATCGGGGCGAGCGCGACCGGTGCGGGTTCCGCTGACCCGACGGTTCAGCTGGTCGCGGGAACCCGGGTCCCGATCCGCGTCGAATACCGCGAGCGGAAGGTTACGGCATTCGTGCGACTCGAATGGTCCGGTCCCGGAGTCGAGACCGGGGTCGTCCCGCAGTCGAACCTGTTCTCGTCGGCCGACCTCGCTGCGGGAGACGGCCTCGCGGCCAACTACCGCTCGCTGCAGCAGTACCTGGCCTATACGCAGAAAGACGGAAACCTGTACGCGATCACGTTCGAGTGGCCGGCCGGCGAACTGAAGCTCCCGATCGCCGAGCCGCGGCCGGGGACACGCGTCTCGCTCCTGGGCCATGAAGGCGAGCTTCCGTGGCGTTATGCGGACGGGCGGGTACTGATCGACCTGTCCGGGGTTCCATCGTCCGCGATCCCCGGCAGGTGGGCCTGGACGGTACGGCTCGAGGGGTATGCGGGGACGGCGGGGAACTAGGGCCGCCGCGCCACCACCCCGTCCTTCATTACAAACATCACGTCCCGGACTGCCCGGATGTCGCTCGTCGGGTCACCCCGTACGGCGACCAGGTCCGCCAGCGCCCCCTCGGAGATAACGCCGAGATCGGCCAGGTCGAGGGCCCGGGCGTTGACGATCGTCGCGCCCTGCAGTGCCTCGGCGGCGGTCATGCCTCCACGCACCATCCACTCCAGTTCACGCCAGCTTTCGCCATGCGGAAACACACCGACATCGCTTCCGAGCCCGATCGTCACGCCGGCCTCGAGCGCCGCACGGACGGCATCCAGCGTCCCCTCGATCCGGGGGCTGAGCTCGCCGTCGGCTGCGTCGATTTCCCAACCGCCCGGCAGTCCGCTGAAGTACTCGTCGTAGGCCGCCGCGGCGGCGAGGGTTGGATAGAACACGACACCGTGTTCTGCCATCAGCCGGAACACCTCGGGCGTGCCGCTCGACCCGTGCTCGATCGTCTGCACGCCGGCCAGTACCGCCCGGCGCATCCCTTCTGGTGAGCTGGCGTGGGCGGCGACCGGGAGACCGGCCGCGTGAGCCTCGTCGACCAGTGCCTCGAGCTCGGCAAGCGTGAACGTCGGCGCGACGCCTCCGCTGCGGCTGAAGTCGGCGTACACCTTGATCAAATCGGCTCCATGGCCGGCCTGTTCCCGCACCGCCCGGCGAATCTCGTCCTCGCCCGTGACCGGCTGCGCGCCCTGTGGCAGAACCAGGTCCGGGTCCCAGCCCCGCGGACCCGGGGCGTAGCTGGCCGTCGCCGCCAGCGCGAGGGTGGCCGCGAGCACCCGCGGCCCGGGGATCAGACCGTCGTCGATCGCGTCCCGGATCCCGAGGTCGGCCCAGCCGGCTCCCTCTGTTCCCAGGTCCCGCAGCGTGGTGAAGCCCGACATCAAAGTCTGTTCGGCGTGGACCGCCGCACGAACGGTCCTGTAGGAGCGGGCCTCCCGCAGGACCTGGTCGTCCCACAGCGTCTCGGAGTACGGGTGGAGGAACAGGTGCGCGTGCGCCTCGATCAGGCCCGGCAGCAGGGTGGTTCCCGGCAGTTCGATGATCTCGGCATCCGCGGGAGCCTGGACGTCGTCGGCTGCACCGACGGTCGTGATGCGATTCCCCTCGACCAGCACTACCCAGCCGTCGTGGGTCTGCCCGGTCTCGGCGTCGAACACGCGGTCGGGTCGGAGCAGGGTGGTCGCGTTCGGGGCGGCCACCTGGGCGCCTGCCGAATCAGGGACGCCTGCCAGGAGCGCGGGACAAAGCGCGAGGCTGAAAATCGTGCGGGTGAGAACGTTCGGTCTCATGGCGTTCCTCTGCGTCGGATCGGTCGGATCGGTCAGAGCATGTGCTGGAAAGAGCCTGCCCCGAGCCAAACTACATGAGAGTCGCTGGTCCGTCATACGGGGAAGTGGGAATCGTCCTGCGAGGCCGACCCAACCCCTCAACTAACTGCCTCGCCCGGGTGTCAAATAGACATATGGACGCATGAGACCTGCCATGGGAGGGGATCGTGAAGGCCCTGATCTCGAGCATGATCGTCGTCGGCGCCGCGCTCGCGGCTCACCAGCCTGCCGTCGCCCCCGAAGTCTCGGGGATTCGCTATACCGTGACGTTCAACTCGGAGACGGCGCAGCGGAACGCGCTGCAGGTCGAGATGACCTTCCAGAGCGAAGGCCAGGGACCTGTCGTGCTGTCGATGCCGGCGTGGACGCCCGGCTCGTACACGGTTCGTAACTTCGCTCGGTTCGTTCGGGAATTCGAAGCGACCGCAGGCGGAGCGCCGATCCAGTGGGACAAGGCAGACTTCGACAGCTGGCGTGTGTTTCCGTCCAGCGGCGACATCGTGACAGTCGGGTTCGAAGTCCAGGCCACCGAGCTGGCCGTCGGAATGTCCTGGTCAGCCGAGGACTTCGCGTTCTTCAACGGCACAACCGCCTTCCTGTATCCCGAGGGCCGGGGATTCGACTTCCCGGCGACGGTCTCGGTCCGCACGGAGCCGGATTGGAGGGTGGCGACGGGAATGAGTCCGGGGGCCGAGCCGGGAGAGTTCGCTGCCGGCAACTATCACGACCTGGTGGACATGCCGTTCTTCATCGGCCGGTTCGACCTGGACAGCGCGCGAGTCGAGGACCGCTGGTTCAGGCTCGCCACCTATCCCGAGGAAGCTCTCGCCGGAGAGGAGCGGGCAACCACGTGGGAGCACATTCACGCAATGATGCCGCCCATGTCGGCCGTGTTCGACGACACCCCATTCGAAACCTACACGATCCTGGCCGTATTCGGCGAGGAATTCTCGGGTGCGAGCGCCCTCGAGCACAGCAACTCCTACCTCGGTTACTTCGCGCCCCTGCTCGCGGGATCGACGACGTTCGCGTCGATCGCGGCGCACGAGATCTTTCATGCCTGGAACGTGAAGCGACTGCGCCCCGAGGAATTGTGGCCGTACGAATACGATCGTGAACAGCCGACCACGCTGCTGTGGGTGAGCGAGGGTATCACCGATTACTACGACGACCTGGCGCTGGTGCGAGGCGGGATCATCTCCGAGGCGGAGTTCTATGCTTCGACGGCCAACAAGATCAGCGAAGTCTCCCACCTGCCCCCCGTGGCACTGGAGGATGCGTCCCTGTCGACGTGGGTTCGTCCGACCGACGGGACGGCGTACATCTACTATCCGAAGGGCTCACTGGCCGGTCTCATGCTGGACATCCTGATTCGGGACGCGACGGACAATCGAAGTTCCCTGGATCACGTGATGAGAGAGCTGTACATGACCGAGTACAAGAACGGGAGCGGATTCTCCGAGCAGGAATGGTGGTCCGTTGTGAGCCGGGCTGTCGGCACCCGCCTGGATCTCGACGAATTCCAGGCCCGCTACATCGACGGCCGCGACGCGTACCCGTGGGATGAGGTCCTGCCGCTTGCCGGTATCCGGTACGTCGAAGAGGAGGAGATGCTGCCCAACATCGGCGTGATGTTCAACGCGGGCGACGAGGGAGTCCACGTCAACGCGGTCATTCCGGGCGCCTCGGCTACCAATGCCGGGGTCAGAGAGGGCGATACACTGTTACGAGCCGGCGAGATCGCGGCCGATGGGCCCGACTGGGCCAACCAGTTTCGTGCCAGGTACGCTGAGGTTGAGGAAGGAACGCCGGTCGACTATGTCGTGATCCGGAACGGAAGCGAACTGACACTGCCCGGTCAGCTGCGCTTCGCACCCCGGTCGTCGCACCAGATGGAGCCCCTTCCCGACGCAGTGGAGAAGGCGGTGCGGATCCGGGACGGGATTCTGACGGGCACGACGGACTGAGTGGTGGACCGAGTGAAGAAAGGCGCGACCGAGTAAAGCACGACAACGAACTCGACGTCGGGAGCCTGGTCGCAGTCCTCGAGCGCCGCTGCAGTCCTACGGCCAGATCCCCCTGCGCAGCGTCACGTCGGCCACCCGCTTTACCGCCAGGATATAGGCGGCCGTGCGGAGGTCGATCGGGTCGAGCCCGTCCTGGCCCCGCCCGAGGTTCTTGCGCGCCGCCTCGATCTCGGCCAGCGATCCGTTGATCCTCTCCCGGGTGTCGAGCACCGCGTCTGTCGCCCGAATCATCTTGCGGAGCAGCTTCGCATTCACCTCTTCTTCGTCCCACTGCTCGTGTTCGATGTTCTGCACCCACTCGTAGTAGCTGACGGTGACCCCACCGGCGTTGGCGAGGATGTCGGGCAGGACCGGGATCCCCTTCTGGTTGAAGATCCGGTCGGCGGCCGGCGTCGTGGGGCCGTTGGCGGCCTCGGCGATCAACAGGGCCTTCACGTTGTCCGCGTTATCAACCCGGAGCTGGTTCTCGAGCGCAGCCGGTATCAGGATGTCGCACCGGAGGGCGAGCAGCTCCTCGTTGCTGATTTCCTCTGTGTCGGGCAGGCCCACCACCGAGCCCGTCTCCCGCTTGTGGGCAATCGCCTCGTCGGGGTCGAAGCCGTCCGGGTTGTAGATTCCACCACGTGAATCGCTGCACGCGATGATGATCGCTCCCTGCTCGGCATACAGCTGTGCGGCGATCGAACCGGCGTTTCCGAATCCCTGCACCACGACCCTGGCGCCGTCCACCGTGTCCAGCCCGTCCACGAGGCCCCTCGACAGGGCGTGCTGGGTGCAGAACAGGCAGCCGCGCGACGTCGCCTCGTTACGACCGAACGAGCCGCCCATGTCCACGGGTTTCCCGGTCACGACCGGCGCGTTGTTCCGGCCCGGGTGCATCATGTCGTAGGTGTCGAACACCCAGGCCATGGTCTCGGCGCTCGTATTCACATCCGGCGCCGGGATGTCGGTGTGCGGGCCGATCGCATCGCCGAGCTCCGCGATGAAACGCCTGGTGATCTTCCGCAGGTCGTCCTTCGTGAGAACCTTCGGATTGCAGACCACACCGCCCTTGGCCCCGCCGAACGGGATATCCACCACCGCGCATTTCCATGTCATCCACGTGGCCAGCGCCCGCACTTCGTCCGCGGTCACGTCCGGGTGGTAGCGGATCCCGCCCTTTCCCGGTCCGCGCGCCCGGTTATGCAGCACCCGGTAGCCCGTGAAATTACGCACCGTTCCGCCGTGCGTCTCGATCGGAAACTCCGTGATGAGCACGCGCTCGGGCCTGACCAGGTAATCGACCAGCCCCTTCTGGTACTCGGGGAGGTAACGGATCGCGTGCTCGAACTGCTGCTGCGCGATGCGGAACGGATTCAGGTCTTCCTGCAGGGGGGCGTCGGTCGCTTCGGCGTTCATGGCAGGTCTGCCTCGGTCAAGCGGTTCAGGCGGTGAGGGGCGAGTTCGTTCGCCTCAATCTACTCCGATCGGCCCGCGGGCGTTAGCGACGGGGAAGCGATGACGGGCAACGGCGATGGGGGGCAGACCCCCTGCACGAGAAGTGGGAAAGTGGGAAAGTGGGAATACGGCGGTAGGGAACCGAACTGGGGGTGGTGATACACGCCCACCCTTCCTCAAGTCCGCGCTTTGCCTATACTGGGGCCCGAATACACTTCAGTTACCACCAAGGAGGACCAGTGCCGAGGACAGTCGTCATTACTGGGTGCAGCACCGGCTTCGGCCGTCTCGCAGCCCTTCGTCATGCTCGCCATGGTGACCGGGTCTACGCCACGATGAGGGGCGTGGGTGGAAAGAATCGCGAAAATGCTGAGTCGCTTCGCGCCGCCGCGGCTGACGGAGATCTCCGCGTGCTCGAGATGGACGTGACGTCCGACGCTTCGGTGAACGCCGCCGCCGCGACGGTGCTGGCCGAATCCGGTGCGCCGGACGTGGTGGTGAACAACGCCGGCCAGATGTACGTGGGCCTGGCGGAGGCATACACGACAGACGAGGTGGGGCACCAGCTGGACGTGAACGTTCTGGGGATCCACCGGGTTTCGCGGGCCTTCCTGCCGGCGATGCGCGAGGCCGGCAAGGGTCTGTTCATCAACGTCAGCTCGGTCGCGGGCCGATTCGGGTCGCCGTTCTTCGCCGTCTACAACGCCAGCAAATGGGCCGTCGAGGGCTACTCGCTCGGGATGCGTGGCGAACTCGCATCGTCGGGCGTGGACGTGGTCGTGGTTGAACCCGGACCGTTTACCACGGAACTCTTCCCGCAGGCCCCGGCTCCGGCGGATGCGGACGGTCGCGGCGCCGCTTACCCGGCCGCTTTGCACCAGGCGTTCGAAGGCATGGGTGCGGCGTTCGAGGAGATGTTCGCCAGCCCCGAGGTCAACACGGATCCGGAGCTGGTGGTGGACACGTTTATCGAGCTCGCGGACATGGCGCCCGGAACCAGGCCGTTCCGCAGCGTCGTCGGCTTCGACTTCGGTGTCGTCGGCCCGATGAACGACGCGGCCGAGCCGTTCTATGCCGAACTGCTGGAAGCGATGGGCATGGCGGAGGTCGCGACGATCAGGCCGAGCTGAACTGACTGACGGTTGCCATACTGCCATATATATGGTAGTATGGCAACCATGCCATCCACCAAAGTGACGTTTACGCTGGACGAGAAGACCGTCGCGCGGCTCAACCGGGCCGCCGGGTACCTCCGCATCCCCAAGAGCCAGGTCGTCCGCGAGGCGATCGGCGAGTATAGCGCCAACCTCGGGCGACTGAGCGAGGAGGAGCGCGACCGGATGCTCAGGGTGTTCGACGAGACAGTCGCCAATATCCCCACGCGGCCGCGGAAGGAAGTAGACGAGGAACTCCAGGCGATTCGTGATGCTCGTCGGGGTGGAGGTCGTCAGACGCCTTCCGAGGATCAATGATCTTCCTCGACACCTCCGTGCTGATCGACGGATTTGGCGGCGAAACGGACACCCGGACGAGCCTCAGGACCGCCCTCGCTCGGAGTGAGGTCATCCAGCTTCCGAGCCTGGTGCTGTTTGAATGGCTACGTGGTCCGCGCGCCCCGGAGGAACTCGAGGCACAGGAACGCCTGTTTCCGGCGAGTCGGGCCGTGCCCTTCGGACCCGAGGCGGCCCAGGTGGCCGCAAGACTCTACTCGTCGCTCCCGCGAGCGCGTGGAAGAGAGAGGGACCTCGCGATCGCGGCCTGCGCTCTGGTATGGGAGGCAGAGTTGTGGACCCTGAACCTTGCTGACTTCGACGACATTCCCGGCCTGAAGGTCTATCTGCCGGGCTGAGTGAAGAACTCCACCAGCCCGTCGCGGAAGCTGTGCGGCCATACCGACATGTGATCCTCTCCTTCGTACACGCGGAAGCTCCAGCGGAGACTGTCGGGCGCATTCTGCTCCAGCCACGCAGCGAACTCCTTCCCCGCGTCCAGAAAGCGTGGCTCCTCCTCCGAGCCCGCGCTCAGGGCGAGGAACAAGTTTCGATCGTCCCAGGCCGAGAACCGTGCATCTGCGAGCTCGCGGACGTACCAGTCGTCCCAGGCAATCACCGGACTCGAGGCGATGTAACCCGCGAACAACCCCGGGTCGCGGACCATGGCGTAGGCCGCAAATAGCCCTCCAAGGGAATGTCCATACAGAAGGCGAGTCGGTTGCGTCCTGTAGTTGGCATCCATGTACGGTATAAGTTCTTCCGCGATGAACCGGAAGAAGTCCTCTCCTCCACCGCTGCCCGGTCTGCTTTGCAGTGCGGTAGGCGTGAGGTCGGAGCCGCGATCCGAGTGTGGAATGCCGACGAGGATCATCTCGGGTACGGCTTCGGCGCGCGACAGGGAATCGACAATCGGAACGGCGATGCGGTCGATGGCCTCTCCGTCCGTGAAGTAGAGCACCGGGTAAGAGTCGGTCCTCATTTCGTAGCCCAAAGGCAGTCTGACGTAGACCTCTCGTTCCATGCCCAGGATCTCGGAGGGGATCGCCAGGGTGACGGCTTGAGCTGCAAGAACCCCGGCAGCGAGAATCACCGACAGGCTTCCAATCGCGGCGGCACGCCAGATCATCTGCATCTTGTCTCCTGTTTTCGTGCGCGAAGCAGTCTCCGCAGAGCCGTGCCGGGGCCGGGACGCGTACCGGGTCGGCAGCGCGTCGAACTTACGGCATCCCCGGCGGCTCGGCTGGCACGTACACGATTTCCGGGTCCACTATCAGCGGTACGACCCTGGTGGCTATGAACCCGAACGTGGAGAGGCCTGCTCGACGGGCTTCTCCCCAGCACTACTTCCCGGATATATTCATCCATGCCCTGGATTTACCTGATCATCGCCGGAGTGTTCGAGTGGGGCTGGCCGGTCGGCCTCAAGCTGGGAATGGCCGAGACCGGGCTGCGCTGGAACTGGATCTTGTTCGCCATGGTGTGCATGGCGCTGAGCGGGGTCCTGCTCATGATGGCCCAGCGGACGATTCCGATCGGCACGGCCTACGCGGTGTGGACCGGGATCGGAGCAGTCGGAACGTTCTTCCTCGGAATCTTCATCTTCAGTGAACCCACGAATCTTGCGCGGTTCTTCTTCGTCGGGCTGATCATCGTGGGGATTCTCGGGCTGAAGATGGCGTCGGCGACCTGAGCCGGGGGAAGTTGCGGGCGTAGCATTTGAACTCCGCCCCGGGGGCGAACCGAACTAGCGCGTGGGGACGGAGGGGCCGCTCTCCGACGCGTCATCCGGCCGCACCCGGGACGGTCCGGGTCAGGGCCTCACGGGGAATTCCGCGATCCGGTCTCCTCCAGACGTTCGTGTTGTGGGAGATACAAGGGTGGCGATGACCCGGCTGACCTTCATGATCTTCCCCCTGGCTTGCCCGCCTTGCAGACAGTAGACGACGCAGGGGGTCAGGAGGTCACATCATGCCCGAGCCGGACAAAATCCGGGTCAGTCCGAGTCCAGCCTGTCCAGCTTCCGGTACAGGGTTCGTCGGTCGATTCCGAGGAGTTGAGCCGCCCTGCCTCTGTGACCATCGGTGTGCTTCACGACGGTTCGGATATATTCCTGCTCGAGCTGCTTCAGGTCCCAACCCGCGGCCAGCGGTCGAGCCAGCGATCCGGTCACCCCGTTCCCGCGCAACTTCGCTCCGAAGCCTAGATGCATCGGCTCGATTTCGTCCGCACCCTGCGACAGGACGACTGCTCGCTCGACCGCGTGCTTGAGCTGGCGGATGTTGCCTGGCCACTCGCGCGACATCAGCCAGTCGAGGCTCGAATCGGCGAACGGAACCACGGGGAAGGCGGCCTCCCTGGTGAAGGTGTCCCTGAAATGCCCGGCGAGATGGGGAATATCCTCGACGCGGTCGCGCAACGACGGAATCACGACGTGAATTACGTCCAGCCGATAGAACAGGTCGGAGCGGAAGGAACCCTGCTCGACGAGAGTCTCCAGGTCGGCGTTGGTAGCCGCGATCAGCCGGAAGTCGACTTCGATGTCATGTCTGCCGCCGACCTTCTGAATCTTGTGTTCCTCGACCACGCGGAGAAGCTTGGCCTGCATCGCCGGCGTCAGGGCATCTACTTCATCGAGCAGGAGCGTACCGCCTCGCGCCTGCTCGATCAGGCCGGCCTGGTCCGCCACCGCCCCGGTAAAGCTGCCGCGCGTATGTCCGAACAGTTCCGACTCGAGCAGGGTCTCGGGAAGCGCAGCGCATGCCACGGGCGTCAGCCGACGCGCGGCCCGCCTCGAGTGCAGGTGGATGCAGCGGGCGAGAAGGTCCTTGCCGGTCCCGGTCTCGCCCGTGATCAGCAGCGTGGCGTCCGTGGCCGCGACCCGGTCGCACACCTCGAGAATTTCAGTGATTGCCGCCGACTGTCCCAGGAGGCCGCAGCACCGGCACCGGGACTCGGCCTCATGACCCGGGGAACCCGGCTGCCTGTCTCTTCGACCCTTGTCGTGTCGAGACCTGGTGCAATCGACTCGGGTGGAAGCTGGAACGTGCGGGTCGGTCGCGGCGAGACAGTCTGCCGCCGACTCCGGAAGAATCAGAAACAGGACTACGAGGGCGGCCCTGAACATTTGTCACCTTCCCCCTGCGCGTAGCATTGGCGACGCCCGGCTGCATATGGCTGTACGAGACGGGCGTCCCGTAGCGGGACATCGAGAGAGGGGCACGAACAGTGGGGCCGACTGCAAAACAATATGCTGACTTCTCACCCGCCCAGCAAATTTTCCTGGTCGCCCGCCGCTTGCCGAGCGAGGTGCTGAGGATCGCTGTCCGGGTCACAGTGCGACATCCCGATTCGCCGCCGATACCAGACCGCGACATCGATACTCCGGACGACGCCCGCCGGTAAGGGTCGCATCTCCCTGCCGAGTAAGTCTTTCGCAGCCGTTCAGGTCTCGTCCCGAGTACGGCCTGGTGCTTGCTCTGGATGACTGTCCAGGCATCGGGGCGGGCGCGAGCCGGGCGCACCTCCCGGGAATCCAGTTGCCTTTCGTGCCGGGGCGGACCGGAGACGCAGACGCCTCGGCACATAGATGGAGCTGAGAGCGAACGGGCCGGCGGTTACCGCCGAACATGAATCAGCGGACCTCGACCGAGGTCCACGTAGCGCGGAGGGGCGTATGATGTCGCTACACAAAACCCTGGCCTGCTCGCTCGCCGTTCTCACGGCCCTGACCGTGGCATGCAATGACATGCCGACGGAGGCCGGCGGAGATCTGCAGGGATCGACGTTCGCGAAGGGAACGCCTGGGCCACCGTCCGGGCACGAAGCCGGCAACAATCTCTCATACCCCGTGATCTGGGCCGAGGGAATCACGAAGGTGGCCCCTGGCACACCGGGGATGGACCCGTTGCTCACCGGTGAATGGTGGTACTGGTGGGGAACGGAAGGAACCGACCCGAACATCATTCCACTCAGCTGTCCACCAGATCCCGACGACTTCACCAAGTGCGATGATGGGGTTCCCGGGACGGCGGCAGGGCCGGCGCCGGTCCAGAATGCGGACCTGGTGCGGGCATTCGTCCAGAAAGATCCGCAGAACCAGTGGCAGGCGGGCTCATTCAACAGCGCAGGCGTGCCGGTCAACATCGACCTGATCGACTGGGGCGACAACCTCGAATCCGTGGACTGGTACACGCGATCGCAGGTTCGCACAGAGCTCGTCCTGTACGAGAACGCAGCGCTGGGCGACGCGGAGGCTTACGGATTCCCGATGCTCGAGTACGAAATGCGTCACACGAGCGGGTGGGGAATCGACGAGGCGCATGGCCTTGCCGCGCTGCCGGCGGACCCGCTCGTTGCACCGACTGCGCTGCTCGGCGTGGGAGACCAGGCTACGGTCTACACATACTGCGCGCGGCTGACGATTCAGAAGCTGCTGGTGGACCGGGATGACGCCCGCCTTGCGGATCTCGAATGGGTTCCCGGCGAGGGCTGGACTGAGCCGGAGGGGTATCCCGACGACCTGATCAACCCGCACCTGTTCAACGGATCCGTCCACGAGGGCGGGGACGGCCCCGGCTATTACTCGGCCGAGGTGAACGTCAAGGGAAAGATCATCTTCGGCTACACTTGGAACGTCAGGAATCTCAACGAAGGTGCGGGGCACTACCGCATCACGTTCAGCCTGGACGAAGTGTGTGGAACGGCACCGCTCAACACGTTCTTCGTCGATGGCGTCACCACGATCATGGAGCCGGAGGTAGAAGTGCCCGAAGAGCCCGAGGCGGCAAGCCCGGGCGATGCCACAACCGCCGATGAGGGCGGAGATACGGGCGGCGGCACAGGCGTGCTCGATTTCATCAACAACCTGACCTACATGGACATCGCCATCCTCGAGCGCGGAGGTGGTGGAGGCGGCGGTGGAGGTGGAGGAGGCGGTGGAAAGAAGGGAGGACGGAACTAGCTGACGCGGCCCCACCGCGAGGCCCTGCCGGACGCTCTCCCCCCCGGCAGGGCGCCTGCAGCAAAAAGGAGGCAGACGATGAGAGCGAACGGACGAAATTTCGGGGCCCTGTGGGGAGGAGTGTCGAGCGTGGGCCTGGCCATGATCGTGGTCGTCAGTTCCTGCACGAGCCCCCCGCCGCTCGGCCCGGACGGCGATGAACTAACGGCGCGCGGCAGCTCCGGACAGGCGGACGAGATTCGATTCACCGGGACCGTCGATCTGGTCTGGCCCGGTGGAAAAGGTATGAACGCGCCGGATGACGATCGCACCGCACAGGCATCGATTGCGGCGTTTCATGAAGCCCCGGTCGGCCAGCCCGGACCGGGCAATTTCGCCTACCGCGTGCTGGCCGCGGACGGGTCACTTCACCGGGAAATCGGCGTGAAACTGAACTGGGTCCATATCGACGTGGACGCCGACACGGTG
>Ga0316192_10002939_pt1 | contig 12459 bp, 9 predicted proteins | sample MerIslwburrow_MG_FD_204931 | JGI IMG/M metagenome (GOLD analysis project Ga0316192, IMG submission 204931) | Coastal sediment microbial communities from Maine, United States - Merrow Island worm burrow | ecosystem: Environmental > Aquatic > Marine > Coastal > Sediment | place: USA: Maine...
TCAGGTTGTTGAACTATGCACCGGAGACCTGGGTTTTTCGGCGGCCAAAACGTATGATATCGAAGTATGGATGCCGGCTCAAAACGTCTACCGCGAAATATCGTCCTGCAGCAATTTTGAGGACTTCCAGGCCAGGCGCGCAAATCTCAGATTCAAACGCAAAGGCCAAAAGGGTACTCAGCTCGTTCACACTCTGAACGGTTCCGGACTGGCGGTGGGACGCACGGTGGCCGCCATACTTGAAAATTTTCAACAGCCCGATGGCTCGGTGATCATACCCGAATTGTTGAGACCATATATGGGGGGAATGGAAAAGATAGCGCCATGAAACCGCATGATTTCCCCGCAGATATTCGCCCCTATTTGCAGCCGTCCCACGAAGGGAAGCTGATTTATCGTTGCCTGGGCTGTAAACGGGAATACGGTATTGCTAACCTGGCGTATGTATGTCCGCAGTGTGGACAGGTTTTGCTCATTTACGATCAAAATTTTTCGCGCTTAAAAGACATTTCGGGAACACTTTGGCAGCGCATATTCGACTATCGCAGAATGCTCAACGCTCCCGCGCTAAAAGGCATTTACCGCTATCATGAATTTATCGGGCCCGTTATCCCGCTTAAGGATATTATTTATCTGGGGGAAGGTCACACCCCGATGGTGGAAGCCAATTTGGCTTTACAGAAAAAGATCGGTGTGCGCTTCTTTTTTAAAAATGACGGTCAGAATCCCAGCGCCTCTTTCAAGGATCGCGGGATGGCCAGTGCCTTGAGCTACATAAATTTCATGGTTCAAAAGGGTTATCTTTCAAATGTGCTGGCCATTTGCGCGTCAACGGGGGATACATCGGCCGCCGCCGCCCTTTACGCTTCCTACCTGCAACCAAAGGTTAAATCCGCCGTATTGCTGCCCCATAAGAAAGTGACTCCCCAGCAGCTTTCCCAGCCCCTGGGAAGCGGGGCCACGGTATTTGAGATCCCCGGTGTTTTTGATGATTGCATGAGGGTCGTAGAAGCCCTGTCCGATAGTTACCATGTGGCGCTGTTAAATTCCAAAAATGCCTGGCGGATTTTAGGCCAGGAATCTTTCTCCTATGAAATCGCACAGGATTTGGAATATGACGTGTCTGGGACCGCTGTGGTGCTTCCCATCGGCAATGCCGGCAATATAACGGCGGTGATGAGTGGCTTTTTAAAGTTTTACGAAACCGGCATTATCGATGCCCTGCCGAAAATTATCGGGGTTCAGTCCGAACATGCCAACCCGGTATACCGCTATTACCTGGAGCCGGATGCCGACAAACGCAAATTCGAACCGGTTACCGTCAAAGCGAGTGTGGCCCAGGCAGCCATGATCGGCAACCCGGTTTCCATGCCCAGGGTGATTCATCTGGTTAAGCGTTATAACGCGTCGGCCGGCCGGCCCAAGGTCTTTTTTGTTGAAGTCAGCGAGCAGGATATCATGGATTGCGAAATTGTCGCCAACCGCAACGGTCATATTGCCTGCACCCACGGAGGGGAATCTCTGGCCGGACTGCTGACGGCCAAAGAGCGGGGAATCCTTGACGGACAGGATTTTGCGATACTGGATTCCACCGCCCACGCGCTTAAATTCGCCGGATTTCAGGAGATGTATTTTGCGCAGCAATTTCCCCCGGACTACAATATTTCTCCGAACCCGGATCTGATCAATGCTCCGGTTTATATTCATCCCCAGGATCTTGATAAGGTGCCGGCGCCCGGTAAGCCTCTAAAAGATAAGGATTTTAAACGCTTTGTGAAACGGGTCGCTGAGGAAATCGCAACCATTTTGGATCTAAAAAAAATTTAGATGCGTGCCCAAAAAGATGAGCCGATGAGGTAACAGAAATGAAGAAAATTTTGGCTGTTGGAGTAGTCTGTGTTTTGCTGACTGGCTTAATTTTAGCGTGTACAACCCAAAATGTGGCAGAGCAAAAAGGCCAGGAAGAAGCCATCAGAAATCTTGGTGAGGCCTATTTGCGGCAGGGCAAATATCGGATCGCCTTAAAGCATCTTAAAAAAGCAGAAGCGTTGTATCCTTCTGATCACATTTTGCAAGATGACCTCGGACTTGCTTATTTATACCTGAAAGATCCGGATCTGGCCATCTTTCATTTCAAGAAGGCCTTGGAGATAAAGGACGATTATAACCCGGCCCGCAACAACCTGGGCAATGCCTATGCCGAAAAAAAAGAATGGGATAAAGCGATTGAACAATATAAGATCGTGACCGCGGATTTGCTTTACGGAACACCTCAATTTCCGCTTTCCAATCTTGGGGTTGTTTATTACGAATTAGAGGAGTACGAACTTTCGGCACAATATTATCTCAAAGCCCTTGACATCAAGCCGGACTTTGTACAAGCCCTGTATGGCCTGGCGAAAACATATATAGCAATGGACAGGGTCCCGGACGCCGTTGTAAAGCTGGAAAAAGCTGTTGGTATATCTCCCGCTTCGGCTGTTTTATATTTCGAGCTGGCAGGAGCATATGCCTTAAACCGGGATTATACAAAGGCCATGGGTGCCTATCACAAAGTCGTGGAACTCGATCCAAACAGCACAATGGCGGATAGAGCTCTGATTGAGGCACGGCGAATAAAAAACCGGCAATAACGTTTCCCGACTCCGAAGCCGAATGCCTGATACTGGATGCCTGATAGGTTCAACCGGAAATAAAGCACCTGATACTCCCGTCTGAAGCGGACGGGATATTTATAATAAAAAATGCGAATGGCAACCGCACCGGATCGATGCATAGCGCGTCATTCGCATTTTTTATTATGTATTTTCACTCAATGTGCTGATCAGCACTGCGTATGAGTGTAACGGTTTTTCTTTGACGCCTCAGTTCCTGCTAGATCTTCATCTTTTTTTGCGCCAGCTTCACAATCCGTGGGGTAATAAATATCAGCAACTCATTTTTAGAATCCGACTTGCTCTGGCTCTTAAACAGCCAGCCCAGCACGCCCAGCTGTCTCAAGCCGGGGATGCCCTTTTCACCATACTGGATGGTTGATTTCACGATGCCGCCGATGACAATGGTATCTCCGTTGTCAACTAAAAGCTCCGTCTCGGCTTCATTGGTGGACAGGGCCGGTTGATCCGCAGTCGGGTCGACCACGTCATTTTTGGTGACAAAAATTTTCATTACAATGCGGTCGTCCGGTGTAATATTGGGCGTGACTTCCAGCAGCAAATCAACATTTTTGAATCGTACCGTCGCATTACCCGAGGAATCCCGTTCCAGGTAGGGTACTTCCAGCCCCTGTTTTATCTTCGCTTTTTTATTGTCCAGGGTTACGACTTTGGGGGCTGAAATGATATTGGTCTTGCCTTCGGTCTCGCTGGCCACCAACTGGGCATCAACAATCGAAAACGGGGTACCGGACAGTTTCTGGAAGGTGCCGCCAACCACGGCGGATGGAATTGTGGCCGGTAAATTACTCGCCAGTCCGGTTAACGTCAGGGTTGCATCACCGATGTTAAACGGACCTGCGCTTATCGTGCCCCAGTCAAAGCCGAGGTCTCTGGTAAAGGCGGAATTCGCTTCGACGATTCTGGCCTCGATGACGACCTGGGGGGTCACTTTATCGATGATTGCAACGATCTCCCTAGCCTGTTGGATCTTACCAGCCGTGTCGGTGATGATAATTTGATTGTTGCGGACATCTACACTGGCCTTGCCACGGGTAGCCGAAAGGATCGGTTGGATATGCGGCAGAATCTCAGTTTGGGCGTCGGAATAGTTGATGGCAATATATGCGGTGAACATCGGCTCCAGGGCTTTTTGCTGATTTAAAGCTGCCTGATCGGCCTTTAACTTTGCCTGTCTGAGTTTTTCTTCCTGGGCCAGGGTGCTGATGGTGGCAATGCGAACAATGTCGCCTTCCATGGTCATTCCCAGCTGGTTCATTTTGAGCACCAGATCGAGGACCTGATCCCAGGGTACCGGTTTATCCAAAGTCAGGGTCACTTTTCCGGTGACGTTTTTATCAATGGCAAAATTCTTGCCGCTGATTTCCCTAATGATTCTAAAGACATTTTTTATGTCGGTATCATAAAAATCAAGGGCGATTTTTTCTCCGTTGTATCTTTGGGCTGGAGCAACACCCGCCAGACTTTCCTGCAGCGGCATTTGCCTTTTTGCCGGCTTCAGCTCACCGGTAGCAAGTTTTCGCTGCGCACGGGCGTCAGATGAAATCCTTAAATTTCCAGACGCGGCGGAATATCCGGCTGCAGGCTCAGCCAGGACTTTCTTCCAGGCTGGAAGCTTGCCGTCCTCATAAGGTCTGGGCGGTATGGAGGAGGCCGAAAAGTCGACCTTTATCATTTTGTCGGTTTGCTTGACAAGGTAGGGCACCGCTTCACGCAGCTCGATTACGATGATGGTGTCTCTGGTTTTAGGCTGTTGTGTCGGGGTAATGCGATCCACCGCACTTTGAAAACGGGTGGTGATTAAAGCGCGATTACGGTATTCTGGTAATTTGGTATCCAGAAGATCAAGGCGCAGCCTTTTATCGGAGATCTTGGTTAATTGGTAATCAACCGGCCGGGTGGTACCGATAATCAAGGCGGATTTCCCGGCTTCTTCACTGGCAAAATCGATACGGTTCAACCAGGCAAGTTCGTCGTTTTTGGCTTGAGCGGCCGGCTGAGCAACCTGATCTTTGGAAATTTTCTTTTGCTCGGGGTTGTTCGGCGGCAGATTTTGGGCGACAACCGGTTCCGCCTCATCTTTGATCAACGATTCCGGAATATTACCCACATAGATCAAAAGACCATCGTCAGCCGGCGACGCCGCGAATTCTGATAGATGGGCTTTTTTAGTTTCCAGCACCATTCTGATCTTTTCCGGATGACCGTAGTAGCGGATCCCGCTGACCCAGTCGGACTTCACAGCAATTAGTTGTTCTTTCTTGTATGGACTTTTGAGGCCATACAAGTCATAAACAATGCGGGATGGGTCGCCGGCGATGGTGAAGGATTTGTAGTTTTTAATCGTCCCGTCGGCCTTGACATCAATGACTACATTTTTTTTCAGCGGTGTTGCGGTAACTGAAGTTATTCGGGTTGCAGGTGACGCCGGCGCGCTTTCAGGTTCAAGTTCAGGTTCAGGTCTTATCGCTACTTTTTCTACCGGAACTTCCTGGGTTATTGACTCCGCGGTTGGGTTATCGGTTTTAGAAAAATATATATGTAGTCCGGTGTCGTCCGGCCTAATGCTATAGGAAAGGTCCTGCTTTAAGGCAATAAATATCCGCGATGTAACTCCGTCTTCTTCAATCTGCGTTGCTCTAATTGAATTGAGAGTGTCATTTTCCGGCGGATAGTAGACGGGTTTAATGTTATCAAGGGCGGTTTCTGGGAAGTGAACAAGAAGGCCCAGGGGGAACTCCTGTTTAAGCGCCGTGTAAGTCAGCGTATCGTTCCCTTTTACCGTAACAATAGTGGATTGAGCGTCCTCACTGGTGATAATATCAGTGATCAATTTCGTCTCACCAGCGGTTTTAACATTGACCGCATTTTGGGAGACACATGCCGTGAAACTTAATAAAACGATGCTCAAATGAATGGGTTTAAATAATTTCTTGATGGAATCAATCATCTTAAAACTCTCCAGGGGGTTTGGGAAGTTTGATCTCTCTTTGACGGAGTTTGGCTTTACCGAACACATCCTCAAATTCTTCTTCAACAACAACTTTTTCTTTTTTAATCTTAACCACCTTGCCGGAGTTGACTCCGATATAGGTGCCCGTTTTAATAACATATCCCTTTCCTGAGGATTCTTCAACCAGAGCCCGGTTGCCGCTGGAGGCCAGGATAATTCCCACCAGTTTTAACTGACTCAAATCGATTCGTTCCAAAGGTGTCCGTGGAATCCGCTTTTTGTCTTTCTTTTTCTTGACCGCAACCGGATTTTCTTTGAATAAAGGCTCAAACGGATCAATTTTGCCGATGGCATCATAGGTCCTGGGAGCTGCGGCCGATCTCGCTTGCGGGGTCACATTTGATGTGGCGGCAATTAATTTATCACTGGGAGCAGCACTGTCGTCCTTAGCCGGTTGTTTCATCTCAGAGATGTCGGATCTGGGCCTGACCGCCGGCTTTTTGGGCTTTGCCGGTTTCGTCATGGTGTCTCTCGCCGGTGTGACTTCGATCTTTTTCGCGACCAGAGTTTGCCCGTCTGTTTTGGTCTTGGTGACCGTTTGGTTTTTGGCGTTAGCCTGAGCCTTACCGGTCTTTAGCGCTGCCGTATTCTTATCAAGTCGGGCCGCCCGGTTCGTTTTTGCGATACGAACCGTCTTATTGCTGCTGACTTTGGCGGGCCGTTGTTTTTGGGCAACGACTTTTTTACGAACCACTTTCGACGGTGTCGCCGCGTCAGCCGTGCTTGCAGTCCGAATCGTCTCCTTCGTGCGGACTTTCGTGGGCTGTCCTTTTTGCGCAACGACTTTTTTTCGAACCACTTTCGACTGCGCTGTCGCATCGGTCGTTCTTGCGGTCCGAATCGTCTCCTTCGTGCGGACTTTCGCGGGCTGTCCTTTTTGCGCAACGACTTTTTTTCGAACCACTTTCGACTGCGCTGTCGCATCGGCGGCGCGATCACATCCCCACAGAAGTAGAACGATACAAATTGTGCTAATTAAATATCGCATGCTCACAAGATATTCCCCATCATTTGCTGGTTGGCCTGTTTAAGGAATTAATTATTTTTTTCTCTTTTTCTTTTTCGATTTCTTTTTCGATTTCGACTTCTTTTCAGGAGGCGTTTCTATAAATTTATAGGTAACCGCCGTACATCTGGTGCTGAGGTCTTTGCTGCCTTTGCTTTTAGTATGTCCTATCTGAATATCGCGTATGTTTACGATACGCGATAATCTTGCGACCTGATCAAAGAATATGGCCAAGTTGTGATAATCCGCCTTTATGCTCATGGCAACAGGAATTTCTGCATAAAATTCTTTTGCCTTTTCAGGTTTGGGCTCGAAGAGTAAAAACTCCAACCCCACCTGCTGGCCGGAGTCTGAAATACTAGTCAGCAAAGAAGGAATTTCTTCTTTTTCAGGCAACTTTTTCATGGCCAGTTTGAATTGCGCTTCGGCCTCTTTCATTTTGGCCTGGAATTTATTTAGATCGGCGGCATTCCGTTTGGCTGCCGTAAGTTTCTTTTCTATTTCTTTCAGGTCCGCCTTTAGCGAATTGATTTTTTCAAATTTGGGCCATAGTAAGAAGTAGATGAAAACTCCGGCAAGCAGTGTGAAAAATCCCGTCGATATCAGTATCCTCTGTACTTTGGATAACTTTTCAACCTTCTCAAAAAAAGGTTCAATAGATTTTGCAAGACCTTTTTTATCCATTATTTCTCTGCCTTGGCATTCTCAAGTTTATTATTCGATTCAGGGGCAATTAACGGTTTCTTTATGCAACTGATTGTAAAGCTTTTTAAATCGGCGGCTTTTGCCTTTTTTCTCTTCAGGGTATTTAAATCGACTTCCTTAAAAAGTCCGCAATCTTCCAGCCGAACCATAAAATCGGCCACGGTTTTATTGTCCAGTGCGATGCCGTTGATTTTGACTTTTCCCCCCTTTGATTCCAGGCGGGTAAACCACATGCGCTTGGCCACAACAACCTGAGTCATAATATCCAGCAGCCGAGTGGGCTCAAAGCGGTTGGCTTCAAGCGTTTTCATGACCGCCATTTTTTTCTTCAGATTGTTGAGCTTTTTCTTAATCTGGGCAATTTCGTCATTGATTTTATTATATTTTGCCAGTTCTGTTTTGGTGTGCTTTATATTGGCATTCAGGCTGTCAATCTTATTGCTTAAACTAAAATTATAGTAAAAAAAGATGATCAGCAAAAATGCCAGAGAAAGCATGAAAATAGAAACTTGGCGACGGACGTTTTCTTTTTTGCGGGCCGCCCGAAAAGGCAGCAAATTTATTCGTATCATTATTTGTCGTCTACTTTTCTCATTGCAAGACCCATGCTGATAGCTGACTGGGGCGCAATTTGTTTGATAAATGCGTCATCGAAGATTTTCTTGTCAATTTCAAAATTTTTAAATGGATTGATCGATTCAACCTCAGCCGATGCTTCGGTGGCCAAAAGCTCCCGGAATTCCTCAATATTGGCACCCCCACCGCTGAGAATGATACGCTTAATTTGATCTTCAGGATAAGTGGAATAAAAAAAGTCGAGGGCTCGTCTTATTTCCGTGCACCAATCGGCAACGACCGACGAAATAATGCCTTTTAAATCCTCCGGTGTAAGCCTGTCCGGTTTATCTCCGCATTTCAGCTGTTCGGCTTCTTCAAATGAGCATTCGATTAATGACATTATCTTTTGGTTGATTTGCCCGCATCCCAAAGAAACGTCTCGCATGAACAGCGACGAGTTGCCTTTGAGAATGTTCAATGATGTTTTGCTGGCTCCAATATCAATGAGTGCGGTGTTTTCGCTTTGCAGGTCATAGTTGGCTTCAAATGTGTTCTGCAAAGCGAATGCTTCGACATCTACGATGCAGGGATTGAGTCCGGCCAGATTGACAAGGTTGATATAGTCATTAACCATTTCCTTTTTGGCCGCAACTAGAAACACATTCATCTGGCCGGGATTGGATTCGCTTTCCCCGAGAATTTGGAAATCAAGATTGACATCACTGATATCAAAGGGGATGTACTGCTCGGCTTCAAAGTGAATGGTTTCCTGAAGCTTTTCTTCATCCATGGTTTGAACACTGATTTTTTTAACGATAACCGAGTATCCGCCGATTGACACCGCCACGTTGCTTTCTTTAATATTGTAGGATTTAAACAGTTGTCTGATTGATTCCGCAACGGTCTCAGGATCATTAATGGTGCCTTCTTCGATGGCCCCATGGGCAATGTCCACGATGCCAAAGCGTTTTAGTCCGAGGCCTCGTTTAGTTTCTGTAATTTCAGCCGCCTTTATGGACCGGGAACCGATATCGAGTCCGACGATGTGATCTTTTTTTCCAAAAGCCATGGGAGACGTTTAATCCTTTAATCTATTTTTATTCTTATATTTGGTTTCCCGAAGCATGTCTTCGGATTTGTTTTTTTGATTACCTCAAATAAGGTCTATCCGGACTGCCTTTGCTGTCATACGGTTTTGCAATTTTTGCGCCAATGTCAAATAGTCGCTGCGGCAATTGGTGAATTATATTTTTATTAAGTATCATAATATCCAGTATTTTAGGAGAGTTGTAATTCATTTTTTGACCGCTGCGAAGATAGAATTATTCGGTTTGGTTTGATCTTTCAACTTTGCAATTTCTTTTAAAACCGTCAAAATTTTGAAATAACCGATATGCAATATTCTTTGTATCGGTCTGGTTAATGGAAACTTTAGAAAAAAAGCTTTAATTTGACATTAAAAATGAGTATCTTTGTTATCGTTGAAAAAATTTGGGGCTTCGCCCCGGCTGGAACGTTGGAATTCTGGAATATTAAATTATCTTTCAGCAGGCCCTCATACTGGAAATAAAATCTGTCAATGAACACCAAGTCTCCTGAAGAAAGCATTAAGCCGTTTCGGCTTGTCAAATATTTTGCCTTTCCAGGTCTTGTCGTTATTTTTTTGACTACGATCATACTATCGGTGTTTAATACCCACTGGGTCAAAAAAATGCAGCGGCAGAAAAGCGAAGATTATGCCCACAGTATTATCGAAAATCTAAACCACCAGGTGTTTATTCAATTCCACATTCCCATCGTGTACAAATTCGGGAAAATTCAGCTCAGCAATAAGGAACAGTTCGAACGCATGGATAGGATCGTTCGCGGCACATTACACAGCTTCAAAGTCGAATCACTCAATATATATGGTATGGATAATACGATTTCCTATAGTTTCGATCCGGATTTGATCGGCCGCAAAAATTTCGGCGGTACAGGATACCAACAAGCGCTTGAAGGCAAAATCACCTCCAGGCTGGTCCAGCGGGGTAATTTTTTCGAGATTTCCCTCGGCTTCCCCAAAGAAGCACGGCTGATCACTTATGCTCCCTTGCGCGCGGAACCCGAACTGTTCAGGATCACCGGTCCGGTACTGGGCGTGGTTGAAGTTGTTCTGGATTTATCAAAAGATTATCAGAGCATTTTCAGAATTCAGATATTGGTAGTGATCACCTGCACCGTGATGATGGGTGTTCTTTTTGTTGTGTTGATTTTTGTTGTTAAGCGAGGTGAAGGCATTATTCAAAAACGGGCCATGGAAAGGCTCCGGCTCAAGGAACAGCTAAGCCAAGCTGAACGGCTTTCCGCCCTTGGGGAGATGGCTGCCGGAATATCTCATGAGATCCGCAATCCTTTGGGAATCATCAGAAGTTCCGCTGAACTTCTAAAGAAAAAAGTGACCAAAATCGACCCCTCAAACACAATGCCGGATATCATTGTCGAAGAGTCCAGTCGCCTTAACAGTATCATTACCAATTTTATTAATTTTGCCAAACCCGGAAGCCCTATCCTGAACCCGTGTCGGATCGAGGATGTCATTGAAAAAAATATTACGTTTCTATCCACGCAGATGAAAGAAAAAGGATATACCATAAATAAAGACTATCAAAAGTATCTGCCGGAAATACAGGCCGATGCAGACATGCTCTACCAGTCTTTTTTGAACATCTTCCTTAATGCCATGCAGGCGATGCCCAATGGGGGAATGATTGAGGTTGCAATTCGTTCCAATAGCAAGGTGGCAACCATCAACGTTGACGATCAAGGTCCAGGAATCGCCAAAGAAATTCTGGAAAAAATCTGGGACCCATTTTTTACCACAAAAGAGATGGGAACGGGTCTGGGTCTGGGTATGGTTAAAAATATCATTGAATCTCACGGCGGCAACATACAAATTGACAACAGAATTCAGGGTGGGACACGAGTAACCGTCGAATTGCTGGTGGAAAATCCGGGCACGGGCGCCGGATAGTGTCGCAGATTTTTGGTTGGAAGCAATGATGCTAATAGGTCAATTGAATATCGAATCAGCCGGCGGAAATGTTAAAATTCAGATAGAGAGATCCTATTACTATGGAAACAATTCTAATCGTCGATGATGAAAAAAATTATCTGCGCGTGCTCAGCGCGGTATTAGAAGAAGAAGGCTATGAAGTCCTGACCGCTCTGGGTGGACAAGAGGCGCTTGAGATCCAGGAAACGTCGGATCTGGACCTGACTCTCACCGACATGAAGATGCCCGGCATGGACGGCATCAAGCTGCTCGAACACATCAAGGCCAAGGATCCGGATCTGCCGGTGATTATGATGACCGCCCATGGTACGATCGATAAAGCTGTAGAGGCAATGCAGAAAGGTGCCTACAGCTATATCCTGAAACCTTTCGACAACGAACGCCTCATAATTTATGTTAAAAAAGCTGTTGCCATGTTCCAGGTGGTCAAGGAGAACCGGCGCCTGCGCGATGAGGTGAAGTCCCAATACCGCTTCGGCAATTTCATTGGAAAGAGCAAGGCTATGCGGGAAGTTTTCGAAATGATCCGGAAGGTAGCCCCGGCAAACGCGAATGTACTGGTGGAAGGCGAGAGCGGCACCGGCAAAGAATTGGTAGCCAAGTCCATTCATTTCAACAGCCCACGCGGTGATAAACCCTTCATTGCGGTGAATTGTTCGGCCCTGTCCGAAAATCTGCTGGAAAGTGAACTTTTCGGCCACGAAAGAGGGGCTTTTACCGGGGCGGTGGCCAAAAAAAAGGGCCGCTTTGAGCTGGCTGATAAAGGGACTCTGTTTCTCGATGAAATCGGGGAACTTTCCACCAGCCTCCAGGTGAAATTGCTGCGCGTGCTGCAGGAAAAGGTCTTTGAACGGGTCGGCGGTACCCAACCCATATCTGTGAACATCCGGATTATTGCGGCAACCAACAAAAATTTACAAGAAGAAATGATCAACGGTCGTTTCCGCGAGGATTTATTCTACCGTCTCAATGTAGTACGCATTCTTTTACCGCCGTTAAAGCAGCGACAGGAAGATATTCACCTTTTAGTCAAACACTTTATCGAAAAGTACGCGTTCGAGCGTAAAGCAGCCGTTCCTGTAAAAGGGATTGACCAGGAAGTGGGTCGATTATTTTATGATTACAGCTGGCCCGGTAATGTCCGTGAACTTGAGAATTTAATTGAACGGGTCATGATTTTGTGCCCCAATGATACAATCCGAGCAACGGATCTGCCAGCGGGTTTTAAAGATAATGTCCACAATGCGCTGCATCTGGAAGGCGTCCCGACCCATGCCAAATTGTATGAAACCCTGGCTATGATTGAAAAAGCGATGATCGAAAGGGCCTTGAAAATGGCAGATAATGTTCAAGCCCATGCGGCTTCCATATTGGGAATCGGGAAAAGTGGTCTGAACCAAAAAATAAAAAAGTACAATCTGGACGTTGGCTCGAAAAATTGATGATT
>Ga0316192_10002940_pt1 | contig 12457 bp, 9 predicted proteins | sample MerIslwburrow_MG_FD_204931 | JGI IMG/M metagenome (GOLD analysis project Ga0316192, IMG submission 204931) | Coastal sediment microbial communities from Maine, United States - Merrow Island worm burrow | ecosystem: Environmental > Aquatic > Marine > Coastal > Sediment | place: USA: Maine...
CGACGCCCAGCAGAAAGGACAGTCGGCAAAGATCTCGCACGGCGTCGTCGTCGGCGTCGAGAAGGTCAAGCTCAAGAACAACGACGCCCTCAAGGGCGCTCTCGTCGGCGGCACCATCGCCTACGCCTCGACCTCGGGTGGCTCGAGCTCGAAGAAACGCCGCAACACCGCCCTCGGTGCGACCGCCGGTGGGCTCCTCGGCCGCAGCCCCGCCGAGGAGGGCATGCTCTACACCGTCAACACCGGCAACTCGTCAATTCAGGTGGTCACCGACCAGACCGAGATCCACCTCGACGACTGCGTGGTGGTTGAAGAGACATCGAAGGGCGCCAACGTTCGCCGGGTCTCGGACGACGTCTGCTTCCCGCAGAACCAGGAGGTCGTCGAGACGCTCGAGGCCGAGTTCCAGGAGGAGGCCGCCGAGTGCTCCGAAGCCAAATCCGAGCTCGCCGCGGCGAAGACCGATGCCGAATTCGACCGGGCCATGACCAAGGTCTCGATCCTCTGTGACAACTGACCTGAGAAAGGAAATGACAATGAAAACGCTGACAACCGGCGCGGTCGTCCTGGCCGTGCTCGCATTGATGGCTTCCGCCGCATCCGCGGCTGACATCGTCCACGACGCCGAGTACTACGTCCTCAACGCCCAGAATGGTGAACGCTGGGCTGTAGAAGATAAGGACCTCGACACCAAACTCGCCGCCTTGAAGGAAAAATACGGCCAACCGCCGAACATCATCTACATTCTGTGGGATGACACCGCCTTCGGCGCCGTCGGATTTCCGGGGCTTCAGAAGAACTTCGGCTACGAAACTCCAAACCTCAACAGGATGGCCGAAGAGGGCATCAACTTCACCCGGATGTACACCGAGCCTTCTTGCACACCCACCCGCGCAGCCGTCTTGACAGGCCGTCATCCGGTGCGCCACGGCATGGGCGTCGTCGGGATGCCGCACGAGTTTTCTGGTCTGCGTGCTGAAGAGGTGACCATTGCCGAGGTGCTCTCCGAAGCGGGCTATGCGACCGCCTTTTGCGGCAAGGGACACCTCGGCGACATCGAGGAGAGCTACCCATACAACCAGGGGTTTGACGAGGCCTTGTTCACTCCGATGAACCAGATCACCTCGCTCTACGACCCAATGGGCGGCGCGGCCAACGCCGTCCTCGGGCTTCACCCCGAGATCTATCCCCCGGATCCCTACCGGCTCGACAGCCCGGGCCTGGTCCCTGAAGGCTGGGTGATGAATATCGAAGGCAAAAAGGGTGAACAAGGCCGCGAGTGGTGCGGGAATTCAAACGAGTGTTACGAGAAGCTCGACACCGAGTGCGAAAAGCGGATCACAACGTTCATCCGGACAAACGCAGAAAGCGGCAAACCGTTCCACGCCCAGTACTGGCCCAACTTCCTCAACTTCCTCGCACCGGAGATGCCCAAGCGGAGCGTTGCCGGCCTCAAGGTCGCGGGAGCATTCCCCAAGTTCGACAACTTCATCGGTCAGTTGATGACGGAGCTCAAGGAGCTCGGCGTAGCCGAGAACACCCTCGTCATCGCCATGGCCGACAACGGACCCATGGTCCACAGCCCACCGCCGGGCTGGGGCATGCTGCCCATGCTCTATCGCGGCGGCAAGGGAGACTTCACCGAAGGCGGTGTCCGCACACCGGCGTTCGCCTGGTGGCCCGGTGTGATCGAGCCGGGGCAGGTCGTCGGTGACATCATCCACGTCACCGATCTCTACACGACCTTTGCCCGCCTAGCCGGTGCGATCGAGTACATCCCGACCGACCGGATCGTCGATGGTCTCGATCAGACAGCCCTTCTGCTCGAGGGCGATACCCACGGCCGGCGCGACTACGTCCACATCTACGCGGGCCATGAGATCGCCGCCACGGTCAAAGGCCGCTACAAACGTCACTGGATCGGCGCCGGCGATGTCGCCGCTTCGGGAATGCCGGAGGCCTATTATGACCTCTACATGGATCCCCAAGAGGTGAACCCACAGCTCGTACCCATGATCCACTTCCAGGGTCAGTTCAACCAGATGCGCGCCCGCCACGAACTGATGAAGAAGAAGTACCCCGACGTACCCAACGCAAAGGGAATCCCCTACACCGGCCTTTCCAACGCCCGGCCGGAAACCCTCGCTATCGGCGATCGGGTCAAGGCGCTGGCGGACGCGTTGCCGTTTGATGTCCAGGAGTATCTCGAGTTCGAGATCCCGGGCAGCGACACCGTCGGTGACTGGGGCGAGTAGGCACGATGTTTCGGGCCCGCCGGTCGTTCGGCGGGCCTGGTTTTAATATTGTCGAACCGGAGCCGTCCAGGTCTCGGAAAATAAAGGAGTTCCCATGAAGACCCTTCCCCTCGCGGCCATGATGGTTGCGCTGTGTGTGTCAGTTCCCGCGTGGGCCCAGAGCAACGCCGAGCTCGCCGAGAAGATCACCGCGGCGCGCGCCGAGAACGCCCAAAAAACCATGAACTACAGCTGGACCCGCCGCACCGAGGTCAAGGTCAAGGGAGAGGTCAAGAGCACCGTCACCGAGCTCGTCCGATACGACGTGGACGGCGAGATGCAGACCACACCGATCAGCCAGGACAAGGCAAAGGCACCCAAGCGTTTGAAGGGTAAGATCGCCAAGAAGAAGGGCGGCGAGATGAAGGACTGGATGGCCGAACTCGGTCAGGTCCTCAAGAAGTACAGCCTGCCGACGACCGGCAACCTGGTCGATTTCCTCGACAAGGCCAAGGTCGAGACGGGCGCCGACGGGACCCAGCTGACCGCAGTCAACGTGGTCATCCCCGTTGACAGCATGACCATGTGGGTCGACGGCGACTTCCAGCTCATGAAGACCGAGGTCACGACCGAGCACGACGGCGCCGATGTCCAGCTGACCACCGACCACACCACGACCCCGGACGGGCTCGATTATGTCGCCCGAACCGTCATCGTGGTCCCCGACAAGAACGTGGAGATGACCGTCGAGAACTTCACGTACCAACTCGAAAAGTGACGCCGAACGACAACCTCCCCTCGCGTCGGGACTCTGTCAGGGCCGAAGCCCTCCCCGCCGCGGCAACGGGATCTTTGGTCGCATGCGACGGGGCGCCGACGGCGCCCAGGGCATGAACGAGATCAGGGAGTTGCCCAGCCTCGAAGGAACTGGAGAAATCAATGGCGGTTGAAAAGCAAAGGTGGAATCGACTTCACATCGTGGGGATGACCGGAATGGTCATGGCAAGCCTGCTCTGGTTGTCGGCATGCGGCGCCGCTGACCCACCCGATGGTGAATCCAGTTTCGCGCTGCCGACCGACCCGCCATCCGGCGGTGGTCCGATGCCCACCGCCGAAGCTGTACTCGAAGACATGGTCGCGTTGATGGGGTCACAACAGGACCTCGCGGTTGAGGCGTACATCACCTACGAGGTGCTCCAGGATTCGGGCCAACTGCTGAGCTTCAACACCGTCCAGTACCTTGATATGAGGCGGCCGAACCGCCTGGCGTGGACCACGGTGCGAGACGACGCCACGGTCGATGACGTCTGGTTCGAAGACGGCCTTTTCACCATGCTCAAGCACCCGGAAAACTACTATGGCCGGGTCGAAGATCTACCGACTGAGACGACCGCGGCAGTTGATGTACTCGAGGATGTGTACGGGATCTTTGTGCCGTTTTCCGATCTCATTTCTGGCCACGCTCTACAGATTTACCTCGAGGACTCCGACTCCAGGATGTATGTGGGCGAAGCCTGGATCAGAGGACAGTGGACTCACCACCTTGCGCTTCGCGGCGACGACTTCGATGTCGAGCTGTGGGTGAGCGCGGAGGGTGATCCGGTACCCCTGCGGATGGGAATCAGATGGATGAACGAGGAAGGTCAACCCTCCTTCACCGCTCGTTTTCGCAACTGGGATCTGACGCCGGATTTCGACGACACCACCTTTCAAGCCGACCTGCCAGAGGACGCGGAGCGGGTGATCGTTGTACCGATCGTCGATGACGAGGGAGGTGACTGGTGAACCGCATGACAACGGCGTTCGAGCAAACCAAACGGGTCGCTCTCCTCCCGACGGCGCTTCTGCTTACAGCCGTGCTAGTGCTGCTGACGATCACCGCCGAGGCGAGGTCCCGTAGAGGTGGTGGCTCATCGAGGGGCTACTCGGGGACCTCGGCGCGCACCTCGGCGTCGGTGAACCGTTCCGGACCCGCCACAACCGGTTCGGTGAGCCATAGCCACACCACGAGGGCCAACACCCAGACCACGGGGCGCGCCACTACCAGTGCAACCGCGGGACGGACTTCTTCCAGTACAACTGCGGGACGGGCTACTGCCGGTACAACCGCGGGGCACACCACCGCAGGTGCAACGACGGGACGTACGACTGCCAGAACAACCACGAACCGCAGCACACGGGCGCGTTACCACTCACCGTCGCATCGACACGGTCACTGGCACTCCGGCGCCCGCCATCGATACCGTCATGGACGGTGGCACCACCACGTCTTCCGCCACCACCGGGCCTGGTATCGCGCCTCGTGGTGGGGCCGACGCTGGATCCGCCGCGCGGTCTTCCTGTCGTGGGCGACACGCCCGACCACCGTCTACGTGTCGGGAACGACGTACTACTACCACGATAGTGTGTACTACGTACCTGCGGTGCAGGAGGGTGAGACCGTCTATGTGATCAGTCAGGCGCCTTCGGGTCACGAGGTGGACAAGCTGCCACCCGGCGCCGAGGAGGTGCTGGTCAACGAGCAGACCTACTACTTCGCCGACAACACCTTCTATCAGCAGATTCAGCGCGACGGGAAAGCCAAGTACGTCATCGTCGACCCGCCAGCCGGCGCCACGGTGCCTGGAGTGCCGGAGCAGACGGCCGTCCATGAAGAAGACGGCGAGACCGTCTACCAGTACGACGAGACCTACTACCAAAAGGCCTCCGCCGAGGAGGGCGGTGAAGGATACGTCGTGCAGGCGCCGCCACCGGAGGAGAAGGTCGAAAGCGTGCCGACCGACGCAGTGACCTTCAACGTCGACGGCGAGACCTACTACTACCTGGACAACGCTCTCTATGTCGCCGACGCTGAGGGCGGCTACCTCAACGCCGAACCGCCCATGGATGGGATCGCTCAGGAGATCCCGGAAGGCGCCACCGTCGTCCAAGAAGGCGGCAAGATGTACTTCCAGTTCGACACCGTGTTCTTCGAGCAGGTGACGTCAGGTTCCGGAACCTCCTACAAGGTGGTTCCGCCGCCAGGTGTGTCCGACGTGGCGACCTAGAGAGGGATCAGGAGAGACCATGAAGAAAGCCGGATACTTGACATTCCTCGTTCTGATGGTGGTGCTCGCAACCAGCTGCAATCAGGAACCCGTTCAGGAAACCGCACCGCCGAAGCAGCCTCCGGCAGCTCCGGTGCGCCACGTCGACCTCGAGGGCCAGTCCAACTTTCGCGATCTCGGCGGTTATCAGACCACCGATGGTCGAACCGTGAAATGGGGCCAGGCCTATCGTTCCGGCGAGCTGCCGCGGTTGAGCGATGCCGATGTTGCCCATCTCGAGACGCTGGAAATCGAAACGGTCGTCAGCTTCTTGACCGAGAAGGAGATCGAGGCCCGTGGTCCCGATCGACTGCCCGGAGGGGTCAACGAGGTTTCGCTGGCGATGGAGGCGGGCAACCTCAGCGATCTCACCGCGGTTGTCCTCGAGGCACGAAGGACCGGCGACTTCTCGGAGGTCTCTCCCGAGATCAACCCTGACATCCACCGGCGGGCGATGGTCGAGGGACGGGAGTACTACGCGGCTTTGCTGCGCGAGATCGCTGATCCATATAACCGGCCGCTGGTCTTCCACTGCTCGCACGGCGTCCACCGCACCGGCACCGCCGCCGCGATCCTGCTCAGCGCCCTCGGAGTCCCGTGGGAGACCGTCCGGGCGGACTACCTGCTGTCGAACACCTATCGGCAGGACGAGATCGAGCACCGCCTGGCTCAGCTCCGCAACCTCTATGCCGAGAACGCCGGCATCCCTGTCGAGGACGTCGACACCACCAACATGGATGCGTTCTACATGCTCCAAAGCTCGTACATCGACGCGGCCCTCGAACAGGCGGTGGAGGACTTCGGCTCCATGGAGGCATTCATCCGCGACGGCCTCGGAGTCAGCGATGAGGAGATCGAGGCGTTACGAAACCAGCTCCTCGACTGAGGTCGCCGGTGGTGGCCTTTGTCGGGGCGGTGGTGTTGCTCTTTGTCGTAGGCCTGGTCAAAAAATAGCGTCTGAGGAGCCCGGAGATACAACCTAAATCGAAACCTCGTTGCTGGTGGGCCCAGCAACGAGGTTCGAACAGCCTGATCAGTTGCCGGGACCGGCCTGATCCAACGCTTCCTGCAATCGGGCGATGAGACGCACCCGCCGGTTTGGATCGGTGGTCTCTTCGAGGCGGTCGGCGAGGCGGAGAATGAAGACAGCGTAGTCCGAGTGCCAGTCGCGCTCGAGCGCCCGGTCGTCGATCCGCTCGGCGATCCGGCCCTTTGATTTGGCGGTCCCTGCGACCAACTCGTAGTTCTCGTCGAATGCCGGCAGCACGATCGTCGAGGGGTCGTGACCCCGCCCGGCGAGAAGCTCGGCCAGTGCCCTTCTGGCGTCGTCCTCTCCGTGGTTGAGAAACAGGCGCCCGACGACCGGTGAACGTTCGATGATCCAGTCGGCGAGTTCGCCCTGGTCGGCGTGGGCCGAGTAGTTGCCGATTCGCCGGATGGCGGCGCGGACCTTGAACTCCTTGCCGTGGATTCGGACATCCTTGTTGCCGCTCGTCAGGACGTGCCCGAGGGTGCCCGGCGCCTGATAGCCGACAAAGAGCACCGTCGACTCGGGCCGCCAGATGTTGTTGATGAGGTGGTGTTGGATGCGACCGGCGTCGCACATTCCGCTGGCCGAGATGATGATCGCCCCTGCCTTGATCGAATTGATCGCCTTGCTCTCATCGACGGTTTGAACGAGCCGAAAATGGGGATCGCGAAACAGGTCTTCCGTCCGAACTTCGACATCCTCGAGGCTCTCCGCGTAGCGGATGAAGACCTCAGTGGCCTTGCGTGCGAGGGGGGAGTCGAGGAAGACGGTGGCCTGGGGGATCTCGCGCTGCGCCAACAACACGCCTATATCGTGCAACAGTTCCTGGCTGCGTTCGACCGCAAAAGACGGGATGACCACGTTGCCGCCCCGTTCGAGTCCACGCCTGAGTTCATCGCGCAGAATCTCGCGCCGTTGGGCGAGGGTGTAGTCTTCGCGATCACGGCCGCCATAGGTGCTCTCGCAGACGATGTAGTCGAAGCCCTCAGGAGCATCGGGTTCGGGGTGGAAGACTTTCTCGTCCGGCCCGAGATCCCCGGAGAAGAGCATCCTCAACGGATGGCTCGAATCCGTGACATCGAGTTTGAGCTCCGCCGACGCCGAGCCCAGGATGTGGCCGGCGTTCCAGTAGCGGATGTGAACACCGGGAGAGGGCTCGAACCAGTGCTCGTACTCCACCGGGTGCAGCTGCGCGAGTGCTCGTGCAGCATCGTCGGAGTCGTAGACGGGTTTGATTTCGGGTTGGTTCCGGCGACGGCGCCTGCGGTTCAGACGTTCGGCGTTGGATTTCTGGATCGAGGCCGAGTCGGGAAGCATGAACCCGAGGAGGTCGGCGGTCGCCCGAGTGGCGTAGATGGGTCCGGTGAACCCCGCCTTGACCAGCTTGGGAATCAACCCCGAATGGTCGATGTGGGCGTGGGTGAGAATCAGGAAGCCGACGGCGCCCGGATCAAAGGGAAATGGCTGAACATTGAGTTCCTTGACGCTCTTGTTGCCTTGATACAGACCGCAGTCGATGAGAAATCGGAGATCGCCGTTCTCGATGAGCGAGCACGAACCCGTGACCGTGCCCGCCGCCCCGCAGAATGTCAGTGTCGCCATAGTCACCATCCATCAGTTTTTGGAGGTGCTCATCATAGCGCCCCGAATTCCGAGCGTGTAGTGGAACCTCCGTGGCAACCGACGACGGATCAACAATGGCGGGGGCGATCCTTGGCACCCATTTCTGCCGCTTCCGGTATCCTGATAGCCGGTGCCCTGAGCCAAAAGGAAACATGACCCTTCTCATCCGCAATCTTGCCTTGCCTCTTGACCATGACGAGGCCGAACTCGCGAGCGCAACCGCCGCCGAACTCGGGATCGGTGTAGCCGACCTGAGGGTCCACTCCATCGTCAGGAAGTCTCTCGACGCCCGCCGGAGGCGTGAACCGCGATTTCTCTACACCCTCGCCCTCGATCTCGATTCCGAACTCGAGGCCGAACTACTCGGCCGCGAACCGGCGCCGGTCGAGCCGTTCGTCCCGCCGCGAAGGATCGACGTGCGCACCTCCTCCGCCGACGGTCCGCCACCGGTGGTGGTGGGATGTGGTCCGGCGGGACTCTTCGCCGCCTGGCGGCTCGTAGTGGCGGGTCTGGCGCCCATCGTCATCGAACGCGGTCCCGATGTCACCGAACGGACCAAACGATGGAATCGATTCCTGCGCGGTGACGCCTTCGACCCTGAAAGCAACCTGCTCTTCGGCGAGGGCGGTGCGGGGGCCTACTCCGACGGCAAGCTCTACACCAGGATCCGCGATCCGCGGGTCCACGAGGTCCTCGAGGTCCTCACCGCCAGCGGTGCGCCAAGGTCGATTCTCTACGATGCCAAACCGCACATCGGCAGCAATCTCCTGCCGTCGGTGGTTCGCCGCATGCGCCGCCGGCTCGCCGAGCGCGGGGCCGACTTCCGTTTCTCCACCCGGATGACGGGGCTGGTCATAGAAGACGGCCATCTTCGGGGCGTCGACCTCGAACCGGGCGGCGTCCTCGAAGCCTCTTCGGTCTTTCTCGGTCTCGGCCACTCGGCGCGTGAATCCATCCGTAATCTCCACCGGGATGGTGTCGCCATGGAGCGCAAACCATTCCAGCTCGGTGCCCGGATCGAGCACCCCCAGGAAACCATCAACCGGATGCAGTACGGAGAACACTGCGATCACCCGATGTTGCCTCCGGCCGACTACCGGCTGGTGGCCAAGCTCCCCGGTGGTGATCTCTTCAGCTTCTGTATGTGCCCCGGCGGCGAGATTCTGCCAGCCACCGAGAAGCCCGGTTTCATCTGCGTCAACGGTGCATCGCCCGTCGGACGCAGAGGTCGATTCGCCAACTCGGGCTTTGTGATCACCCTCGAGCCGGATCGCTTCCAGGGCAAGGGGGTTCTTGCTGGGATCGAGCTCCAGGAAGAGATCGAAGCGCGCGCCGCATCCCTCGCCGAGCACCCCTTTGGCGCCCCGGCGCTGCGCCTCGGGGATTTTGTCGGGAAACGCGTGACGACGGGCGCGCTGCCCGACTCGAGCTATCCCATGCCGCTGACCGTTGCTCCGTTCGAAGAGTTCCTGCCGCCACCGGTGATCGACGCCCTGCGAGCCGGCCTCACCGGGCTGTGCGGGCGGCACCCCATCCTCCGCCACCCCGATGCCATCATCGTCGGACCCGAATCGCGAAGCTCGTGTCCGGTGCGGATCGTCCGTGACCCCGAGAGTCTGCAGTCGGTGTCGACCGCGGGTCTGTATCCCATGGGAGAGGGCGCCGGCTATGCCGGAGGAATCGTGTCTGCCGCAATCGACGGTCTGCGCTGCGCCGAGGCTCATCTCACCCTCTGAGGTGATACGCCTCGCGCCGGGAAACATTCGATCCCGCCTGAAGCCGCGGTCCCCATCGTGTCGTCTCTCTGTACGGGGGGGCAGGAGGTCTTCGGCAGCGCCCACCTCGGTGCAGATGGCAGAAACGAATGACGGGGTCAGCCATGGCTCATCTTGGACAACTGTGGAGGCGACCAGTCTTCCGCTGCAGCGGGTCGTTGGCTTGGTCCCCGACAAGAAAGTGGAAATGACCGCGGAAGACTTCTCGTACCAGCTTGAGAAAAGAGCCGGGCCGTGCTGCCGTCTGCCGGCTAGCTGCGCCTAAATGTCTCCGACGGCAGTTCACCGAACTGACGGCGATAATCGGCGGCGAAGGCGCCCATGTGCCAGAAGCCCCAGTTCGCCGCCGTCTCCGAGATTGGTGCGTCAGGGTCAGATCGGAGCAGATCCCGACGAACCCGCTGCAACCGGGTCATCTGCAGGTACTGTTTCGGCGTGACACCAAACTGGTCGTCGAAGCCGTAGTTGAGGGTCCGCCGGCTCGCACCGGTTGCCCTGCAGATGGCATCGATGGTGGGCGGCTCATCGGCGTGGGCCTCGATGTATTCGAGCGCGAGTTGCAGCGATCGAGTTCGAAGGGCCGGATCCGGGGGGCGTTGGCCAAGGTTTCGAGTCGTTGTCAACGCCGCAATCAGCGCGGCAACAACCTCGAAGTCTGCCTCAGACTGTGCTGACTCTGCAGGCGGAACTCCATTGGGCGACTCAAAACTCGCGTGTACGCGGGATATCAACGAGCGCAAGATCACAACGCGGTTTGGGTCAGGCTCGATGACCGCCTGGGTGGTAGGCAATTCTTCGAGAGGATCGGGTACGCCCATCACTTCGGCGACCGAACGAAGACTCTCCTCGGAGACCGATACGGTATCGCCGTGAAATCCGGCATGGGAGACACACTCGAAGTGGTCGTTCGGGGGAAAAACCACGATGTGGTTTTCCGTCCCCTTGTTCCCGCGCCACTCCATGTGGGGCGACTTCGGGCCGAGAAGACCAAAGGTACGAGTGCCCGGTGGATTGGTGCCGCGCTGATGGAATTTGCGGCTGAAGTGAAAACGGGTCAGGAGTGTGGACGGCGTCGCAACCTGCTGGAGCCTGGCGTGGAGCGGTCCACGATCCAGCTGCACCCAGTCGAGCCCCCAGCCCAGAATCGTCTCGGCGAACTCATCGAAATCACGAAACTCCTGCCGCATGGCGACTGCCGGCGGCGGATTCGGAACTGTGACGGGTTGCTCCATTGATTTCATGTTTGCGAATTTCTGATGTTGTCGCGATCTAGTCTCACCCACAATACCGGCAATGTAAAGCCAGCATTTGCAGAGTACTGAACACCAGGACCGTAGATCGCGACCACGAAAGACCCAACAGATTGAGCACTGACGAACATTCCGCGAGACGAGCGAGGCGATTCGGCCGACCGCCGAAACCGGCCGGGACGGTCCGTTCCGAACGGGTGGTCAGCTTTGTCACCCCGAGCGAATTACTGGAGTTGGAGAAGATTTCCGACCACCGCGGGGTTTCCCTATCTGCAGCCATCCATTCATTGCTAACCCGGTCGCTCGAGAAAATCGGACGGACCAGGCAAGAACAGGAAAGGAAATGAAAATGAAGAGAATCACGAAAAGCATGACCCTTCTGGCCATCCTCGGGCTCGTGGCGGCGACTACCGTCTCGGCCCAGGACATCGTGCACGACGCCGAGTACTACATCCTCGAGGCTCAGAACGGCGAACGGTGGACTGCCGAGGACAACGAGCTTGATGCCAAGCTCGCCCAGCTTCGCGAGAAGTACGGCCAACCTCCCAACATCATCCACGTCATGTGGGACGATACGTCCTTTGGCGATGTCGGGATCCCCGCGATCAGCAAGATCCGCGGTTTCGAGACCCCGAGCATCAATCGGATGGCCGACGAGGGCATCATGTTCACCCGGATGTATACCGAGGTGGGCTGCACCCCCAGCCGCGCGGCCGTCCTGACGGGCCGGCACGCGGTTCGTTCAGGGATGTACATCATCGGATTCCCCGTCGAGTACTCAGGGATGCGAGCTGAAGAGGCCACCACTGCCGAGGTCCTGTCGGATGCCGGCTATGCCACCGCCTTCTACGGCAAACTCCACCTGGGCGACATCGAAGAAGCCTACGCCCACAACCAGGGTTTCGACGAGACCCTGTTCGGGATCTACAACCAGATCTTCAGCCTCTTCAACGAGCAGGGCGAGGCCGCCAACGCGACCATGGGTCTGCAGGAGCACATGCTCATCGAGGATCCGTACAAGCTCGATGACACTTTCGTGCCGAAGGGCTACGTCGGGTATATCGAGGGCAAGAAGGGCGAGCCCGGCTACGAATGGCGCGGCACGGCCAAGGAAGACTACGATGCCTTCGACCCGGAGACCAAGGTCCGGGCCATGGACTTCATCCGCCGCAATGCGGAGGCCGAGAAACCGTTCTTTCTCTCCTGGTGGCCCATGATGACCTCGTTCATGCCCAGCCCCGAGAAAAAGACCCTCGCCCGCGGCCTCTATACCGACAACATGCAGTACAACGTCGACGCATATATCGGCGAGCTGATGGATGAGCTCGAGCGCCTGGGCATCGCGGAGAACACCCTGCTGATCGTCATGGCGGACAACGGGCCCATGGCGCACCACCCGCCTCCCGGTCTCGGGATGACGGAGACCATCTTCCGCGGCGGCAAGGGTGATTTCCTCGAG
>Ga0316192_10002941_pt1 | contig 12454 bp, 10 predicted proteins | sample MerIslwburrow_MG_FD_204931 | JGI IMG/M metagenome (GOLD analysis project Ga0316192, IMG submission 204931) | Coastal sediment microbial communities from Maine, United States - Merrow Island worm burrow | ecosystem: Environmental > Aquatic > Marine > Coastal > Sediment | place: USA: Maine...
ACCCACTGATTAGGTCTCCCGCATCTGGGCGATTCACCAGCGCTTCCTGCAAACCTCGATAGTCTTCATCGCTCATCAGCTCCTTGATAAGCTTGGTGAAAACCTGAGTTTCTACTATGACCATACGTCCTTGATTATACGCCAATGGCGTATGCTGTCCAATGACTTTTATCTGGTTAAGCTAGGTGCCTATTTGTGTCCCCCCACGTCACTATGGAGCGCAGCGGGTAGTGACGTGGGCAGCACGCACTTTGGCGGCAATCTTGGTAACACCGCGGCTTAACGTCTTTTCAGGGGTGGTTACAGTGGAACCACCCCCTAAAAGGCGGATTTGGTTGTGCAAACACAGTCAAATATGGCCAAACTGCCTTGACATGAGCTTTCGGGACCATTGATGGCAGCAAGTTTTCGCGCTGCCGGGCAGAAACCACGCCCCATTCAGGCGGAGTTTTCTGTGACACCCGTATTCCGTGTTCCTATAATCGGCCCCAACTCAGAATTTTGTCGCCGCCACTGCGCTTAAAGTGGCAAGGAATACCCCGCCTTGCGAAAGCGAACGGGGTAGGCAGAATCCGGTTGTGTTGGAATCTGCTGAACGCGTCACGTAGGACCACTACGACGCAACTGTCAGCGATGACTGGGTCCATCTTCGAACCATCGCGATACCGCTTCGTCCGGGTAGCGCACCTTCAAATCCGTCCCGCCTGGTACGGGGATCGGTTCCATAAACGCTGTGGATGGCCGGGCAAATATGCCGGCCTGAAAGACAGTTTCTTTAACCCCGCAAACGCACTGGCGGTCAGCGCGTTCTGCTTTTCTTAACTAAGGAGGTAATTCCACCCCAGCCCAAGGCTGGATAACCGTTGGTTTGCACGGGCCAGTTTTCTCTCGAAAACACACCGTGCTGTCTATGGCCAGACACATTCAGGTCAACCGGGATTGGTGTCCCGTGATCGCACCGCTTCGGCGGACCTGCGCAGCATTGTTGCCAGGTGATCAGAAACACTCACCGAAGGAAACAGCACTATGCGAGACCTGAACTACCAACTGAAATTGTTATGCAAGCACAGCCATGAAGGCAGCTTTGAAACCCGGGTGGGCCGGGAGCGCCAGCTGAGCGCCATTGCCAACCAGTTACACGACCTGGGCTTCCGGCAGCTGAAGGCCACCTCCCTCAAGCAAAAGCATGTCCAGGCCCTGGTAGACCACTGGCTGGACCAAAACCTCTCCCCCGGCACCATCAAGAACCGCATGAGCTGTTTACGCTGGTGGGCCGAGAAGGTTAACAAGCGGGCCGTCGTGGCCGGCTCCAATGACTTTTATGGGATACCTGACCGGCAGTTTTTGTCCGACACCAGCAAAGCCAAAGACCTGGCCGAGGAACAGCTCGTCCTGGTCAAGGATGAACACGTCAGAATGAGCCTGCGGCTGCAACTGGCCTTTGGGCTCAGGAGAGAGGAAGCCATCAAGATCCAACCGCGCTGGGCGGATCGGGGCGACCACCTGCAACTGAAGGCCAGCTGGACCAAGGGCGGGCGGGAACGCACCGTCCCCATCCGCACCCGGGAGCAACGCGCCCTGCTGGAACAGGCCAAACAACTGGCCGGGCTGGGTTCCCTGATCCCCGGGGGCCGGCAATACATTGAGCAACTGCGGATCTACGAGCGCCACACGGCCAATGCCGGCTTATCGAAAATGCACGGCCTTCGCCACGCCTATGCCCAGCAGCGCTATCGGGAACTCACCGGCTGGCCCTCGCCCCATGCGGGCGGCCCTACCAAAAAGGCACTGACTCTGGCGCAACAACAGGCCGATCAGCAGGCCCGACTGGCCATCAGCCAGGAGTTGGGCCATGTCAGGGAACAAATTACCGCGGTCTACCTGGGCAGGTGATCCCCGTGCAAAGAAATACCCCCGATCGCCCCACCACACCGGTACTGCAGCCCCCCACCATCCGCGGCCTCAACGAGGCACAGGCCGCGGCCTATGTGGGACTGGGCGTCACGCTGTTTCGAGCGGTCGGCCCGCCCCCCATCCGGGTCCGCCACCGCAATATCTGGGATCGACTTGACCTGGATGCCTGGCTTGATGACTATAAGCGTCGAGGGCGGGCCAAGGAGGAAAATCTATGGCCCGAGAAAAAGGACTCTACCAGCGTAAGGACTCGCCCTACTGGTGGATCGACGTCGTCCTGCCAGACGGACGCCGAGTATGCCAGAGCACTAGGCTTAAAGACCGAGACGCTGCCACCGAGTTCCTGATCCGCCTCAAGGCAGACGCATACGATGCACAACAGAAACCACTGCAGCCCGATCGCAGTTGGAAGGAGGCCGTGCTGCGCTACGTCGGTGAACTGGATAGCCCCAGCCGCCTCGTATCCAGTCGCGACCACCTGCGGCAGCTGGACCCCTTTCTCTGCGAGCTCATGCTCAATGAGATCTCGATGGAGTCCCTGCAGCCGTTTATCCGCCATCGCAAGGACGTTGAGGGCGTAGCCAACGCGACGGTAAACCGGGCGCTGGAGATTGTGCGCCGTATTCTGCACCTGGCCCGGGATGAGTGGGGGTGGCTGGAGCGCTTTCCCCGCATCCGGATGTTGAGTGAACCGAGGCGCCGTGTGCGTTTTCTCTCACGCCAGGAAGCCGATGCTCTGCTGGAGGCACTGTCGGCGCATTTGCGCCCGGTGGTGTCGTTTGGGCTGGCAACAGGTTGCCGCATGGGCGAAATCCTGAACCTGGAATGGCACCGGGTGGATTTTGACCGTCGGGTGGCCTGGCTGGACCACGGCACGACCAAAAATGGCGAGGGACGTGGCATCCCCCTGAACAACGATGCCATTCTCGCCCTCAGGGCGGTCGAGGGAGATCACGGCCGCTGGTGTTTTACGTACCAGGGCAAGCGCATGGAGCGCGTGGGTTCTGGCTGGAAACGTGCCCTCAGGCGGGCCGGGATCACGGCATTTCGATTCCATGATCTGCGCCACACCTGGGCCAGTTGGCATGTCACCAACGGCACGTCGTTACAGGAGCTGATGGAACTGGGTGGCTGGAAGTCTTATGAGATGGTGTTGCGCTATGCGCACCTGGCACCGGATCATCTGAGTCACGCCGCGGCGCGCATAGAGCGAACGTGGAAAATCGTAGGGCAAAACTCTACGAAAACCCTACGTTAGGTCTTGAAGAAGATGAGCGCGAATGCGTAAGTCTTTGATTTGATTGGCGCGCCTGGCACGATTCGAACGTGCGACCGCCTGGTTCGTAGCCAGGTACTCTATCCAGCTGAGCTACAGGCGCGTTGAGGGGGCGTACTATAGGGAGGAACTTGTTTGTAGTCAAGGGCTTAAGGGGGTGGAATTTGTGCACAACCCGGTCGCTCTTGCAGCTCTTCCCGGGGCTTTCAGGGACCTAGCGTCGTCAGTTGCCTGCCGGGTTTGGCGCTCTCCTGAAACACGCCGTCCTCGATCACCAGGGCGCCGTTTACCAGCAGGTAGCGTACCCCCCGGGATGCCTGGAAAGGCTCGCGGTAGGTGGAACGATCGATGATAGTTTGCGGGTCGAAAACCGTGATATCAGCATCCGCCCCGGGTTGAATCCTGCCCTTGCGGGCGAATACCGGGGCTACATCCTGCAATCGCTGCGCGGGCAGCAAGGTCATTTTTGACAGCGCGGTCATCAGGTCCAGGGCTTGCTGCTCGCGCACATAGCGGCCCAGCACCCTGGAATAACTGCCAATCCCCTGGGGCGGTACGCCCACAGACTTACTGATAATCGGCGTGCCATCGGTCACTACCATAAGCCCTGGTTCCAACAGGGCCTGGCGCGTCCACTCCTCCTTTACGTAGTGATGGATCACCATACCGGCGGGTTGTTCACTGCGGTAGCGCTCCCATGTGGCCTGATCGAAGCGCTCACCGGTGGCGGCCCACTCCACATCCTCGTAGCTGATATCAAAAATCGCCTGCCAGTCGCGGCTGAACACGGCGGCGCCGATGGAGGTGGTACCCGCATTGTAGGGGAACATCTCAGTGGTGATATCCACCCCCTCCTTGCGCGCCTGCCGGATCATCGCCAGGAACTGATCGGTACCCTTCATTGCACTGTGCTGCAGGTGACAAATGTGCACCGGGGCACCGGTGTCGCGGGCCATATCGATAACCTCAACCAGGCCCTGGGGATCTCCCGCCAGGCCCCGGCGGATATGCACAAATACCGGCACCCCGCGCTCGCCCGCCACCTCGAATATCATGCGCAATTCAGCGGCATCAATGGCGGCGCTGAAGTAATCCAGCGGCAAACCCACCCCAAGCCCCCCTTCATCCAGCGCCAACGCCAGCTTACGGCGCATGGCCTGCTGCTGCTCAGCGCTGGCGTGCTGGCGAAATGCCGGGCCGGCGTAATCGACGGTTCCCTTGCCGCTGAACAGATCCTGCAGGCTCACCCCCTGCATCAGTTCCAGGCGAATTCCGGTATACCCGGCTGACGCCCCGTAGTTGAGGGGCGCGCCATTTGGCAACTGTATACCCGCCGCAGCGACGGGCCAGGCTCCCGCTTCCAGTTCCAGGGTGGTGGTCACACCGTCCAGGGCCTGGTAGCGCATGCCCAGGGGCGTGAGGGAATGGTTGTGTAAATCGATAAATCCCGGCGCCACCACCTGTCCGGACACATCAATGACGCGCGCAGCGGTTAAGGCCTTTTCACTGATTGCCGCAATCCGCCCATCGCTGATAGCAACATCGAATACGCCGTCGCGCCCGCTCTCGGGATCCATAACACGACCGCCGCGCAACACCAATTCATAGCTTGCACTGTAACTGGCTGGCGCCAGCGCAAGCAGGCTGAGCAAAAGCGCTGCGACCAGGCTCCACTGGTAACAATGCATCACATTTACTGGCATGCCACTACCCGAGTACTCCCCCAACCGTTGCGCCGCGCGCCGGGGTGTCAATCAAAACACCCGGGTTCATCATGCCAGCGGGATCCAGCACGCTGCGGGCGCCGGCAAAGGCCTCGCGGAACAAGGCAGGCGCCTGTACGTCGTAACCGCGGGGGCGGTGATCTCTGCCCACCGCATGGTGGTGGGTGATGGTGCCGCCAAAGCTGGTCACTGCCTCATTGGCGGCCAGCTTGATTTCGCGCCAGCGCGACAACATGGAGGCCATGTCCCCCTCCTTGCTACCGATAGCGTAAAATGTGAAATACGGTGCGGGGCCATCCGGATAGACGTGGGTAAAACGGCAGCTGAGCATGCAATCGACACCGGTTATTTCACGCAATGCCGCGCCCACGCGCTCGCGAATACCGTTATACAGTTGTTCGAAACGGTCCCAGGTAATGGCCGTTTCGAAGGTATCCACGATCACCCCCGCGGGTGTCAGGTAGTTGCGGTAATAGGGCGCGCGCAGGAACTGGTTGCGCCACTGGCCGGCGGCACCCTGGCGGTGCTCGCCCGCCTCGTCTTCTGCGCCGCCAGAGCCCGCCAGCGAGCGGTCCACTGCGGCTTGATCCCAACTGCCACCGTGATCGGCTGCCAATTCCAGGGCTCGGGCGATCCAGGGTTGCAGCGGGTGATCTGCCGATTCAAAGGCGAGCACCAGCAGCGCGCAGACGCCGTCCCCTACGCCGTTGACCATCGCCTCGGCGGGATCCAGCAAACGACAATTACTGGGAAACAGCGCCGCCTGGCTGATGGCACGCACCGCGGCGCAGGCCTCGCGCATTCCCGGGAAGCGCACACTGGCCGACGCGCGAAAAAGCGGTCGGTCCTGCAGGCGCATCCAGGCACGGGTAATAAAGCCCAGGGTGCCCTCGGAGCCTATCATCATGCGATCCGGTGACGGCCCGGCACCCGAACCGGGCAAGCGGCGGCTTTCCATCACCCCGCTGGGGGTGAGCATACGCACGCTCTCCACGAAGTCATCGATATGGGTATAGTTGCTGGCGAAATGGCCCCCGGCACGGGTCGCTATCCAACCACCCAGCGTAGAGAACTGGAAGCTCTGTGGGTAATGCCGCAGGGTCAGGCCGTGAGGCTTTAACGCCGCCTCCAGTTCCGGGCCCAGTGCACCGCCTTCGATCAGTGCGGCGCGACTGACTTTGTCTACTTCCACCACGCGATTCATATACTGCAGGTCCACGGAGATCACCGCGCCGTAATCGCCCCCTACATCCGGCTCCACACCGCCGCACACGCTGGTGCCGCCACCGAAAGGAATCAGCGCTGCACCGCTGTTAGCAGCGAAGTCCATCAGCGCCGAGATATCATCTTCATGGCGCGGAAACGCTACCCAGTCCGGCGGATTGGGCATGTCGCGCATCTGCAGGCGCACCAGGTCGGCAAAGGATTTGCCGTAACCGTGAGTAATACGATCGTAGGGCGTACACGACAGCATAGCCGCAAGGGCGTCGGGAGCGGCAACCCGTGGCGCGGCCAGTGTAAACTCCTCCAGCCGCGGCACCTGACCCGGTTTATGCTGCGCACCCAGCCCTTGTGCCAGCTGGGCAACGTGCGACGCCTCCTCCGGGGTCAATCCTTCATCGGCGTAACCCCAGCCCCAGAAACAGAGCTCCCTGCGCTGCGCCAGTGTTTCAATCATACTTGTTTCCTAAATTGGCCAGCGTGACCAGGCCGGACCGCGCTGAAGTACCCATCATCTATGTCCCGGGCATAACTCAATTCTTGTTATATTCAGGCGCAATGCCCGTAAAGTCAGCGAACAAAACCCGCGTCGGAATTCAGGTACAAGCGGATAGGCCAGCGGGAGTCTTTGCCCAGGCGGATAACCAGGCCGTAGTTGTCATTATCGTAATCGTCCAGCCACTCGTAAGTGATATCCAGGGGTTGCGGCTTTTCCGGTTTGCGCCCGATCACCACGACCTCCTCGATCTCATCGGGGTTGCCCATGGAGGTCTTGGGAATCGCCAGCGTAATGGTGCGCGTTTCACCCTCGTCATCGATCTCAACCAACTCGGTTCCCAGGTTCTTGCCTTTATAGCCTTTCACCAGCTCCAGCCAGTCGGACTCCAGTGGCTCCCCCTCTGCCTGGACGAGAGCAACCTGGACGAGAGCGATAAAGGGGAGCACCAACAGCAGGCGCAATACCGGGGGGCGAAACAACGATAGCAACATGGTCAATCCTCAGCCTGTATGGCGTAGTATGTATGAGAATAGCTGAAAACGACTGCCGGGCAAGCAGTCAGCGCATCACCAGTAGCGCAACCTATCCACGGCAACTCTACCTGTATTAGAGTGTCGCAGCAAAGTGCCGGGAAAAGACATGACCACGATCAATTCCATGGGCCAACACTTTACCGGATAATCCACAGGCCACCACAAGGAGAACACCACATGAGCAACGCAGAACAGATCGACTACTGGAACGGTGACGCGGGTAAACGCTGGGCGCAGGAAGATGCCACCATGGCGCGGCTACTGGAGCCGGTATGCGAGGCCCTGCTGAGCCATGCCGCCGTTGAGGGCAGCCAACGCGCTATGGACATAGGCTGTGGCGGTGGCAGCCAGAGCCTGATGCTGGCCCGACGACTGGGTCCGGATGCCACGGTGCTGGGCGTGGACATCTCCCAGCCCATGCTGCAGGTCGCGCAAGACAAGGTCGCTGACGCGGGCAACGTGGCCCAGCTGAGTTTTCTGCAGGCTGATGCCGCCAGCCATGAGTTCACCCCTGCGAGTTTCGACCTGCTGTTCTCGCGCTTTGGCGTGATGTTCTTTGATGATCCGGTAACCGCTTTTCGCAACCTGCGCGCCGCGCTGCGCTCCGACGGCAAGTTGGCCTTCAGTTGCTGGCAGGCAGCGGCTGATAACGAGTGGACCCGCGTGCCGTTGCAGGCAGCATTGCAACACGTGCCGATGCCGGAAATGCCGGACCCCCATGCACCGGGCCCCTTCGCTTTCGCCGATGCTGAAAGAGTGCGCGCAATCCTCGACGATAGCGGCTTTGGCAATATTGCGATAGAGCCCTTTACCTACGATATGCGCTTTGGCGATTCCTCCACGCTGGGACAAACCGTACGGGAGCTTGCCATGATAGGGCCGGTCAGCCGCCTGCTGACGGGCCAGGAGCCGGAGACAATGGAAAAAGTCTTCGCATCAATGGAGGAGGTTATGGAACCCTACTTCCACGACGGCGCCCTGCTGATGCCGGGTGCCATCTGGTTTGTCACCGCCGAGGCCGGGGCATAGCCCGAAAAGCAGCAGCACGCTGACCCACCCCACTCTGGACGGGAACGTCAGATTGCGTGAGAATGCATGCCATAACTATACCCGGAGTAAACCTGTGGAATTACTGCGCAAGCGCCTGCTGCACCTGAGCCCCATTCCCCGCGACCTGGGCTCGGTAACCACCATCGATGCCCGGCAGGAAGTGGACCCGGCCGAGGTAGGTATGCTGCAGGAGGATGTCGACGCCATCTGGACCGCCATCGCCAAACTGTACCGCTGCGGCGTGCACCCGGGTATCAGCGTCAGTATCCGCCGACGGGGCAAGCTATTACTGTCGCGAGCTATTGGTCACGCGCGGGGCAACGGGCCAGACGACGATGGCGCCGAAGAGCAGGTGCTGATGCGCACGGACACCCCGGTGTGCCTGTACTCCACTTCCAAGGGCATCACCGCCCTGCTGATGCATATGCTCGCCGAAGACGGCCTGATCAATGTCATGGACCCGGTGGCCTTTTATGCGCCAGAGTTTGCCCGCAACGGCAAAGACAATATCACCATTCACCAGATACTCTCCCACCGGGGCGGCATACCCGGGCTGCCGCCGGAAACACCGCTGGAAACCTTGTGGGATGAGGACAAAACCTGGGAATTACTGTGCGATGCGCAGCCCATCATCACCGATGGCTCCAAACTGGCCTACCACGCCATCACTGGCGGATTCGTGCTGGAGCGGGTGGTACGCCAGGTAACCGGTGACAACATCAACGCCTACATAGACCGGAAAATTCGCCAGCCCATGGGTATGAAGTACTTCACCTACGGCATAGAGCGGGAACACCTGGGCGAGCTGGCACCCACCTACGCCACCGGACCGCGGCCGGGGCCATTGCTGCGTAGGTTTTTACAGCGCGCCCTGGGCACCGGGGACATCACCACCCTGGAGTCCCTGTGCAACGACCCGCGCTTCCAGGATGCCATTATCCCCGCCGGCAACCTGGTAGGCACCGCGGATGAGACCTCGAAATTTTTCCAGATGATGCTCAACGGCGGCAAATGGGGACGGCGGCGTATCTGCGCGAGCGCAACCATCGCGCGGGCAGTACAGGAATTCGGTAGTCGCTCGGTGGACCAGACCCTGTTCATTCCTATGCGCTACAGCGCGGGACTGATGCTGGGGGACGCGCCCTTTGGTGTCTGGGGGCCCAACAGCCCCCAGGCCTTCGGTCACCTGGGACTGGTCAACAAGTTCGCCTGGGCGGATCCGGAGCGGGAGCTGTCTGCATCCCTACTCACCACAGGCCTGCCCATCCTCAGCCACCATGTGCTGCCACTGGTCAATGTGATGCGAACCATTGCCCATCGGACTCCGCGGCTGGAAAACCCCGCACCCTTCGCCCTCAGTATGGCCTGAGTATCAGCGCGCCGGGCCGTCGTGCTCGATAATCACCCCGTCGGCGTCCTGTTCCAGGCGCCGACTGGAATCTACCGTCAGCCACAGCGCACGCAGCATATTCACCGCCGCCATACTCAGGTGCTGCTCCGCCGCGTCCAGCGCCAATTCAGCCGCCTGCTGTTTCTGTTGCGGGTTCAGGTGGGCTGTTTTCTGGCTCATTTCCGCATCGACGCTTTCCAGCAGGATCTGGACCTCACGCGCGACCTCGTCTGAAACCGCGCGAACTTCCGCGATCACCTGCTCAAAATCACCGGGCATGGCCAACATGGCGCGGGTGCCGCGGTAGGTCATGCGCGCGGGCATGGTGGCCAGGTCGAAACCCAGGGAAATCATTTTTCCGATCATGCCGGACTTCCTCGCATCTGTAATAGGGTAATTATAAAGGGAAATCACCGCCGGCGGGCAAGCTTATGGCCCCGGCCCCTCGAATGGCGACTGCCCCTGTCTGTTGCGCAGCCAGTTGAGGGCGCGCAACACCCCGGGGCGCAACACCAGCCAGCGCTCCAGCTGGTATTTACCGGGGAAATTCATCAACAACAGGCCCACCAGCATGGTGAGCACGCCCTGTCCTGGCGTTACCAGCATGATAAGCCCCAGCAGCAACAGCAGCGCGCCAAGCAGATTTTTCAATAATCCAAGCACTATGACGAATAGCGGTTCCCCATCAGTCTCCCGCCAGGTCTTGCGCTGCGCCCGGGTAAAATAGTCCGCCGGCAATCTGGTAACCACCCAGGGCACCCCCGCCAGGGCCAGCAGTGCCGCCAGCAGCGACAAGCCACTGGCCCACCACAGCAGCTGCTGTATGTCCAAACCCGTTTCCATGGTGGGATTCTACCCCCTGTACAGGCACAATACGCCGGCATTTGGCACAATTACCCCTTGGATGCCCCCCGGCCATACCGGATAATGCCGCCGCATCACTATGAGTAAACCAAGATGTCCCTGCCACTTTCCGTACTCGACCAATCCCTGGCCCGCAGCGCTGACCAAGCCTCTACCGCACTGCAGGAGACGCTCATTATGGCGCGCTGGTGCGAGCAACTGGGCTACCACCGCTTCTGGGTGTCCGAGCACCATGCCTTCGCCGCGGTGGCCGGCAGTGCGCCGGAGGTACTGCTGGCGGCACTGGGCGCCGCCACCCAGAGTATCCGCCTGGGTTCCGGCGGCATCATGCTGCCCCATTACAGCGCCTACAAGGTCGCCGAGGTTTTCTCCCTGCTGGCCAATCTCTACCCCGGGCGCATTGACCTGGGCGTGGGGCGGGCACCGGGTGCAGATATGACCACCGCGGTAGCACTGGCAACCGATGGCAGGCCCAAATTCGAGAAGTTTCCCGAACTGGTGGCGCAGTTGAGCGACTACCTGTGGCAGGAGCACACCAGCCCCGTGGTCAGTCCGCGCCCACCGAAGGACATACCCCTGTGGATGCTGGGCTCCAGCCCGGACAGCGCGATACTGGCGGCGCAGCGCGGCCTGCCCTATAACCTGGGCCTGTTTATCAACCCACAGGCCGACACACGCCTGATCGGCCTGTATAAACAGCACTTCCAGCCCAGCGAGAAACTCGCGCAGCCCTATGCCATTCTCACCCTGAGTGTGTTCTGTGCCGATACGCAGGAGCAGGCACTGGCGCTGCAATTGACCCACGATCTCAACCTGTTCCGCTTTTTTACCGGGCAGTCCGAAGGCCGCTCACTGACGCCCCAGGAAGCCCAGGCCTACCCGTTGGGGCCGCAGGAGACGGCATTTATCGCCAGCCGCGAGAACAGCCGCGCCGCGGGTACACCCGAACAGGTGCGGGAGAAAATTTTACAGCTGGCGCAGCAGCACCAGGCAGACGAGATTATGGCCGTCACCAACATGTATTATCTGGAAGACCGCAAGCGCTCTTTCGAATTACTGATAGGCGCCATGAGCGACGCCTGAAAACTAGGCCTTGCGCGAGCGGCGCGGCGCGGTTTTGCGTCGATGCAATCCCGCCGCATCCTCCAACTCCACCAGGGCATCTTCCATATCGTCTATCAGGCGCTGCACCTGCGGCATGGTGCGGCGGCAGGCAACGATGCCAAAATCCACATTTTTGCCATAGCTGACCAGGGTAATATTCAGCGCCACCCCTTCTGACACAATGGACGCCGGATAAATACCCTGCAGGCGCGCGCCGTTCCAGAACATGGTCTGGCGCGGGCCGGGCACATTGGAAACCACGGTATTGTAGGGCGGGAAGCGACTGATAAGACCCAGTGGAATCAGCAGTACACCGGGCAACTGGGTGACCTGCATAAATAATTCAGATTCCCTGGCAGACATCTCGTTGTACATGGCCTTACCCGCCCGGGTAGAGGCCTGGATGAGTGCGAAGCGTTTCAAGGGATCCTTGATATTGGTACCCAGGTCCGCACTGATCGCACCAACCGCATTCGAAGAATCGATATCGCCCTCCTTGCGCAGCGACACCGGCACCATGGCTTTCAGTGATTCGCTGGGCAGCCCCTGTTGTCGCTGCAGGTAGCGGCGCAGTGCCCCGGCGCACATGGCCAGTACGGCATCATTGAAAGTACCATCCAGGGCCTTGCCCACGGCGCGAATACGCGCAAATGGCCAGGACTGGGCGACAAAGCGTCGCGCCCCGTCAACGTGGGTATTGATGGGGGACTTGGGCACATCCAGCCAGGGCAGCGCCAGGGCTCCACCGCGGCCCATCCAGGCGCTGGAGAACTGTTTCAGCGCACCCAGAAGATGCGCGCCGCTGTCGTAGGTAGACTTAATGGCCTCGGCCACATTGCGCAGTTCGGTCTCGCTGGGCGGTATGGCCGCCCGCTGCAG
>Ga0316192_10002944_pt1 | contig 12449 bp, 9 predicted proteins | sample MerIslwburrow_MG_FD_204931 | JGI IMG/M metagenome (GOLD analysis project Ga0316192, IMG submission 204931) | Coastal sediment microbial communities from Maine, United States - Merrow Island worm burrow | ecosystem: Environmental > Aquatic > Marine > Coastal > Sediment | place: USA: Maine...
GATTACATCCAACAAGGCTTGAAACGTATCCGGCTGGTCCATGACCGCAAAGGCAATAAACAAACACATCCCGGTCGAGTCTACGGCCGCTGTGGTAATCTGAAGATCTCGCGACAGGGCAACCTGGCCCTCGGGTTTCAAGGGATCGACGTCGCCGCCGACTTTCATGATGTTGGTGGCCACGGCATAGCCGGCCGTATGATCCGCTCCCATGGTCGTGGTGGCGTAAGTCACACCGATGCCCTGTACGGCCCGGGGATCATAAGCCGGCATGGACTGGCCTTTGACCACCGGCACTCTTTCCACCCCGAACACCTTGCCGGTGACCGCCGCACCATTGCCCAGAATTTTTCCCAACGTCGTGCCCTGGCCGACTTCTTTGACCAGATTGATAGCGGCTTGGGCATCACCGAACTCGGCCACACCCGCTTCCATGGCCACTGCAATGGTGGCACCCATCTCAATGGTATCCACTCCGTAATCATCGTCCAAACGGTCGATTTGAGCAATGGCATCCAAATCATCGATGCCGCAATTTCCACCGTGGGCCCACACCGTTTCGTATTCAACCTGCTTGGTTAAAAACCGGCCGTTTTTGTCATAAAAGGTCCCCGAGCAGCGAATCACGCAGCCTCGATGACACCCGTGGGTTGCAGAACCTTCACCCCCCCGGGCATTTTCCAAATCGGCCTGGGTCTCGCCGCTGATTTTGCTCGCGCCCTCAAATTGCCCGGTTGAAAAATTTCTCGTCGGATAGGCTCCGGCTTCGTTGATCACATTGGTCAATACATTGGTGCCATAGGCCGGCAGCCCCTCGCCGGTAACCGGGTGCTTCCTCAAACCGGCGACAAACTCTTTGTTGGCGGCTTTGAACTTTTCGGGATCTGCAGGCGCTCTGGCTGCGGTGCCGGCATCGTCAATCACGATCACTTTCACCCCTTTGGCGCCCATGACGGCTCCCACACCACCCCGGCCGGCATGCCGGGTGGGCCTTTGTTCCATATCCGTGAAGGCAATCGATGAGGCCGACATTTTCATTTCGCCGGCAGGGCCGATGGAGATGCAGTGGACTTTTTCACCGTATTCGGCTTTCATCTTGTCGACCAGATCGTAGTTGCCGAGCATGCATAAACTGTTGTCTTCCTTGATGTCCACCCCATCTTTGTTGATGAACACTTTATAAAGTGTTTTTTCTTTGGGTTTGCCTTCCAACACGATGGCGGCATATCCCAATCTGCCAAGCATCTGGGATGGCTGCCCCCCTGAATTGGCTTCCTTGATACCGCCGGTCAGCGGACTTTTGCAGCCCACTGAAATTCGACCGGACATCGCCGCCACAGAGCCGCTCAGCATCCCCGGGGCGATCACCAGTTTGTTGTCCTCGCCGAGGGGGTGACACAGCGGCGGAACTTCCTTGGCGACAATCCCCGATGTCATCGCGCGTCCACCCAAACCGGCATAATCACCCAGGGGTTCGGTTTTAATTTCGGGGCCACCGTCTGCACCCATGTTGATTCGTAGAATCTTGTCCATTGGTACCTCCTTTTTTTAGTCAAGGTTAGAAAACATAGGTTAAGCGGTTCAGGGTTCAACGTTCAGGGTTGAAAAAACTCAGACAGCTCCTATCAAAGGGGGCTTCATCTGGTTATAAATCCGTTTCACACAATGGTGTATGACGGGTATGCTAGATATTGATTGAAATTGTGAGCAGTATCCATCGGTTGTAACCTTTGAACTTTGAACCCCGAACCTGGAACCGCTCAATTTAGGCAAAAAATATTTTCTGCTGTTATTGAGGTCTAAAAAATTTCCAGCTTTTAGCTTCAGTTTACATGTCTTAGATGTAATTATTCGTAATAAATAGTAAAGTCAAGAAAAACCAGCAATGACAATAATTCAACGTCTCGGAATTTCTACAATCTACTGAGAATATTGAGGTATTTTGAGGTTTACGAATTTGCCCCGAAAATTGATGGTTTCGTAAAAAGTCTTAAATCGTCCTTTGACGTCATTCCCGCGAAGGCGGGAATCCAGTGTTTTCAAATAGTTCTGGATGCCTGCCTTCGCAGGCATGACTGAGTTTCGGACTTTTTACGAGTTTGTCAACATTGCATTATCCCAGAACCCATTATTCCACTATTCCATTGTTCTCTCCGAGGCGTAGGCTCTACGTAGGTTCTCCGAGCCGGAGGCCATCATCCCAATTGTGAGCGAAGCGAACTAACTTGGTTATCCGTTTTTCCTTTCAAAATTTGCCATAAAATCGGTTAGGACTTCCACGGCATCCAGCGAAACCGCATTGTATAATGAGGCCCGGCAACCCCCCACCGAGCGATGACCCTTGAGGCCGCCGATGCCGTTTTCCAGCGCCTCGCGGATAAATTGTTGTTCCAGTTCCTCATTGGGCAGGCGAAAGGTGACATTCATCAGCGAGCGGCTGTCAGGTTCCGCCGTTGCCCGGTAAAAAGAGCTGTCGTCAAAGAGTTTGTAAAGTAATTGGGCTTTATTCCGATTTATTGCCGCCATTTTTTCAAGGCCGCCAACAGTTTCTTCCAGCCACTTCAAGACAAGCTGGACGGTGTACACCGCGAAACATGGCGGGGTATTATACAAGGAGTTTTTAGCGGAATAGGTTGTATATTTTAGCATGGTCGGTACCGAATCGGGCACCAGATCCAGCATGTCGTTGCGGATGATTACCAGGCAGACACCGGCCGGTCCGGCATTTTTTTGGGCGCCGGCATAAATCAGGCCGAATTTTGCGGCATTAAGCGGTCTGCTCATGATATCGGACGACATATCGCAAAATATGGGAACGCCCTTGGTATCCGGAAATTCAGCCCATTGGGTTCCCTTAATGGTGTTGTTGGAGGTGAGATGGACGAAGTCGGCCGCATCACTAAACGGTATGTTTTTAGGGATGTAGCAATAATTTTTATCCGCCGAAGACGCCACAACGTTGATCGATTTTTCCTGGATCCGTGCTTCTTTGATGGCCTTGGTGGACCAGGTGCCGGTATCGACATAGTCTGCCGACTTACCTGCCGGCAGAAAATTCATGGGGATCATGCAAAACTGCATGCTGGCCCCTCCCTGGATAAAAAGCACCTGAAAATTGTCCCCCAGATTCAGCAGCCGTTTGGTTCTGACCACCGCATCGTTGATGACGTCGTCAAATTCTTTGGACCGGTGACTGATCTCGGTGATGGACATACCGGAACCTTTGAAGTTCAAAAAATTTTCCCGGATCTCTTCGAGCACGACAAGGGGTAGGGCTGCCGGCCCCGGATTGAAATTGTAGATTCTTTCCGTCGTCATTTTTTTTCTCCGTAGGTAAATGGGGATGAATAGTCTTTGGTTTTTTCCATCACCTGCTTTTTCAATACCCGCTTGGGTGTTTTGCCGGTGTTCAATTTGGGGAGTTCCTCCAAAATAATGAACTCTTTGGGAATTTTAAACGAAGCAAGATGCGTTTTTAAAAAAATTTTCAGTTCAGGCAAATCGAGCGGTGCGTCTTTGTGTTTGGGAACAATGCAGGCCGTCACCCTTTCGCCGTATTCTTCGTCCGGCAAACCGATGACGGAGCATTCTTGAATCTCCGATCTCTGATATAGAACCTCTTCAATCTCTCTGGGATACACATTCTCACCGCCGGTGATGATCATGTCCTTGATGCGGTCGACAATGTACAGATAACCATCCTCATCAAAGGTCCCCAAATCACCGCTTCGCAGCCAATCATCCCAGAAAGCGGCCCGGGTTTCAGCGGGATTGTTCAGGTAGCCTTTCATAATGTTGGGACCCCGGACACAAATTTCTCCCTGAGTACCTAACTCCAGGACCGCACCCTGGGGATCTCTGATCTGGACTTCTGTGATGTTGACGGGTGTACCCACAGAACCGGCCACATGCCGCAAGTAATGATTATATGTTACCATCGCCGCCGTCTCGGTCATGCCATAAGACTCATGAATATTGAGCCGGGTGCGGGCTTTCCACTCCCGGATCAGCTCGGCAGCCATGCTGGCGGCCGCTGAAAAGCAATAGGTCACCGAACCCAGCTTCTCCTTGAGGCCTTTCAGTTGAAGCAGCCGGACATAGATCGTGGGTACTGCATAAAATTTCGTTATCCGGCATCGTTTAATGGCGTCGACGACCCTATCCAGATCGAAGGAGGGCTGCATGACGACCGAACCGCCGGCGTAGATCATGGAATTTGTGATGTGGATCTGTCCAAAAACATGATTCAGCGGAAGAAAGCAAAGAAAGCGATCTTGATGGCTGGAGCGTTCGAAGTGGCAAACATTGTGCGCTGATGCCATTATATTCTCATGGGTTAACATAACGCCCTTGGGGATGCCGGTCGTGCCGCCGGTGTAAAGGATTGCAGCAACGTCCCGACGTTCCATTTCCAGCGCCTTAAGTGAGGAAGTTCCCGTATTTTCGATCAATTTTTGATAAGAAATATCGCCTGCAGGACAGATGACTTTTGCCAGATACGGACGGTCCTGCCGGTCGCCCAGGGCATCGAGCTTTTCATCAACGGTGAATAGTATTTTCGGACGGGCATCATCCAGCAGGCGATTCAGCTCCGTTTTTTGCAGCGCGGTCGACAGGGTAACGGCCACCGCTCCGACCTTGAGAGTACCAAAATAAAAGGCTAACCACGCATAGGAATTGGTTGCGTAAAGTGCCACGTGATCGCCTTTTTGAACCCCCAAATCAATGAGGCCTGCGGCGACCCGGTTGGCCTCCTGATTGAATTGCCGAAAAGAGATCTCTTTGGACCCTTCGATTACCGCGGGCCGATGCGGGAAAAAGAAAGCGGACCTTTCCAGATTCCTTGCTATATTCATAACCGAACCGTTTCAAACATTGCTCCCAAAGAGATTTCTTTTTCTAATACGCTCTTTAATTTCTCACCGCATCCTTCAGAACAAACTAAAAACATGCCGTCATTACCGTTACTTCTGGCTTGCGAACCTTGAGCGGTTACCATCATACGAACAGGCTTTTCTTCCGAAACCAGGCCTATCTGAATGCAATGGCTTTCATATTCAGATAAATCAACTTCCGGATTTAGCTTCGCGCCCAAACCCAAGACCTCCATATGGTCAGTGATATGGCTTTGGCACCATGCACATTTACTCAGGGCTTCTTCATCCGGGATTATGTGAAATTCCATGACAACCTCATACTTTTATAATTGTTTTCCTTTTTGACCAACATAAACGAAATCTCAGCTAAGAAGTGATTATACAGACTTGGATTTCATCACCTATGTAACGTTAACCGCCTTTACCTCGATTAAAACAGTGATATGCTCTAAAATTGGCCTCAAATTTGACGGATTGCTGGATGATATATAAATCATTCCATCAAATTGGTCAAATGGTTTGCGGTAACGGTATATCCAGATATTCCAGCGTGTTCGCGCCTTGCCAGACGGGCGGTTCAACGCCTAAAATTGTGAACTTATTTGTTCGTGAATCCTTCGGGTAGCCGTGAATAAAATTTCTGGCTGAAAGAAATGTAAGTGTGGGTAGGCAATCACAAGGAACGAAACCGAGACACCCTGCTACGGCAGGTGGCGCGCCTAAGCGGAAGATGGCATTTTTTTCAATGAAGGCCAAAGTGAAGATATCATTTGAGTATCTTGAACTTTAAGTCATTGGTTTAATTATAGATATATAGCAGATAGCAACACCGGAGACCAGAAAGCCGGGAATAATGATATCACAAATATTATATGGACGCTGATAGTTACAACTTTGTTGGAGGTATCTGTAACGGCCACAATGAGCGGTGTGAAGGGGAGCCCAAGTGAAGCGCATTGTTTGTAGTTTTAACCACTTAAGCTCCGACAGGTTGTTCCGGTGATTCTCGGCTATCGCCTTGCTCTCACCTCCCCAACCTATCTCCGCTTTCCCCCCAAAAGATAACATGTGTTGGAGATTGGCCGAAAATTGACAAAAAGCTATTAGGAGAGGTGCGCATTAAACTTGTTGCTATTTATATCTTATTGATATCATTGTTATTATAAAATTTTTTTTGTTGACAAGGGGAATATAGGATGTCCCCTTTATTCACCCCTTTACATACAGAGCAACAATAAAATAACTTGACAAATGAAAAGGGGTTGATAGGAATAGTCTTCATTTACTACTCACCAATCCACTAACGCCTTCATTATAATGCCAGGCATGGCGATTGCCTGCTGTGTTTCTTTTAACCCACTTACATAAGGAGGATAAGAATGAAGAGAATGACTTTTTGGGGAATGATTGCGACCTGTGCCATAGTCTTAACGATAGTGGCCGGTCCAGTTATGGCCGAAGAAAAAACCGACCTTTGGAAGATGTACGATACCATTAAAGCCAAGAAGTTCGTTGACCTCACTCACGCATGGGACGCGAATATCCCCCACTGGAAAGGGTTCGATCCAGCAAGGGCGGAGACTCTGTTCTATTATGAACCCAACGTCGGCACCCAGGGATACGGTTTTTTTGTCACGCTCTATACCCACGTCGGCCAGTGGGGTACTCATGTCGATCCGCCGAATCACTTCATTAAGGGCCTGCGTTCTCTTGACCAGATTCCGCCTCAAGAGATGTTCCTTCCCCTGGTCGTCATCGACTGCCACGAACAAGTGGCCAACGACAACGATTACCAGATCAGCATGAAGGACATCCAGGCCTGGGAGGCTAAATACGGTCAGGTCCCGGAGGGTGCATTCGTGGCAATGAGGTCAGATTGGTCCAAGCGATGGCCGAGCCAAGAGAAAATGCAGAATGTGGACAAGAACGGGGTGGCGCATTATCCGGGTTGGAGTCAGGAAGTGCTCACTTATCTCTACGAGAAGAGAAAAATTACGGCCAGCGGCCACGAGACCACGGACACAGATCGCGGGCTCAGCACCACTAAGAACGATTACGGCCTCGAGGCCTACCTGCTAAAGCAAGATAAATACCAGATCGAACTGCTAGCCAACCTGGATCAAGTGCCGGCGGCGGGTGCGCTTGTCGTGGTGACATGGCCGAAACCCAAAAACGGATCGGGTTTCCCTGCCCGGGTTTTCGCCATCCTGCCATAGGATAAGGCGCGGGCTATAGATCCAAAAAGAGATGGTTTGTCGAAATGAATAGTGAAGGGGTGGTGCATGGACTGCACTGCCTCCTCCCTTGGTAGCGTAATCGGCGTTGGCGCGCCGCATGCTTCGTCCACACATCCTTGACCTAAATTCTGCAATTGCCGATTTCGCTACAACATAACTAAGCTAAGAGTGAAGCCGTATTCCCAGACTGCGAAGCCCCAGGGACAAAGAAGATTCGGGAGGGCAGTGGGGCGTAAGTCAAATTAATCCTTCATTTTTGTCCGTCGTGTCATCAGAAACGCGTGGTAAAAATGCGGTTGATATCTTCTGCAAGAATGGAATAAGTTCTCATTCTGAGTAAAATATCAGGGGAAATGAGAATTCCGAATCGACGATTTGAAACACGTTTCATTTATCGGAAAGGAGAAACAGCATGGCGACTGTGAAGCTCATTGAATACAAAGCGGCTAGCCCGGAGGTGCGTGCGGTTTACGATGATATCATGACCACGCGGGGAATCGATTGGATCAACAATTTCTGGAAAGCGATAGCAGTTCAACCGGAGCTTTTGCGACACACCTGGGAAGGGGTTAAAGCGGTCACGTCCCCGGGGGCACTTGATCCACTGATCAAAGAGATGATCTATGTTGCGGTCAGCGTAACAAACGGTTGTGAATATTGCATAAACAGCCATACCGCATCAGCCAGGAAAAAAGGCATGACCGATGAAATGCTTGCCGAATTGATGGCGGTGGTGGGCATGGCCAACCAGACCAATGCGTTGGTGACAGGCTTCCAGGTCGAACTCGACGAGGTTTTTCAAAACGGCGGACGTCAAGCCTAAGTCAGATCCGATTGAACGTTATCGCTCAGGGGAAATCGTAATAATGTAAAGGGGTCACCCATTAAAGGGTGAGTACCTCCCCCTTTACAAGTTTCGGTTTCTGAGGTGCAAGAGCTAAACATAAAGCACGTCCGATACCTTCGGACGCACCAGTTATGATGATTACTTTATCTTGGAAAACACTCATTGTTCCACCTCCCCCAATATTTTTTTTATAACGGGTCAGTGCAGGTAATTGAATTGGACTTTTTAGAACACATAATTATCAAACCAAATTCGAGGAATTGATGGCCAGAAGGGTTGGGTCACCCTCATTTTCTGGAGAGTGGATAAATTTGTGATCACCGATAACAAATCTCAGGTTTGGTCGCAACTGTGGTATATTGACTATCCCCCTCGGGCGCCACTTGTGATATGTAGTGTTTTCAAGTTCGGTTTGAGGTGCCCCAAACCTTGTGCTTTCTTGCCAAAACTTTTAATTCGATGATTATCGAAATGTGTGATGATATGTTTCGGATATCACACGGTTTTAAGGGCTGTCAATCGTAAACATATATAGCAGATAACAACACCGCGGCTCTGAGAACAGGGCTTAATAATATCATAAATTTAGGTACTCGCTGATAATTTTAATTTGTTGGAAAAATATGCATAAAATGTGTTCTGAGTTAGGCGGCCGTTATTACAGAAAACCTTCGTTCCGATTGACTGATGGTATAGGGTTGACCTCTAATTTGAAAATAGAACAGGAAAAGGAATCAAGTTCCGTCTATCCCGTGAACAATTTCGTTTGTCAGTTATCATCGCCTTAATCTTATTTCAAGCCAAGGACATTGAATACAGTGACCGGGCGGTGAAGCCCTTTAAGGATTATTTCACCTACCGGCTCCACTTCTACAAAAGTCCCTACTTCCTCATAGACTCGCTGATTGATAAGTATCTGTTTATCTTCAGCTTCATCGGACAGACGGGCGGCAAGATTCGTTACGGTTCCTATGGCCGCGTAGTCGAAACGTCCCTCAAAGCCTATACGTCCAAGAGTGGCAAAGCCTTGGGCAATACCCATCCCCATACCTAAATCGTGTCCCCTTTTTTGCCATTTTTCATTCAAGTCAGCCATACCTTCGCGCACGGCCAAGGCCATCTTTACAGCCCGCATAGCTGGATCGGGGCATGGCACAGGGTCATTGAAAAATACCATAAGCCCATCGCCGGCAAATCGCTCCAAGGTCCCTTCAAAACGAAAAATCATAGGCCCAACGGTCTCGTGAAACTCTCGCAGAACCGCCATGACTTCCTCAGGTTCGTGCGTCTCTGAAAAGGCCGTGAATCCGCGAAGATCGCAGAATACCACAGAAATCTCTCTGCGGTGGCTCTCGATAATACTGTCATCTCCCGAGGACACTATTAGCTCAGAAAGCTGGGGAGAGAAAAAACGTTTCAGCCGACCTAAATTCTCCAGCTCAGCGATTTTAGCTGTCATGCGATTGAACTCTTCGCCTAAAGATTCCAACTCATCCCCTGTGTGGATTTCGATTCGATGTTCAAGTTGTCCCATACCGACAAGGGTAGCGCTTTCCTGTAAAGCACGGATAGGTTTCACCAACCTGCGTGCGAGCACAAAGCTTGTAAAAACGGACATTGCAATAGCAATGAGCAAGAGTGAGACCGTTCGGTAAATTGAGGCATATAAAGGCTCGAAGGCCTCTTCCAGCGGCTGTTCAATGAAAACAAACCATCCCAACGGAATAACATCAGCGTAAGCTGTGAGAACGCTCTGCCCTTTAAGATCTCTGGAAACCGAGACCTTTTTTTGCAACTCACCACCTTCAGGCGAAGGAACCATAGCAGCTGCGACGTGGTGCAGTGATGAAAGGTTCGTCTTTTTCAGCACGCGGCTGATGTCTGGATGGGCGATGAGATTACCGGCGGCGTCCGTTGCATATGCTCGACCGGCCTTGCCCACCTTGATCTGGGATATCACTTCCCAAACAAACTTTAGGTTCACCTCAGCTACAACCACACCTGAGCTGCCTCTGCGCCCTGCAATGGCAATACTCATATACGGTTCTGACCCCCTACGGAAATAAATCGCGCCACAGTAGGACTTGTTTTCCTTTGCATTAAAAAATTTTGGGTCCTGAGAAAAGTCGGCCCCACTTCCTACGACATCCATTGCTAACCTGGAAACTTGGAGCTGTTCTTTGCCTGATGAATCCAGATACCTGATCTCGGTGACCGACGGGACACTGCGCAGAAGTCGAAGGAAATCGATGCGCCACTGGTTAGGGTTCACTGCATAAACACTGTCCAGTGCATGCATAACCCATCTGATTTGTCGCTCTATCTCTTCTACAAATTGCCCGATCTTGGCGGCGGCAGCAAGAGCCCTTTCCCGTTGGATACGGACCAAGGATTCCTTGTTTTCCTGGTAGGAGAAATAGGCTTCCATAAGCCCACTCGCCAATATTGCTCCGCAGACCACGGTCACGAATACCAACATATACTTGCGGAAAAGATGTCTCCGAGGCTTTCGCTCAGATGTCATTTCTAAATTCTCGATTATTAATTTATCATTCCTACAAGAAAGAGGACAGGCTAAAAAACCGGCATATAGAGCGGATCAGTTCTATTCATTTTGACAATAAGCTCTATCGTCGAGAGAAAACCAACCGAAAATTATCTGCAGCACCTACTATTTACTCAACGACTTGGTTGGCCAAAGCTAAAACGGTCTCTGGGATGTTGAGGCCCAATTTTTGTGCAGTTCGTAGATTGATTGCAAGTTCAAACTCCATTGGTTGCGATACGGGCAAAGACGCCGGATCTGCTCCCCGAAGTATTTGATCCACGTAGGCGGCAGCCCGTCTTTGATGCGCAGAAAAGTTCTCCGCATACGCCATTAAACCGCCAACTGGCACGAATTCAGTTGCTTCGTAGATCCCTGGGAGTCGGTACCGATCGGCTAAGCGCACCACGTCCTCCCGGTGCTCCCAGAACATAGCATGAGGGAGTTGCACAAAGGCCTCTACAGATTTTTCTGACATTGCCTTGAAAGCAGGGGCTAGCTCCTCTGGTGAGGTTGCTTCGACTAAGTGAATCTCCAAATTAGTGGCCTCGGCCGCTTCGCGGGTAATCTTGAGCATCTTGGGTACATAGGGTACATTCGGATTCAGAAGCACTCCGAGGCGCTTGAGCTTCGGCATAACCTCGGTCAGAAGCTGCACTCGCTTGCCGCAAAGCTCAGTATCCATCTGGGAAACACCTGTAATGTTGCCGCCAGGTTGGGCGAGGCTTTGAATGATCTTGCTCTCCAGCGGGTCGGAGACAAACACAAATACAAAGGGTGTTTTGGTGGTCGTCTTTTTAGCGGCGAGTGTGATCGGTGTAGCGACGGTCACGATTACATCCAAATTGAGCGCAATCAACTCAGATAGGATTTTGGGTATAAATCGTTCGTCGCCGTCGATGGATCGCCACTCGATGGTTAGGTTCCGTCCTTCAGTCCAGCCAAGCTTTTCGAGTTCCTCCACAAATATCTTGGTTAGATCTGCGAACTCGGACAGAGAAACAGGAGAGAAATAACCGATTCGCGCCATCTTGGACTCTGCCTCAGCCTTGGCGAGAGGGACACAGAGCAATACGCAGATGAGAAAAACGTGTAAAAAGGCCATCCTATTCTTGTATGTTTGAATCATTTCTAATGTCTCCTTTCTAAAGCTCAGTGCTATATCGGGGCTGATGGCTTCTCTTTGAGAGAAGATAAAGAATATACTCAAACACCAAAAACATAGAAATCACATAAGCTATAGGATTGTACTTAGCAATGGAAACCCGCTTCAGATCAGGTGGATTAGGAGAATCAGAATTAATTTCTATGGATTAATGTCTAAATTAAAGGCGTTTAGTCAATCAAATTGGTGGCATCGGTTAATGGGGATATGCAAAAATATCACAAATTAGCCGAAATTCCAGATACGTATATTAGAGCTTTAAAAATTATAAGGATCCGGAATTTTCACATTTCTTGCCATAATCTGCAATCAAGCCAAATTGCTGATTTCATATGGATATCCAAAAAGAAAACCCCAAATCCTTATAAGAAATGGGGCTTTATAATTCAACCATGGCAATCTCCCAGGGTTTACCGTTGGCTTAAATGTGAACGATTTGTTTTTCAGTATCAGATCGGATATTTAGATGTCAAACTAATTATCACGGGACTGCCACGCCCGCCATGGCGATACCTGCCGCCAACTCGAAATCTCATTGCCAAAAAAGACGTTTTTTTAAGGACAGCGAAAATTGTCATGTTCAGATGCGCGAGGTTGAACGATCTGAAAAAATGAATAAACCTACCACCTTCACGAGATATCTGGGTTTACAGGCGTTTGCAGGGTGTTGTTGTGAGGATAAATCAAAAAGGTCGGGGCGATTCGCCTTCCGGTACAAATCGCCCCCGCGGCAATAGAAACAGAATGGAATTTAGGCACTCCACGTGCCTGATTATGC
>Ga0316192_10002945_pt1 | contig 12448 bp, 15 predicted proteins | sample MerIslwburrow_MG_FD_204931 | JGI IMG/M metagenome (GOLD analysis project Ga0316192, IMG submission 204931) | Coastal sediment microbial communities from Maine, United States - Merrow Island worm burrow | ecosystem: Environmental > Aquatic > Marine > Coastal > Sediment | place: USA: Maine...
AGAAGGATCTTAGAAAAGGAGACTGACGATTTAATCTCTATAACTCTTCCTGCTATATAACATATATCTGTCTTACTCTGCCCATAAGAGTCAAGAGTCTCCTCTGGAGTAAGTATGGGTAAAAACTTACCTAAAGAATCATTTTCGTCTGTCACTCTCTTTAAGTAACTAAGAGTGCGAAAATTGGATATAAGGTTTATATAATCTAAGGACTGATTATAGCCAGCAGTAGTAAATTCTACTCCTGTCTCATGTATATCTTTAGAGTAATAGTCTGATTGGTGGGCTTTAAGAGTAGCAGCTTTAATTGCTGAAGTAGTTTCTGAGACTAGATCAGAGCGATTAGTTAAAAGATACACTTCAGAAATTAGTTCGGCTAGTGTCATAGCTGCTACTCTCTCCCTAGGGTTTTATAGCTATATTAAGCGTTACCAGAATTAGAGCCAGCAGCTAATGGAGCTAATGCTGCGGTGCCTGCTGGTGTAAGTGTCTGAGCCTCTGTATCTTTAAGCTCTGGAGAAGGTACAGCTTGTACCGTTCCTGATGCTATAGCCTCTGCAATAATACGCTGACGCAAAGAGTTCATAGGATCTAAATCTGAGGTAGTTACAACCCCAGTCTTAGATAGGAAAGGAAACCCTTTTTTAATCTGATGATCAAGGAATTCAATCTCTTCCCCATCATCTGTGATATACTTATGATCCACAATACGAAGAAGTCTACCAGACTCTAGTGCGATTCTTTGATTAGGTAGGCTTGATCTATACGACTGGTACTCTTTTTCTTTCACTGCTACTGGTGCAGGAGACGTATCATCTAGCGCTTCATCAGGGGCTTTCTCAGAGGTGCCTACAGCTGCATTAGTTTTACTCTGCGCTAGCCTTGCCATTGTTTCTGAAGACATGTTCATTTTTAATTCACCTTTGTGTTAGATTTATAAAAGAGTTCAGAAGCTGTTAAACTCCTGAACTCTTATTGGATTAGATTACTAGGATTAGATTACTTAGCCTACTTACCCTACAGCTGCAGCAGTCAGGTTATAAATGACTGAGTTAGCAGGAGGGTTCTTGATAACAGCGGTGAGTTCAGAAGTAAGTGTACCACCTACTGCATCAATACCATTATCCTGAGCTTGGTTACCAGTAGTATTAAACTCTTTATTGCTAGTCTTACGATCGCCAAGATAAGCTAAGCGGAATGTAGGAAGGTCAACAGGAACTGCCATCTTAGACCAAGTAGCATTAGAGTTGAATAATGGATGCTCAACAATACGACATTTACCACGAGCAGTAGTAAGAGTACTAAACTGAAGACCCCAGCTAGTCTGCCCATCTACAAGCTGATAAGTACCATTCAAGCGGCCAATGTTATTAAGCACTAGTTTAGCAGTACCACCTACGAACATAACACGCTCATTAGATCCTTTAGGGTCTGTAGCCTGATCAAACATTGGATCTAACATAGCTTCTAACTGAGTCCAAGTAGTAGTGGCACCGGCAGTGAAAATGTTAGTAGAACCAAGATAACTAGGAGGGTAATACGAAGCATTACCTACTATATTAATCAGTCCATCCATTGTGCGGAAAGGTTGACCATTACGAGTAGATTCAGACTTCTGCCCAAAGAAGATAGCCTTCTCAATGTCAGCAGCATGGAATGCAGCACAGTCTTGACGACTCTCTGCTACATTAGTCTCGCCAGCAATAACTAGAGTAGCACGAGCTGACTCAGAGATAGCCCAAGTATTACGGAAAATCTGTGTTAGATTTGTAATACGAACTGGGATAATATTCTGAGCATTAGGGCGAGTACTAGACTCTTCGAATGCATTACCTACCTGATACAGAGTATCAGCAATAAGAGTATCAGCAGCAGCAACACTACCAACGCTACGAGCTACTTGTACAGATGTAGCGCTAAGCACAGCTTCTACTAAGACATTCTCTCCAGTAGAAGTAACTCGCATGAGCATACCAGGAAGAATATTAGCAGTTGTAGTTACAAGGAAAGTAGTAGCTGCTGCAAGAGCAATAGCACTCATAGTCATTTCAGGGAAGAGCATAGTCTTAGTAAAGAAGCCATGCTCAGTTTGTACTGCTGTCTCTGAAGAAAGCATAGAAGTCATACCGAATAGGGGAGCTGTACCATTCGGCATCAAGCGAGTAATCATTCTTGCAAATGACTTCTCCTCCAGATCAGTAGTAAAGTTACTTGTATTAAACATACCAGTGGACATAATTAGTTACCTCATATTAGAGTAGTAAGATTTATAGCTGTTATAAATGTAAGTGGTTAAAAGAAATGAAGCAACTAAGGTTTAGTATAGATCAAAAGTAGCAGCAGCAGTCTTAACCAGAGTGAAGATGTTAGTAGACTGAGGAGGTGTAGATAGAGTGTTATTAGCACCTACTGCTGTAATGCCTACACCTACAGCAATAACTACATCAAATGCGCCGACCTGAGAGTTCTTAACTGTAAAAGAATAAGCATCGCCAATATCCATTGAATCAAAGGGAGTACCAGAAGCTAAAAGTAATGCAGCGGTAGGTAAGGTATAGACTACATCGGATGTAAGTGTAACACCTTGATGAATCATGCCTCCAGAGACATTACCTATGCTAAGAGTCTGATCTGTCTCTGCTGCTCTGTTATCAATAAGGAAATTAGCAAGAAGTCCTGCACCAACCCGCATAGGCTGTGGCAGCTTACCATCTTTTGAAATTGCTGTACGGTTAAAACCCATGAGGCTTCTCCTATAAATAAAATTGTGAATTAAAAATAATATGGAAATATAAAGTTAAGATTAAGCAAACTTACTCCAGTCGAGTGAAACTTCTCCTTCTGGCGTAGCTTCTGGAGCTGGCACAAGTTGCTGACCTAAAGCGACTACAAACTCTTGAGTCATAGTAGCAAGCTCATCTGGTGTTGCTGTAGGATTCTTTACAGCTAACTGAGACTGTAAAGCTTCCATGATAGGTTTAGCTGCTGGATTTGAAAATATGGGATTGGCTTTAACTAGATTATTAGATAGGCTTTGAGTTCTAATAAGTTCTGGGATTGATTCAGTTTGCTTAGCTATAGCTGCTGCTACTGCTTGTTCTGTCATCTTGTTACCAGCAAGAGTTGCTTGAAGTAAAACTTGCTGTGCTACTGCGTTCATTGATGCTGTGAATGCTGCTTGAGCTTCTTCTCCCCCAGCAGCTATAGCAGTTAGATTCTCTGGTGTAATAACTTGAGTAAAATCTGCTTTAGTTATTACTTCCTTTAACTTAGCTGGATCTAATACTGTAGGTGTATCTGGGGCTGCGTTTGGATCAGTAGGTAGATCTTCCCATAGAGTCTTAAATTCGTCAAGAGGGGAATCTGGAGTAGCTGGCTCTGCTGGAGCTGCTGCTGGTACTGCCCCATTAGCTGCTGTACCTGGAGTAGCTGGCGCTGGAGTCGCCGAACCATCTGGTAGATTACCCGGAGTAACAGGAGTAGCTGGAGCAGCTGGAGCGAACATATTATCAAACATACCCATGATTGTGTTTCCTTATATAGTTTAGTTAAGAGATTAGTTGTAACTTTAGGTTGTTATTCAGGTGTAGGGTTAGCAAGCTCCTCCGCAGATACAATAGATTTATCGATCATGTTAGTTATAAGATCTAATTGACCTTTCTTATAAGCTTCCTGCTGTATGAAATCTGTCGGATGCTCTGGATCAAGCTCCAGATTTAACTTTTCCGTAGCTACATTTGCTTGAGTATTCTGTAATACTTCTAACTGAGAGGTATTAAATATGGAGCCTTGTAACTCTTCTTTCTCTGTAAGTTCATAGGAAGTAAAACTATTCGGGATTATTCTAGACATTGTATTATTGTTCCTCTTGTGTTATTGCTGAAGGAGGTGTAGCCTGTGTTTGAGCGCCTTTTGGTTTAGGTTTATTATTGGCCGGGATGTATCCGAACTCTTCTGGTTTAGGTTGTGGCGGAAGCTTCTCTGGAGCTACTCCCTTTTCTATAGCTATAGTTGCAAGTCGTTCCCAAGAACCCATAGCTTGTTCATAAGCCATCTGCTCAGCAGACTTCTCAAACTCAGAAATATTAGCCCCTCTAGTTTTCATAAGATAGGAAAATAAAGGAGCTATATTATAACCAGCTCCTATCTGAGAGGAAGAACCTAAGACTTGTATCGTTGTTGCTGTATCCTCGCTGTTTATAATCTTAGACGAAGGAACTAAGCCATCAGAGACTCGGAAGTTAAGTACAGCTTTTCTTAGCTGTATCGGATCTACTTCTACTTCTACTTGCTTATCCTCATTATATAAGGTAGTACCTCCTTGATACTGGAGAGTATTAAGCTTAAGCATCTGCTTCATAGGCACAAAGATTTGATGTTCTAATAGCACAGAGGAAGTCTGATTTCTATCATTAGCGTTGTCCATTACAGTATCAAACTCTGATAGAGTCTTATTGCCTTTTACAAACTGACCTTGAGAAGCTTGATTTTGTCCGGAAACCTGATTAGATAAGCCTACTGTCATGTTAATCTGAGACATGGAAAATGCTGCTTGATCTTCTCTATAAGGGAACTGGTATACTGAGTCACTGATTTTCTTACCATAAGCTGCTGGCCGTACAGGGATCTTAGCAGAAGGGTTATCAGAGTTAATATGTGCTCTAGTTATACGAGAAGGATCATATAAGAGTCTATCAGTTATAGCTCTACGGCGTGAAGCTACAATAGAGTTCATGAAAGCAGTTGCTACTTCTTGAAACGGCTGCACATCTGTAGCTAAGGATTTAGTCTGAATACCTAAACCATCTTCTTTAGGTTGACCTATTAGGATAGGAAGCATACCATGAGCATTAGTCTGTCTTTCACAGTATATAATATGCTCATGATTTATGATTATAAGTTTAAAAACTTGAGGTGTATTAGAAGAAGGGATACGCAGACCAAACTCAGAAGGCAGTATCTTACAATAGAAAGTAGTAACTTCATATGCATCTTTATAATCTATGGGTTTTGTAGCGCCTCCAGCTAAGCCTGCCCAACTCATCCAATTAGTTCCAGTATTTGAGACTTCTGGATCTGTTACTGCTGGGTTAATGCTGGGGATGTAATAGCTCTTAGCTTCAGAGACAGTACGAGGGCTAGATGCAGCGCCCGACTCAAAAGCTGCTGTTACACTACCTATGATTACATCTGGAAGCTCACTTATAAAAGTCTTAAGAGTCAGTCTAGGCATATACTCTGTATACCCTGAGAACTCTCCAGATATATGAGCTTCTGTAGGAGCTACTCTAGGATCTGAAAAGGTATTATAAGGATCTAATCTTTTAACTTTATTACCATTCCATATAACTTTCTTAGGTATGCCTTCCTTTGGGCTCTTAATAAGATCTGTCTCTACAGTGTATGTTACTTCTTGTGCCCAGGATACTTCTACCGGAGCATAGTTATATTTAAATCCATCACGAAAGAAAAGCATAAGCTGTCTAGCCCAGCCTCCCTTAATAGAATTCTCTTCTATAGTAGTCTCTAAGGCTAGAGCTGCATCTATATAAGCAGGAGCTGCTACTACACCGAATAAGGGATATCCTGTAAGAAACACAGAAGCTTGATAGGCTACAGCAGTCTCTACCTGTGGCATTACAACAGGTACTGTTATATTCTGAAAACGAGAAGCATCACCAGCAGCATTAGCAGCTTTAGCATTATTATGTTCCGCAGACTCATCTGCTTCTCGCTGATAAGCTTTATCCACAGCTTCCATACGAGTTCTTAGATTAGTCCTTGCCTCGCTCTGAAGGTTCTGCATAGCATTATAATATACTATAAAAGCTTCCTTAGACTTAGAAGATAAAGGTATAGAGGTTGCAGCTACCATGTTAGGAGCTCCTAGTTAGATTAGTGTACGTATAATAGATATGAAGAGAGAGTCTTTAAGTTGCTGCTTGAGTGGAAGCTGCTCATAAGGTATGCAGCAAGGATGAGTCTTCTCAGGCTCACTCTTAATTGCACCATATACCCAACCAGCTTCTTGCTTCTCTCTAAGCCAATTATTATGGCTACGCTCTGGTCCTGCTTCCGGGTTAGCTAGATGGAATAATACTCCATTAATAGCACTGGCTCTTTGTCCATCTGAAGCTTTCTCCCAGTCTACTTGTGAGAAGTCCCTTATAGCTTCACAATAAGCTTTATTAGCTTGGTGGCAAATACGAGCTATAGCTACAGTATCCATTAAATTATGGCTCCTAGAGTTATTAAAATGGTGAGTTAAATTCATCTACTTCTATTGCATCAAACTCTTGAGACTGTATGAGATTAGATGCTACTACATATTCTCCAAACTCTTCTATTACTTTAGGTGCATAAGTAAGTAAATCTAAGAGCCCATCAGTATTATCCTTTCTCATAGGATTAAATCCAGTAATCTGAACATGTACAGCGGGCTTAGCATCATCATGTACATAAAGCTCTCCCGCCGCATAACCTTTAAACATCTCTAAGATCCTTGCAGTCTTAGCCCTAACTCCTGAGTATACTGGAACAGCTTCTATTCCTTGTATACCCATCTGCTGGCATATGAAATCAAACCAGTAGAGTAGAGAGTACTGATATGCATTAGCTTCTACAGCTATGAGTCTACAGTTATGAGTGAGAGCAAGAGTAAGAGCTTTTCTTATAGTCTCTCCTGGAGAAAAGCGTCCTTCTTCTATCTCCATTAATACAGGAGAGGCATCATGAATTTCAAAATAACCTACAGATACTTCATCAGATCCTATCTTATCTGTTGCTGGATCTATTACTATAAAGTTCCCTGCTGGTATATCTCCTTCAATACAAGGAAGTGCTGGCAGCTTAGATAAATCTATTAGATTATTAGCTGCCGCATTCTCATCATTAAGTACTTCTGCATAAAAGATCTCAGGCTTACCCATAGCAAGATCATTCTCAAACTCTGCCATAAGCTGTGCTATAGGCTGTAAGGCTTCCCAGAGAGAAGTACCATCTTCAAGTATCCCGCCAGCTATAAACTTAGTCCACTTAGGATTAGTCTTAAGCTTACGTAATATAGAATGTTTCGTAGGATACATATTAGCTACGAATAAAAACATACAACCATGAGGAGATTTAGCTTTCATAGCTGTACCTACCATCCAGTTCTCGAGCTTGGTAGATTGTACTTCTGAATCTGCACAGTCTCTAGACTGTATATCTTCAAAGATCATTATATCCGGGCGAGTATTCTTAATATTAAGTCCACGAAGAGCTGCTTCTGCGCCAATGGCTGCAAGGGTAATATTTCTACCTCTAAATCCAAACTTCTTCATAGCTTGCGTATCTTTAGTTCTTCCTAAAGACCAGTCGCCAAAAACTCTTTTTATATTAGGCTCTTCAAGCATATCTATCACATCAGATAGTATGTTCTCAGCTAAGCCCGCTGTGGCACTAATAATAAGGATAAACTTCTTATCAGTAAAGAGTATGCAATAGATTATGAATATCTTTACTAGAGTAGTCTTACCAAAACCACGAGGTAATCCAAGAGCTAGCTGTGGAAAACTTCTTGGTTTATGTATATAACCTAATAACCATTTCCACACTGATTTAAATACAGGAGGAAAACTAAACTCAAATATGAGAGGCATGATTATAGCAGCTAGAAAATCAAGATCTAACTTAGCTAGATTAGTTATCTCATCTACTGAGGCTCCTACCTCTTCCACTACTACTTGCTCATCTATAGATGTGTGCTCTACATCCTTAAAAGAGATAGCAGATTTGGGTAAAGCTTTCTTTATAGTCTCCGCCGGATCTGCTATAGTAGGAGGTAAGTTGCTCTCTAGCAGGTCTCTATCCTTATCCCCTCCACCTAAAGACTCTAAAGTTATATCTTTATTTCTCATCCTCTTATGACTCTATTACTTTTATCACTGTACTAGAGCAGTAGCCTGAAGTAGTTTCTACTCCTTTCTGCTGTAGTCGCTCTAATACAACTCTTGCTGCTCTAACATCTGCTTGTATAAAAGGTTCCTGTGTAATAGTAACTTCTCTTCCAGCTACCATAGTAGTTTCCTCATCCTCCTCTTCATTAGAGGTCGTGATGCTTAAGAACTTTTGTAGTGTCAGTTTTGAGCTCATGAGTCTCTTCCTGGGGATCTTCTTTCTGTTTTGTGATATCTAACAAGTTGCCAGACTGCATTGTAACTAAGCTCTGATCTCCGGCTTTTACTACTTGATTAGTTATGTTGGTTACGAACTTTTGTTTTATTTGTGTTGGTATTAGTAATGTTACAATTGTCTGTTGATCTGTTATCTGCTCTGGCGCTGATTGCCCTCTACGCTTAGCATTATTTACTACTTGTATAGCATTTAATATATCTCTTGGTTTAAAGAGTAAGTCTAACTTCCCTTCTAGCCGAGTTAGTAACTTATCTTCTAGAGTGTCATACTTATTATCTCTTACATTATGTTTCTGTAAGTTTTCATATCTAAGAGCTGTAACTTGGTCTGCAAATATTGGGTTAGCTAAGAGCTGTGAAATTCTTGCAGGTGACACACCTAATGCAGTAGCTACCGCTTCCGCTGATACACCTGACCCTAATAAGGACAATGCGCGATCTTCTGTACCTGTAACTACTGGCGCTGTCATATGTCCTCCGCTGCTTATCCTAGTATATATAGAGCATACCAGAAACCTACATGGAAGCTATATAGGAATCAGCAGGGGCAGCTAATAAGAGTAAGTTATAGAGACTAAATCTAAGAGATATATAGGTAAAAAGTTTAGTAAAATATATGGGGAGCTTTAGGATAGGTCGCGCGCGCAGAATTAAAAAGGCTTCTACCCCCGGGGGTTTTAATATATAGGGTCATTAGAATATAAAGATAAGAGCATGAGAACATGAGAGTAGCTGGTAGCTGGTAGCCAGGATAGGTATGTAGCATAAGCCAGGTTATGTAGATATATATATATATATGAGATACAGGGTATATATGAGACTATAAGATATAATGTAAGTACATTGAAATAGTTATTGCATAGGTGTTGACAGGTAGTTATAATGCCGTCATGCCATGAGATTGTCTTGTGGTCTTGAAACTAAGAGGGTTGATACTATGGAAACTATTAAGAATACAGCGTCTTCACCTAACGCAGCTCATGCAAGTAATGCGCCAGAACTCACAAGCACTGAAGAGCTTTATAAGTTCAGCGCTTATGATGCACAACTGCCTATAAGTATAGGCGAAGGGATGCGCGTAGTTAAGTGCCTTTATAAAACTAATACTAAGACTGGCAAGGCGGCAGGAGCTAATAGCTATATCCTTGTACCTGAAAAGCATCTAGCAGAGCAAGTGATGATAGATAATGCAGCCATGCTTGCACCTTATATGGCTGCATTCCTACAAGACGTTGAAGATAAGATAATTAAAGACTATCATGTAAAAGGAGGAATAGGATTCAATGATAGTTTTCTGTCTCTTTCTAAGATATTAGAGAGCCTGGATAATGCAGGGCAAGGTAATAGGCTTAATAAAGAGAAGATAGAAGACTGGTTTAATAGTGATATGAAGGAGCCGTTACTTGTAGCATTCGCGGATAAAATGGGCGTATCAGATCAGCCTACACAAGCAGAACTAGATAAGCTGGAGAATGTGACAGCCGTGTATCTGGCTAAGTTTGCATCCCTTGCAAGCGGTAAGACTATGTACAGAAAGGAAGAAGCGGAACTATTGCAAAAAGCGCTGGTAGTTACAGGAGTTAATGAAGAAAATGCTATCGGTGTTAAGTTCTGGAATAGATTAGAGAGTATGAAGAATACTACTCAGAATGATCTATTAATGAGTCTCTGAGTCTATTGAGACTATAGTCTCTGATACCTCTGATAACTGTTATCAACCAGATAACATACCCAGATACCCCTCATGCTGTTATAGGTGAGGGGTTTTTTAGTACCTAAATCTGGTAACTTATTTGAGAATATGGCATGGTGTGTCACGTGGTGCCAGAGTGCCATAATGCCAGATACCCCCTCACCCGGTATCCGGGTGTATATTTCACGATACCGCTCCCCCAGCTACTATGTATCTAGCTATATCTATCAGTCTCTCTAGTATGTAGCTATCTATAGCTAGTATGAGAGTAGTTAGGTAGTATGTAGTTCTTACTATTACTAAAATTGAAGTGGGGGTATAAATATACATCAACCACATAAGACTGTTAGATACATGCCCACTGCTTATATGCTTATAGACTAGTGATATAGGTAGTAGTTACCTCTCTAGTAGTGATATGATACCTATTAGGTAAGAGAGAATGGGATACAGAGGGATAAATACCCCTTGACACCCCTCTGGCATAATGGCATAATGGCATGGTGTGACAGCTCATGCCAGAATTCTGAATTAGTTGTTAGATTAGAATATACAGAACATGGGAGGTAATATTATAATGAATAATACATATGAAGCATTCTATAAGAGTAAAAGAATAACAGTAGAAGCGGCCACTTCTTATGCCGCGCAGCATGTAGCAGCTAAAGAGTTAAAGGTGAGTAATAAGAGAAAGCATGAGATTACTATAGTCTTAGTAGCCTTGGCAGGAGAAGAAGTAATTCATTCCACTAGTAGTATAGGATAAAAGGGTAGGAGAATTAAATACTATGAGCATTACCATAACTAAGAAATATCGCCCCGTACTCACAGCAGGGTTAGTAGATCATATCATGTTTCTAGCTAAGTCTGAATCGCCTATCTCTCAAGAGAGTATAGAACTTATAAGCATACTAGCCCCATTTCAGGCTAAGATTAAGAATGCAGGGGTAGCAGAAGCTTATAGCACTACAGCTAAACCTAGCTTAGAAGAACAGTTAGGTATGCCCTCTGCGACGGTTCCTACAGTTTTCCAGCTAGGAGCTACAACATATCTATCTAAGGAAGAGTATTGGGCAGCTTGCTATCATATCTATCTAAGATCTCCATCTCTTCTATCTCTAGAAGAGATACAAGCAGCAAGAGAACATATGTATCTACATGATCTTATGAGTGATGATGAGATGAGGCTATTTGAATCTCATAACCTTAATACTCTTATAGGTGATGAGCTGTAAGAAGTACCGAAAACAACAGCACCATAGAAACACCATAGAAACAGAAACTAGTGAAACAGAAACTAACTAATACAAGGGGAGTAGAAACTAATGAATGACTATACAGATAAGCAATCACAAGAACACCTATATACCTATGCTGATAGAGACCCTGCTATAAGAAAGTCATGGCGCAGAGCCATAAACATAGATGATACTACCTCTCTCTTAGGTAGAGAGATATTCTTTCCTGTCTTTACAGAGATGGATATGACTAAAGTATTGCACCTTACACCAGATTCTTATTATCTTATAATAGGCTCTCATGGTAATGGAATAGTCTTTATAGAAGATGATATAGGTGATGAACTTATAATTAATCTAAACAGAGTATCCCAACATATAGATTATTTTCCTTGGTTTATAGTAAGACAAGGAATGCAAGGGCAGGGACAAGGAGTAAAGTCATGAGCCAGAGTAAACTAGCTAAAACTCCTTATAGTAGAAATACTTATGCATCTCCTGATATAGAAATAAGAATGAGATGGAGAAGAAAAACCCCTATACCTAAAGATATAGTAGGTAGAGAGGTATACTTTATGCCTTTTAAGTATATGGATATGAAAACGCTAATAGATCTTACTCCTAATAATCTATATACTATTACAGGTATACAGAAATTAGGTAATATGTTAGCTTATCAAATAATTGATGATAAAGGAGATTCTAGATTAATCTGGTTAGATAGAGTAGAGAGTATCATAGACTCTTTCCCTTGGTTTATAGTTAAACTACCTAAAGCTTCTAAGGTATAACCTATTATGGCTAGAATCTATTGTGCCATATCAGGACTTAGTTTCTCCTGTGAACACGGGCCACTAACTATACTACCAGAAGATGGATACTTTCACCCTATGTTTGCTCTACCTTACAAGAAACTATATACCTTATATAGTAAGCATTGTAATGGAGAGCTCACAGAGACAGATAGTTATCTACTCTTTCTGGCTTTCCTTCATTCTACAGATCAGGTACACTGGAACCGTCCAGTAACAGCTAAACCTAGAGACAGCGCTACTATTGCTCTTATAGAGAATAATATACACCAACTTATAAGGGTAATAGAGCTTACTGGAGCTATAACTATACCTTCATTTAAGCAGCCTTCTTTCTCTGTAAATAAAGATAACTGTTCTCTGGAACAGATACCTAATTGGATCTTAGCTTGGGAGAATAATATAACAGCTTTTAGAGAGAATTATGCCTCTCAGAGAACTCATGAAGATTTAGTAAAACTAGAGAATAGGATACAATACTTTCTCTCTAGTGGTACTGATCCTAAGAGTTATGCGACTCTTGTAGCTAAC
>Ga0316192_10002948_pt1 | contig 12435 bp, 20 predicted proteins | sample MerIslwburrow_MG_FD_204931 | JGI IMG/M metagenome (GOLD analysis project Ga0316192, IMG submission 204931) | Coastal sediment microbial communities from Maine, United States - Merrow Island worm burrow | ecosystem: Environmental > Aquatic > Marine > Coastal > Sediment | place: USA: Maine...
ATAGATATTTAAACAAGGGTTATCAGTTATTACCTGGTAAAATTCCTGCATTTCAAGTGCAGTCTGTGAAGAATAACCATACTTTTTGGGTTAAGGGTAAAGGACATGACAAGAATTTTGATGTGGAGCATATAAGGAAATGAAAGTAAGTGAATTATTTGAGTATGGGATGGGGACAACTTATGATAACATCCTACAGAATGCACTACGTGCAGTCACTCGTGGAAAAAGTCGTGTTGGAAGAACTCCAATAAAGGGAATTGGTGGTGCAGATCCGCGATCGTCTATCGGTTCCTCTAAGTTATCTTGGGGACAAGCACTTGATGAGTTGGGGGTGCATGTAAATGCTCCGGTAGAAGTGCAGACGGGTGCACCTTCATATCAAGATATGCGACGTGCTCTTCAATCATATATAGAGATGAGAACTGGTGGTGGTCGTGATACTGATCCTCGATTGAATCGTCAAGGTATTAAGCAGTTAGCTGATGTTGTTTCACGATGGGCAAATGAAGTAAATCAAAGTCGATAAGAGAAAACAAGAATGGCAATCAAGTTACATGTAGACAATTCATTCGTGCTTGGCGCAGCACTGATACGGGCAATCTTCCTTAAAATAAAACCTTCTTGGTTTTCTTTAAGTATTCAATTGCATTTTCTAAAAGGATAATATCATCAAAAAAGTGGCCTAACCCCAAATTGCAGTGGTTACAAAGCAGACCCCTAACATTATCATCGTTAGGGTCTGCTACATTATGGTCATGGTCAACACATAATGTATCCATATTAATGATTCTATTACAAATTGCACACATGTTCGATTGACGTTCTAACATCATTTGAGTTTCAAATGCACTTATATTGTATTTTCTTTTGCGACGATCTGCTTGTCTAAATTTCTTCATTTGAATTATTTATTGATAAATAAAATAGTATATTGGAGAATTTATAATGCAATTGAAAGAACTTTTTTCTGAAGATATGCCGTTTCAAGTTGAAGAAGAACTTCCTTATCGTCACTCATATTCTTTTGAAATAAACGATAAAAAATATTGGGCATCATTTACTAAGCAAGGTGAGAAGAATCTTGATTTGTGGGGATTCTATTTTAAGGATGATGCTGGCCAACAAGGAATTACTGGGGCGGGTGATGCAATAAAAGTATTTGCATTTATTAAACAAATTTTCTTTAAGTTTATGAGGAAGGTAAATCCGCAGATAGTTCAATTTACTGCGAATGAACCTTCTCGTATAAAGCTTTACAACAGATTTTCTAAGCAACTTCAACGTAAAGGATTTAGAGTTGAAGTGAAAAGAAGATCTGGTGGCGTTTATTATTTTATTATTAATGAAACTTAAACTCTAGTGAATTGTATTTTCACATTAAATTACCGCTTTAACATCACCAGTTGATGTATAATAAGCAAAGCCTACATTTAATCCAGCAGATTTGGCTGCTGTGTTATCAGCATATGGTCCACTAATACCATTGAGTTCAATAATCTTATCATTTTGATCTTTTGTATATATTTTCTTATCGGCTAAATTGATTGCTAATTCTGCTCTATCTATATCAGTAATTGCAGGTGCTTTACCTGCTACTGTACTATTCTTAATTTTGATTTTATTTGCCATTCGTTTATTCTCCTTTAATATTCATTATTATTATTTATAACTTTATGCAAATTCACTATGTTTTGCAGCATGCGCTAATTTAGAATCATAATGATTTTTCAAATAAGCAGGACCATTATAACCATGTGCTACTTCATCCCAATGTCCACTTCTTAATGAATTCAATAATCCACTGTTTGAAATAAAGTTAATCATATGACGCAATTGATTTCGTTCGCTATCAAAAGCTTCTACAATAAACTCTTCAATCGTTTCACAACCAGCTAATTTATGATTAGCTCCCATTACTTGACCAAGACCCCAACTCGCAGATTTAAGAGCATTCTTTATATCAAATTCAGCAGCATCTCTAAGCCTTGTCCATTCGGCACTTCCTCCTTTATAATATCTACGAGTCCAATGCTTATAACTTAAATCAGGACGAGTTCTAGATACTGGCTTAGGAGTGAGTTTATAAAAATAATGACCCTCAAATAAAATCTTTGGCCTACAAGGAGGCTTTTCTCTTAATAAAAATCCTGTTCTACCTGCTTCTACATGCAATATAGCATCAATATGAGATGGATGACATTCAAATTCTTCACCCAATATCTCTATATCAATAGGATTAATTGCTATTTGTTCAGGAATTTCATCTCCCCATACTACAGGAAACCATCGACCATCGTATTCATTGCCTTTTCCTTCAAATGTAAAATTCATAATTATTTCTCCGTTTTCTTTTATTTATAAAATTAAATCCATGTCTTTTTAGTTTTCTTTAAATAATCAATTGCATTTTGAAGAAGAATAATATCATCGAAAAAATGGCCCAACCCCAAATTACAATGTGAACATAAAAGCCCTCTAACACTATTATCATTAGGATCTACTATATGATGGTCATGGTCAACACAAAGCGTATCCATATTCAAAATTTTATTGCATATAGGACACATATTTCCTTGACGTTCTAACATCATTTTAGTTTCAAATGCACTTATATTATATTTTCTTTTGCGACGATCTGCTTGTCTAAATTTTTTCATTTGAACTATTTATGTATTGAAAAATATGATACATTATGATATAATGAACTATTAGATAAATAATGTATCTAAGTAATCTTTCGGCATAGAAAATAAAAATGCATCTATACTAAATAGAATTAATAAAAAGGAGTTACAAAAGTGCAGAATTTATATACTAATTGGTCATTGTCTCAACAGCCCGAACTCGGGATGGGTAGATTATGCATATATTTTAGTATACGCGAACATTATGACCCTAGCAATGTAACACCTTTAAGAGAAACTGATTTGATGTAACTAGCTGAAAAATCAGGAAAAGAAGCAAAAGGGGTGTTACCAAAGGGAAACCAGAGGGACACCCCTTTTTTTATAGTTGATTTTTTAGGGAGGAGCTGATATGATGAAAATTATAAGAAAATATAAAAAGAAAGAGAAGAAAATATCCCCTTTTAAGCAAAAGGATATTGATACTGATTTTGTAGAAGCTCAACTTCTTGTTGCCAAATCAAGGGCTTATGCTGTTGTTTATGGATGTCAGAAAGATGGAAAAGACTGAGATCAGTTCGTTAGTGTTGAAGAAATTAGAGGTTGACTTTTTAGAAGGTGTATAGTATAATATAGGACATGGGGTAGAAAACCTAAGACCCCAAAAGATAAAAACGGTGCATACAAGTTAGAGCAAGTGGTTGAAAATCCCCCTCCTTGTGTGTAGCAACCCCGCCCCGCTGTGGTTAGTGATGGTGGTCCAGGTAAGGGTTTGAACTGTATCCAATCAGTCTCCCTCAAAAGATTATAGGAATGCGTTTGCCTTAATAGAAACGCCTCTTGCTACTCCGTCGAGAGTAAAACTAACGGCTAGAATTTAAACCGAAGCAGTGTGCTTTGGTGTGACTATGGTGTAACTGGTAAGCATACGATGCTGTGACCATCGTGGAGAGAGTTCGAATCATCTCTAGTCACCCCAAAGTACATTTATTGAGATAAATACTTCCAAAAGGAGGTTAATTATGAAATTAGATGAATTAAGGAATTTTAATGAAGCAAGTCTGTCTCGAACTTATAGGATGATTCAAGAGCATGATGCTGGTATGATTACAGCATTTCGTTCAGCAACAGAATGTGGAACAGGAGAACTTATAACAAATAGACAAAATCTTCAAAGAAATCGCTCACTTGGAGCCAAATTGCGGAGTAAAGATTTTGGATATACAATGGTTAAAGGATCTTATATTGAGAATTATGGAAGTAAAAATGCTCGCGAAGTAGGAGAGCAAACTTTTTTAGTTGTTGATATAAAAGATAAAGGCAATTTGAAACGAACATTGATCCAATTTGGAGAGGAATTTGAACAAGATTCAATACTTTTTATTCCAAAAGGTGGTGAAACTGGTTTGTTGATTGGAACAAGTCAATGTCCAGAAGTTTATCCATCTCATGGTCAAGTTGAGCAATTAGCTAATCCATTATTTGGTCATTCAGGAGAATTTATGACAAGAGTGAATGGTAGACCTTTTATTCTTAAGTCAATTCCTGAGAATTTTATTCCACCACCTGTTACAAGAAATGGAAAATGGGGAATAAAAATTTTAGCTGAAAAGAAATGGCAAAATATTGAAATATAATAAGCCCTAGTATCTCCTCACTCTCCTAAAGTGTTGAAAGAGTAATTGGATTCATGCAGGTTCAAATCCTGCTTGGGGCGCCAATCAATCCCCTCGTATCCCCTCTCGCTTCTAACGAGAAGAAAGGGTAATTTGGATCATGCGGGTTCGAGTCCTGCTGAGGGGGCCAAATATTGTCTCCGTAGCTCAACGGATTTAGAGCATCAGCCTTCTTTAGTGCTTTGATTTTTAGAGTATTAAAGAAGCTGAGGGTTGCAGGTTCGAGTCCTGCCGGGGATGAGGATGCCAATTTTAATAAGAGGAGAATATGATGAATTATGAACCTCGTGCTGCTAAAGAAGCCCTTAGTAAAATCAGCGATGAGTTGATTAATCTTGGAGATGAGCTTTATGGAATTGAGGATAAAGGAGCACGGCTTGAAGCCATTGCTCGTTATGAAGAATTGATTGATGCAATGTCCAAGTTGAATCAGTTGTTGAAATTATAAATTAAACCCGTATAGCAATCTGGTGATTGCGCTAGCTTGTCACGCTAGATTAGGCGAGTCCGATTCTCGTTGCGGGTGCCAAACAAACGGTGTGTAACGAAAATCTGGTTATCGTCTCGGTCTGGAGCCGAGAATATGCTGGTTCAAATCCAGTCGCACCGACCAAACAATGGGAGTACTGGGCATTGGCGAGCCCCTCTGACTGTAAATCAGATGCCTCTGGCTGTGGTGGTTCAACTCCATCTGCTCCCACCAAATAAAGGTCTAGTAGCTTAACTGGAGAAAGCATATCCCTGTCAAGGATAGAGATGACGGATTCCGTCCGCGACCACCAAATAAAGTCTGTCTCAGGCTCTGCCCCTACAAGGGATCGCACCCTGAGTGCAGACTTATTAATTTCGAGCGAGGTAGTTTAAATGCTAGTGATGTCGGCACTTGACATCCAAGAACACCGGGTTTCATATTCCGGTTGATACAGATTTGCGACCTGTCTTCGTGATCAATTTTTAATTAAGAGGAGAAAATTATATGGAAAAAGACTATAAATTGCAAACATATGTTGCAGTTGGTATAGGATTAGTAGTTGTAATTTCTTTAGTGTTAGGTTTTTCTTGGGTTAGACCTTGGATTGCTGAACAGAAAGGTAAAGCAATTTTAGCGGAAGCAACTAATTCGAGATTGGCTAGGGTAGAAGCTGCTAAGGCTGAAAAGGAAGCTGCTCAATATACAGCAGATGCTATTAAGATTGTAGGTGAAGCAGCAAAGGAATATCCTGAATATAGAACTCAGGAGTTTATACTTTCTTTTGGAGATGCATTGAAGGAAGGAACTATTAATCAGATAATGTATATTCCAACGGAAGCGAATATTCCAATAACGGAGGCGTCAAGACTTTTTAAGGTAGAAAAATAAGGAGGAATAATGAACGAAGCAGTAGCACTTTATATTGCAATGGGAACAACTTTGGCAGGTGCAGCAATAGGTGCATCATTAGGAATTGCTAGAGTAGGTGCAGCGATGATAGAAACATTAGGAAGGCAACCAACATTAGAATCTATGTTTAAACGCAATTTATTTCTTATGGTTGGTCTTATTGATGCAATTCCTATGATGGCGGTTGGTATTGCACTTTTTATTTTATTTGCAATGGGACCGGAAGAGTCAGAAAAGAATGGGTCGTCAAATGATACGATGCAATTGATTATTTCACCGGAAGGAATGGAAGGTATGTCTGGAATGACAAGGGGGGTTGCGCCATGAATTGGAAAGAAACTTGGTCGTTAAGGAAAGAACCTACTAAACTTCAGAATGCTTATATGGACTTTATGTCGGTTTGTGGATTGATAACTGCATCTATCGTATCAGTATCTCCGCTTATAGCAATAGTGCTTGTGTTTATTCAATTTGTAAAATGAATATTCCAGCTTTTATTGAAGGTATTCTTTTTGTTTTATCTTGGTTTGTTATTGTTTATGCTTTAGCATTTGCGATTTTAAGTTATTATGAAATTATGCATCAACAAATAAAGTGGAAAAAAGATGATGATGAATTTAATGATGCTTTAAAAAAATTTGAAGAAGATAATGTTATTTTAAGTAAGGAAGAATATGAGAAATTAAATGGAAGGTGAACTTTGCAGGGCAAAGCACTCATTGGAAATGAGTTGGGCTGCGACAAGCGGCTGAGTTTCGATTACTCCGCCTTCCGGAGAATAATGTTGGGACAAATTGCACCAGACAAACCCCGCATCTCTAACCCCATTTGTTAATCCCGCTGGTGCGTTTCATTGGGACAGATGGGCCGATTCTAGAGATCGCAATTGGGTATAGGACCGTGGAGGTTACGTTCCCCCACCAGTGAGAGATTAGATCCCTTGAGCTGATTCGGAGCATCGGTATGGGCCTGCCGTGTTAGTCTAAAAATGTGGATTTATGTTGCGATTTAAATTACGAAAAAGGAATATTGATATGAAAGGTGATGGCAATTGGATAGATGCATATGGAAATATATTAGATTTAAGTGGTAGACATATAAATCAAGTTATTGATCATCCTGAAAAATTTGGTTTTTCTAATGAAGATATAAAAGCTATATTTAGAAAACACGGTGAAAGCCTTAATATCGATGGTTCTGCTAGGGAAGACATAATTAAAGATCTTATGCAAAAAGGATTTATTCATATCCGATTATTTACTAACAAATTTTGGGCTATTAATTTATGGGAATATAATTCTCGAACTAAAAAAGTTTTAATGCGATGGGCTGAAAAAGCTAAAGATAATCGATGGGCAGGACTTGGAATGTCAGTAAGAATAACAGATTTTAAAAATAATGAAACAATATCTACTACAGTTCAAGATCTCTATTATGGGGAATTGAAAGAAGATGATGATTCTCTGAATCCTAAATTTGTGAGTAGTGTTGAATCTTTTGGAAATGTTCATAGACATACTTTTATCGAATATCTTACTGATAAAAAAATTACGAAAACTTGCGCGATATTATTGATGATTCGAGGGGCAATGGTCGGCACCAAACCTTGATGACGTTTATACCTCCCAACCGACATTATTAAGGGGCGTAGCAAGTTTTCATTATTTGTACGTGTAGCTCATTGGTAGAGCATTATCTGATAGGTAAAGCGGATCAATCAGATAGGGGGACTCAGTTCGATTCTGAGTACGTGCCCAACGAGGGGTAAAACGACCTAGATCCAGGGTTGCCCTCATCGTATTTTAGTGAATTATGGCTTGTGCATGAGCCATAATTCCTCTAAATACGAGAAATAACGGAGAATGTAAATGAAACTTCAAGACTTGATAGAAGCACCACAAATTGTTTCGCACAACCAATCAAAATTTGCAGATTTTGAAGAGGAAAAACAAAATAAAAAATTTATTCAAAAATTGGGATTGGCTAAGGGACGTTTCAATAAAGCAGGAAAGATTCCACAATATAAAAAATGGATGGTAATAAAAGAGATAGATAACTATCATAAGTTATATCGGTCATTGGAGGGAATTCGAGGTACATTTGTTGTAAAAGATGAAGTTTCTAATACTATTGAAGCTTATCATAAAGTGAAACCCTTTGATAAATCTAGATTATTAAGAATAGAAAATGCGGTTGAAACTTTTAAGTCCTGGAGAAAAGAAACGGGATCTCCAAATTTGAAGGGAATAATATCTGATATTATTTTTGATTATATTATTCCTGATTATCATTGTGTCGCAACTCATATGGAACATACGGAAGCTAATAGAGCGTTATGGTGGAGATATATAATTCCTCGCTCAATAACAGAACATCATTTATATGCTGGAGATTTATCATCTCCAAGATATCTGATTAAGATTGATTCTCAAAAAGATTTAAAATCAAAGTTATATGATGAAATGTGGGGTAAAAAACCACGATTTAAAAGTAAAAGATTTATCATCTCAGATAAACCACTAAAAGAATTTAAAGAAAGAGGGTGATTCCTGATGGTGACGGACGCTCGCTGCTAACGAGTTGGAGCGCTAATACCGCTTAAGGTTCGATTCCTTCTCCCTCTGAAAAATTTAAGGTTGACTTTTTTGTTGACCTGTGTTATGATAGATAAAAGATTAAGGAAGTGCTGGTATTAGTGAGCCAAGATGTCTGTAAAACATTGCGTAAGCCTGATTGTGCAAATCAATCCACTTCCACCAAACAATGCGGGTGTAACTCAGTTGATAGAGTGGCTGCCTTCCAAGCAGCATGTCGTCGGTTTGAATCCGTCCATCCGCTCCAATTTTATTATATGAGATTAAAGCGAAATATAAAGTTTCTGTTTCCACTATTCGTCAATGGATAAAATAATGCCCATGTATACCCTCTGGCTTCGAACCAGTAGAAAGGTTAACTGGAATCATGCGGGTTCAACTCCTGCCATGGGTGCCAAACTATTGAATTATTATAACTTTTATGTTATAATCTTTATTATGTTTAAAAATTGGGATAATCCTGAAGCGATACAGGAAATAATTAACAAATCAACTGGCAAGGGGAATACTCTTGTTAATATGGGATATAGTAATAATAATTCTACTCAAAGGAAAAAACTTAATATTGCTATAGAACAATTTGACCTAGATATAACCTCTTTTAAATATAAAAATTTAGGAAGATGGATAAAACTTGAGGAAGTAGTAGGATGTTGTCATTCTTACGCTGAAGTTTTGCGAAAGGTGGGGTTGGCTGATAGAGGTGGTAATTATTTTACTTTAAAGAATAAAATAGATTTATTAGGTATTGATATTTCCCATTTTATAGGAAACGGGAAGGGGACTACTAGAGGAGCAATTCCGTCTAATAAAATTCCATTAAAGGAGATTTTTTGTGAAAATTCTTTAGTTAGAAATTCAGTCCTAAGAAATAGGGTGATAAATAATAATTTATTGGAATATAAATGCACCGAGTGTGGATTATATGAAGAATGGCAAGGTAAAAAATTAACATTGGAATTAGACCATATTAATGGAGATAGACACGATAACAGAATTAAGAATCTAAGATTCTTGTGTCCTAATTGTCATTCACAAACTCCCACATATAAAGCAAAGAATATAAAGCAGACTTAGCTGAGATGGATTAGCGTGGGTGTGAAGAACCCAATAGGGTCGTTCGATTCGACTAGTCTGCACCAAACATTATGGGCCGGTTTCCACCGTTCCCCTGTCAAGCCGGACAAGGCAGATATGGAACGGGAGGTTGAATGACTAGGAGTAAGCTTCCGGAAGCAAACTCATCGGTCGGGCGTTCGACTCGCTCCCGGTTCGCCAGTTTTGATATGTTGCGTAGAAAAGAGTTACTTCATTGTCTTAAAAACAAAAGGGTTCCGGTTCGAATCCGGATGCACTCCTATGGGAGTGTATGTTGTAATGGTAGCACTATAAAAGCACTCTATTCGCTTTTATCTCATATCAAATTTTATTTTTGCAAACTAAGTTGATTTTTATTTGTATATCTGTTATAATAAATATATAATATATCCTTGGTGCGTAGATTAGAGTTACTTCAACATTAATGAAACCAAACACTCTATATTGTTTTTATCTCAGGGTATTTAATTCAGGAAGATGTCCGGCTGGACGAGGGGCAATACTTGAAATATTGTAGAGCGCTAATACCGCTTTGGGGGTTCAAGTCCTCCATCTTCCGCCATTTTTGATTTGCTGCGTTATAACACGTTCATCCCGTACTACTTGCCACACGCTTGTGTACAGAGCAAACGGTCAGCACGGTAGCCCCACCTACCTAGTCGTTAAATGTCGGGCCAGCAAATCAATTTGAACTTTTGGTTGATTTTGTTATTATATTGTAATAATAGTATAAATAAGAGTAACTACAAAGGAGGGATACAAAATGCAAGCATTTATAATCTTAATCCCAATCGTAGCTATTGCTCTTCCTGCTCTAATTGCGAGTGTTCGTAATCATGAGTATTTTGAGTCAATAACTTCAGCTACGGCCTAATTTCTGAAAGGGAAAGGTTAGCCGGATTACCTGGGCTTAGAAATCCGGCAATTACAATATGCACCTATCTGCTAATTGACTCGGCGACCAGTTTCTCATACTGGGGGATGTCGGTTTGAATCCGACTAGGTGTACCAAATGAATAAAAAGCAAGAAGAACGTATTGAATGGTTTAAAAAGACTGCTTCTAAGTTGACTTATAGAGAAGAAGATGGTAAACTATTTTGTAAGACAAGTGAAGATGCCGAAGACATCTTAATAACAGAGGATGGTCATTTTAGATTTGCGGCAGAAGGTGGAAAAGGTACTGATACAGGTCATGTTTTGTTTGTAGGATATTTTGATAATAATAAGCCTCCGATGGAACTACCTCTTCCACAAGAACCAGAGCAATATAAACATTTAAAATGGCCACCTGATCCTTGGTGGAAATGAACTTGTCCTGACTGTGGATTCGCTCCTGGGAATAGCGGGAATACATAACCGTCTGTTAGCAATCCTGGAGAACAGTCAACGAATTTTTGAAAAGTTAAGCTCCGATTAGCTCGTGGCCGAGCAAGAAGTTTTATAAACTTTTGCACAGATAATGCCTTGGTCCAGTTCGATTCTGGGTCGGAGTACCAAATTAAAATAATAAGGAACCAAAACCTATGATGATTTTTTCTGGAAATGCTAATTTACCTTTGGCTAAAGAAATAGTAAATTATCTTGGATTGCCTTTAGGTAAAACAGAACTTGGAACGTTTAGTGATGGTGAAAGTGCTGTAGAAATACAAGAGAATGTAAGAGGTCAAGATGTCTTTTTGATTCAATCAACATGTGCACCAACAAATGATAATTTAATGGAAATGCTAGTTATGATTGATGCTCTTCATTGGGCATCAGTTCGTAGAATAACAGCAGTTATTCCTTATTTTGGATATGCACGTCAAGATAGACGACCACGTTCAATTAGAGTTCCTATTACAGCTCGTCTTGCAGCTAAAATGATTGGATATGCTGGTGCGAATAGAGTTCTTACAATGGATTTGCATTCAGATCAAGAACAAGGATTTTTTGATATTTTAGTAGATAACATTTATTCATCTCCTGTTCTTTTAGCACATATTTGGAGAACACAACCAGATGATATAATGGTAGTATCTCCTGATGTTGGTGGTGTTGTTAGAGCACGTGCATTAGCTCGTAGATTAGATGATGCTGATCTTGCTATTATTGATAAACGGCGTGAAAAGGCAAATAAATCAGAAGTAATGAATATCATTGGTGATGTAGAAGGAAGGAATTGTATTATCATTGATGATATGATAGATACTGCTGGTACTTTATGTAAAGGCGCAGATGCTTTGAAAAAAGCTGGTGCTAAGAGTGTTGTTGCTTATTGTACACATCCTGTATTATCTGGAGGTGCTGTTACTAATATTAATAATTCTCAAATTGATAAAGTTATTGTTACTAATACGATTCCTTTGAATGAATGTGCTGATGGTTGTGATAAGATTCAGCAATTGAGTGTAGGGGAATTAATTGGTGAGACGATTAGAAGAATTTCAAATGAGGAATCAGTTTCTTCATTATTTGTAGATTAGGAGGTTAATATGAGTGGTGGTCATTTTGATTATGGATGTTTTCGTATTTCTCAATTTGCAGATGAATTGCAGCATGAGATTGATATTAATGATGTTGAAGATTTAGATGAGTGGGGTGATAAAGTAGGAAATGGATTTAAAAAGGAAACAATGGATAGAATTATAGCTGCTCATGCTATCATTAAAAAGGCTGGAAAATTAGCTCGTGAAATTGAGTGGTTATATTCTGGTGATTATGGTGAAAAAACGTTTAATAATTTTATTGATGAAATAATGAAAGAATATTAAATAGATATGAGGTTTAACCTCACCGGGGCGTAACCCCGGTTCGGTCTTTAGATAATAAAATCTAAGGGAACAAAGTCAAAAGGCTTCGTTTCCTTTTTTAATAGGTCCGTGGTGTAATCTGGTAGCATAAGAGTCTCCAAAACTTTTGATTCCGGTTCAAATCCGGGCGGACCTGCCAAATTAATATAAATTTATAAATACTTATGTATTAACTAAGGAGAAAATTAAAAATGATTAAACTAACAATTATAACTGCAAGTGCGCTTGCACTTATGTTCGGACTTTCTGCTTGCGAGGAAACTGATAAT
>Ga0316192_10002949_pt1 | contig 12434 bp, 10 predicted proteins | sample MerIslwburrow_MG_FD_204931 | JGI IMG/M metagenome (GOLD analysis project Ga0316192, IMG submission 204931) | Coastal sediment microbial communities from Maine, United States - Merrow Island worm burrow | ecosystem: Environmental > Aquatic > Marine > Coastal > Sediment | place: USA: Maine...
TAAATTATAATAAAAATGGCAAGGCGAAAATAAATATAGAAGCTGAAAATATTGAAATTTTGTGTCAAGGAAACTCAACGACCGAGTTAGTAGGGAATAGTGTAGATTTGGTGGTAAACGCTGAAAATAAAAGTAATTTAAAAGCTAGTATGTTAGAATGTGATGATGTAACCGTAAATGCTTCTGACACTTCAGATATCCATATCAATGCTAAAAATTCAATTATAATATCACTAACAAATTCTGCCGAAGTTTATATTTATAACGATCCTGAAATTACGGTAAAGAAGTTTTCGGATAAAGCTATTTTACGAAAAAAGTAGAATATAAAATTAGTATTAAGCTATTTTCTTTTACATATTATAAAATAGCTTTACATTACAATAGTAAATCATAATAAATGAAAATTCTAATAGTAGAAGATGAGATTGAATTATTAGACAGCATGGCTAGTTATCTAAAAAATGAAGATTTTATCTGTGAAAAGGCGGCTACTTTTTTTGAAGCGGAAGATAAATTAATTAGTTTTAATTATGATATTATTTTATTGGACATCACTTTACCGGATGGTAGTGGAATAGATCTCTTAAAATTAATAAAGGAAAAGTCACCAACTACAGGTGTTTTAATAGTCTCAGCTAAAAATTCTTTAGATGATAAGCTTACCGGACTTGATTTGGGAGCAGATGATTATATCACGAAACCTTTTCATTTAGCAGAACTCAATTCAAGAGTTAATTCGCTAATTCGTAGACAAAAATTCGATGGTAGTGAAATTATTACGTTTAATGAAATTCAAATCAATCCCAGCTCAAAATCGGTTACTGTTAATGATAAACCTATAATATTAACCAAAAAAGAATATAATTTATTATTATACTTTATTACCAATAAAAATAAAGTGCTTACAAAAGAATCTATTGCTGAGCATTTATGGGGAGATGATATTGAAATGTCTGATAGCTATGATTTCATTTATACCCATATGGGTAATCTTAGAAAAAAAATTAAAAAGTTAGGAGCTCCAGATTATTTAAAAACTATGTATGGGTTAGGTTATAAATTTGCCGAATAAAAATAGACTTTTAATTGATTTTAGATCCTTTCAAAAAGTTGTAATAGCTTTGATTGACTTAATAAATAAATAAATGCAACTCAACGAAAAAATTGCTAGAACGTATTTAATTCTCTCTATTCTAATCTTTGCTCTTTCGGGAGTTATGTTATATTTTGTATTGACCAGTGTTATGAATAATAGGCTGGACCAACAATTATTATATGTAAAAGAGGTCATCGCAAAAAGAATAAAGTATGATTATGATATTCCTTTGTTCGAAGAACCAGAAGAATTAACAGAAATCGAAAATCGAGTTTACCCAAGAGACACTATGATTTATAAGGATACACTCATTTTTCATGCAATTGAAGGTGTTGAAGGAGCGGAAGAATATGAAAAATATAGACAATTAACGGCTTATGAGACTTTACAAGGCCAACGCTATAAACTAATTACAAGAAATTCATTGGTCAGAAATCAAGATTTTATCTTAATTATTACCTTGTCTACCGTAATTATTATCCTGTTATTATTGACAGGACTATGGGTTTTAAACATTCAAATTGCTAAAAATATCTGGAAACCTTTTTATATGAATTTAGACAGGTTAAAAACCTTTTCTATACAAGATCAAAACCCTATTGAATTAGAGCCGTCCAACGTTGAAGAATTTAAAGAATTAAATAGATCAATTAAGAATTTAACTTTAAAACTACACTCAGATTTTAATAACCTAAAGGAATTTTCAGAAAATGCTTCTCATGAGATGCAAACCCCATTAGCCATAATGCAATCAAAAATTGAGCTCTTATTACAATCTGCTAAATTAACTAAAGTTCAATCGGAACAATTACAGTCTATTTATCAAGCCGGACAGCGACTATCTAAATTAAACAAGACCTTATTATTATTAGCCAAAGTAGAAAATCAACAATTTAGTTCTAAAGAAGAAGTTTCTTTGAAAACAATTATCGAAAAACAGTTGGAAAATTATGAAGATTTTATAATTAATAAGAATATTAAAGTCAATACTGATTTATCAGATAAAACTATTTCAACAAACACAGTCTTAGCCGAAACCTTAATTTCCAACTTGTTTAGTAATGCGATAAAACATAATATTCAGGATGGTACAATAGACATTACATATATACGCGATATATTGATTTTTTCAAATACGGGTAATATTTTGCAACAGGATCCTCAAAACCTCTTCAATCGGTTTAAAAAGGCTAGTACACGGAAAGATTCTCTTGGCTTGGGTTTAGCAATTGTTAAAAAAATATGTGATGTAAATGACTGGCAAATTTCGTATTCAAACGAAAAAAATATGCATCAAATTTCAATTCTCTTCAAAACTTAAGATTTTCTTTAGATTCTATTTTTACATTTGAATAACAAACAAAAACTGAGTTCTTTCTAAAATAAAGAAATTATAAAAGTTAAAGTACAGAACAGAGCAAATTGGGTTGATTGCTTTTAATTAGAAACAGCTTAAATAAGCTTCAAAAATTTTTAAGCTGTTTCATTTTTTTAAATACGAAATTCATTTAGAATAGCGCTATAACACTCTAAATTTAAATATCTCACTTTTGTGGGAATTTGTTAATAACTTCCGTTATTAAACACCCGAAAAAACACGTTCAAACGAGCGTGTTTTTTTATATTTGTATGCGTTAGAAAATATGTAAAAAAGTGCGATATAAATTATGAGCGAAGAGAAAAAAAAACAAGATTATTCAGCAGATAGTATTCAGGCTTTAGAGGGAATGGAGCATGTTCGTAAACGTCCTTCTATGTACATTGGGGACGTTAGTGTAAGAGGCCTACATCATTTGGTCTATGAAGTAGTCGATAACTCAATTGATGAGGCTATGGCAGGGCATTGTGACGCAATAGATGTTATCATTAATGAGGATAATTCATTGAGTGTAAAAGATAATGGCCGTGGTATACCAATTGGGATACATAAAAAGGAAGGTGTTTCTGCACTTGAAGTTGTAATGACTAAAATTGGTGCAGGAGGAAAGTTTGATAAAGATTCATATAAAGTTTCTGGAGGATTACACGGAGTTGGAGTCTCCGTTGTTAACGCGCTTTCATCTCATTTAAGGGCTACAGTTTATATTGATGGTAAAATATATGAGCAGGAATATGAAAGAGGTAAAGCCTTATATCCTGTTAAAGTTGTTGGAGAGTCTCAAGAAAATGGTACAATGGTTACTTTTATGGCCGATGATACTATTTTTCAAACAGAAATAGAATATAACTATGATACCCTAGCTACACGTTTAAGAGAATTGTCTTTTTTAAATAAGAGAATAAAAATTTCACTTATTGATAAACGCCATAGAGATGACAAGGGGGAGTTTGTAAGTGATAATTTTTATAGTGAAATAGGCTTGCCAGAATTTATTAGATATCTTGATGAAAACAGAGAGCAATTAACATCAGATGTTATTTCAATGGAAGGTGAAAAAAATGGTGTTCCTGTTGAAGTAGCTATGGTATATAACACTTCTTATACTGAAAATTTACATTCTTATGTTAATAACATCAACACGCATGAAGGAGGTACACACTTAGCAGGTTTCAGAAGAGGTTTAACAGGCACTCTAAAAAAGTATGCTGAAAATTCAGGTATGCTTGATAAATTGAAGTTTGACATAGCCGGTGATGATTTTAGAGAAGGCCTTACAGCCATTATATCTGTTAAGGTAGCAGAGCCTCAGTTTGAAGGTCAAACCAAAACTAAATTAGGTAACCGTGACGTGACCGCCGCCGTTAGCCAGGCTGTTTCAGAAATGCTCACCAATTATTTAGAAGAAAATCCTAGTGACGCCAAAATTATTGTTCAAAAAGTAATTTTAGCAGCTCAAGCACGTCATGCAGCTCGTAAGGCTCGCGAAATGGTACAACGAAAAACAGTAATGTCTGGGGGTGGTTTACCGGGAAAATTATCAGATTGCGCTTGGACAGATCCGGAAAAATGTGAAATATTCTTAGTAGAAGGGGATTCCGCAGGTGGTACAGCTAAACAAGGTAGAGATCGTAATTTTCAAGCTATTTTGCCATTAAGGGGTAAAATATTGAATGTTGAAAAAGCCATGCAGCATAAAGCTTTTGAGAATGAAGAAATAAGAAACATGTATACTGCTCTTGGGGTAACTATTGGGACAGAAGAAGATAGTAAAGCATTAAACTTAGAAAAATTACGCTACCATAAAATAGTAATAATGTGTGATGCAGATGTAGATGGTAGTCATATTGCTACATTAATTCTGACTTTCTTTTTTAGGTATATGAAAGAATTGATAGAGGAAGGGTATGTCTATATTGCAGCACCTCCACTATATTTAATTAAAAAAGGTGCGAAAAAGGAATATGCATGGGATGATAAATCGCGTGATAAGATTGTTGAAAAATTTGGAGGTGCTTCTATTCAACGCTATAAAGGTTTAGGAGAAATGAATGCTGTACAACTTTGGGATACTACAATGAATCCTGAATTTAGAACTATGCGAAAAGTGGTCATAGATAACGGTTCAGAAGCGGACAGAGTTTTTTCAATGTTGATGGGTGATGAAGTACCACCAAGAAGAGAGTTTATTGAAAAAAATGCAATTTATGCTAATATTGATATATAAAATTTAAACAAAATGAAAGTAACAATTGTAGGAGCAGGTGCGGTTGGTGCAAGTTGTGCCGAGTACATTGCAATCAAAGATTTCGCCTCAGAGGTGGTAATTTTAGACATTAAAGATGGATACGCAGAAGGTAAAGCTATGGATTTAATGCAGACAGCTTCTTTAAACAGTTTTGATACCAAAATCATTGGTACAACTGGTGATTATTCAAAAACCTCAAATAGTGACGTTTGCGTTATTACATCAGGAATTCCACGTAAACCCGGAATGACCAGGGAAGAATTGATAGGTATTAATGCTGGTATTGTAAAATCAGTTTCGTCAGATTTAATAAAATATTCTCCTAATACTATTATTATTGTTGTTTCTAATCCAATGGATACCATGACATACTTGGTGCATAAAACAACGGGTTTACCTAAAAATAGAATTATCGGAATGGGAGGTGCATTAGATTCAGCTCGTTTTAAATACAGACTTGCAGAAGCTTTAGACGCTCCAATTTCTGATGTGGACGGAATGGTCATCGGCGGGCATTCTGATAAAGGAATGATACCTTTAACTCGTTTAGCTGCAAGAAACAGCGTATCAGTAACTGAATTCTTATCAGATGAAAGATTAGCTCAAGTAGCTGAAGACACTAAAGTAGGAGGTGCTACATTGACTAAATTATTAGGAACTTCTGCCTGGTATGCTCCAGGTGCAGCTGTTTCTTCAATAGTACAGGCAATTACCTGTAATCAGAAAAAGATGTTTCCATGTTCAACATTACTTGAGGGAGAATATGATCTAAACGATATTTCAATTGGAGTCCCAGTAATTCTTGGAAAAAATGGGATTGAAAAAATTGTTAAGGTTGAGCTTACAGATACTGAAAAAGCGAAAATGCAGGAAAGCGCAGAAGGAGTTAGAAATACAAATGGACTCTTAGAATTATAAAATATCAGGAACAATTTTTAATTTTTATAAAACCAGCCTTAGGGCTGGTTTTTTTGTTATTAATAATGGATTTTTTTATTGAAGAGAATAATTGAATAAATGGTAAAACGTATCTTTGTTTTCAAATTAATGACTTTGGCTTTAATACTAAACATAGAAACTGCTACTAAAAATTGCTCTGTAAGTCTTTCGAATAAGGAAGAGGTAATTGCCTTAAGAGAATTGAATGATGGCAATTATTCTCATAGCGAAAACCTTCATGTATTTATTGATGAGGTCTTAAGGTCCGCAAATAAAACATTCAAAGAAATAGATGCCATTGCTGTAAGTAAAGGGCCTGGTTCTTTTACGGGGCTAAGAATTGGGGTTTCCGCAGCAAAAGGACTTTGTTTTTCGTTAGACTTGCCTTTAATTTCTATACCAACATTGGCATCTTTAGCCAGGTCAATAAATGTCAAAGAAGGCGACCTCATAATTCCATTATTGGATGCTCGAAGAATGGAAGTCTACAGCGCTGTTTTTGATCATAATTATGATCAAATTAGAAAAACAAAAGCCGAAATTATTGATCATAATTCTTTTGAGGAATATTTAAATAATGGGAAAGTCTATTTTTTAGGTGACGGAGCTCATAAAATTAAAGAAATTATCAACCATAAAAGTGCAGTTTTTTTAGATGGATATTTTCCTTCAGCTAGAGAAATGGCTAAATTATCTTATGATAAATATAAAAAGAATGACACCGAGGATGTGGCCTATTTTGAACCATTATATTTAAAAGATTTTCTAATAACTAAATCCAAAAAAAATTATTTTAAGGTATGATAGTAAGTAAATATTTTAGTAAGATCATCTTTGTTTTTAAATCCTACATTATTTTCTTTGGCAAAGGTCTCTATGTTTTTACTTTTATTCGAGAATAATTTTAGGATTTCATTTTTCTTTTTTGGTAATTCTTTGGTCTCATTATTTTTATATCCGATGTATAATTTATCCTTTACTCGTTTTAAAGTTGGTGGTTGATATTTATCGTAACCACTCGTAGCTATAACTTCTTCAAAAAACCTAATTCTTTCCTTCATCAATAATGAAACTTTATCACCATTAAATAATACAACAAAAAACCCTGTTCTAACTTGATCTTTATCCTCATAATTATAAACTTGATAAACCTTATTAGTTTCTAAAAAAGTAGCAGTATAGTTAAAAGTTTTTCGCAAATAGAATTTATGATTGTCTTTTTCTATTTCCATTTCGTCTTGATAAGCATCATATCGGGTCGAATAAATAGTACCATCAATACTAATCTTAGCATTATGAAAATATTTATCTATATAACTACTACCGACCAAATCTTTTGGACTGTTATCGTAAAAAAACGTTAATCCCATATCGATTATATAATCCTGATCTGTTTTAACTTGACTATAACAGGTATTACTCGAAAAAAGGTTAATTAATAAAAGGGAAAATGATATTAATATTTTCATTTGTTTAATATAGTTTTATCTCATTAAAGATTAACCCAGATTTGTTTATCAGTTCAATAAGGTTAATATTATTCCAAAAATAGCTGGAATAGATTGAATATAAAACAGTTTTATTTTTTTAGTAGAAAATGCACCATATATTCCAGCAATAGTTACACAACTGAGAAAAAATATCGCCATGGCTTTATTATTAGAAATAATTGACCACAATAAACCAGCCGCTAAAAAGCCATTATACAAACCTTGATTGGCAGCTAAAACTTTTGATTGTTCAGCAAATTCTTTCTTTAGCCCAAAAGCTTTTAGCCCTTTAGGTTTAGCCCAAAAAAACATTTCTAAAATCATAAAATAAATGTGTAAAAATGCCACAAGAGCAACGAAAAATACTTGAATTGTTTTCATTTAAAATTTATGTTAATTTGTTGCAATGCTTTTTTTGTTTCGTTCACCGGTAACTGACAAGCACCATCAATACAAACATAAATTGTAGTTTCATTTTCATTGTATTTATAAGCAAGTAATGGCAAATTACTTTCTTTAATACTGCCAACTATCAATTTATTTGGAATATAAGATTTATTAATTTCAGTAAGAATTTGTTTAGCATTACTACCTACAATTGCTATTTCATAATAATCACCAATTAAATTAATATACAATAGTGACCAATTTGAAGCACCAGCCCCATACTTTAATGCATTATCTTTTACATTATGTAACATTTGCTTTGCATCTTTAATATAAGTTGGGTTGGAAAAATAGTGCCCTAATTTAAATAAGTTATTAGCCATTGTTGAGTTAGATGAAGGGATAACATTATCATCAGTTTCTATTTTTCTAGTGATCAATCCTGTATCTTTATTTGAAGTAAAAAAGAACATGTTACTTTTATCATCAAAAAAATGATCAAAACAATAATTGGTTAATTGCTTAGCATTTTGTAACCATTTTTCATCTAAGGTAACTTCATATAATGATATAAACGCATCTATAACAGTAGCATAATCTTCCAAATAAGCATTTATAGAGCTTTTACCATTTTTATAATTTCTATATAGACCACCTTCAACGTTGAACTGTTTATAAAGCAAAAAGTTGGCATTTTTTATTGCTTTATCTAAAAAATGTTTGTCGTCGAAAACCCTATATGCATCTATGTAACCTTTCAGCATTAATGCATTCCATGAAGTTAATATTTTGTCATCCAATCTTGGTCGGCTTCTTTTGGCTCTTGCCTTTAATAGAATTTTTTGCCAGTTCGTTACTTTTTTAACTAATTCATCCTCAGAAATACTATGTTCTTTGGCAATTTCGTTGTTTGATTTAGTTCTATGCAAATTGTAAGTATCATGTTCCCATTTCCAGTCCGCCGTAACATTATAATAATCAGAAAACAACTCGAAATCAGCTTTGATCAATGTCTGTAATTCATCTTTTTTCCAAACATAGAACGCACCTTCTTCTAATTCGCCTTTTTCATTATCACTGTCCGCATCAAGTGAAGAATAAAATGCACCATCATTATTCATTAATTCTTGCTCAATAAAATTCGTTGTTCTATAAACAATATCTTTGTATAAAGGATTATGTGTAACTAAATATGCATTAGCGTATAGACTTACTAATTGACCATTATCGTACAACATCTTTTCAAAATGTGGGATATGCCATTTAGCATCAACAGAATAACGCGCAAAACCACCGCCAACCTGATCGAAAATACCACCATAGGCCATATTAGTTAACGAAGTATTTACATAGTTCAGTAATTTATTATCATTGGTTTGCTTAGCGTATCTTAATAGAAATTGATAATTATTAGGCATTGGGAATTTAGGGGCACCTTGATTTCCACCCATTTTTTTGTCCATATATTTTTCCCAGTTAAACACTATTTCGTCAAGCTCGTCTTTTTTAAAGCTGGCTTCGGAAGTATTTAACACAACTAAATCAGACTGTTTAATACCCTCTGTCAAATTTATGGCGTATTCTTCTACCTTGTCGGGGTTCTCTTGATATAATTTTGCGATTTGTTCAAGTGCATTTATCCAATTGTCCTTAGGAAAGTAGGTGCCGCCCCAAATGGGTCTTCCGTCAGGTAAAGCCACGCAGTTTAAAGGCCAGCCACCACGCCCAGTAATTAACTGAACGGCATTCATATAAACTTGATCAATATCTGGTCTCTCTTCTCTGTCAACTTTTATATTAATAAAATTTTGATTCATTATCTTGGCAACAGTTGTATCTTCAAAACTTTCGTGTTCCATTACATGGCACCAATGACAAGCGGCATAACCTATAGAAATAAGAATGAGCTTTTTTTCTTTTTTAGCTAGTTCTAATGTTTCATCGTTCCAGGCATGCCAATCAACTGGATTATGGGCGTGTTGTAATAAATAAGGGCTTGACTCATTAATAAGTGCGTTGGTATATGGTTGATCTGTCATGGTATTTTCATTTTGGCTTTTACAATTTAAAAGGAATAATATTGTAAAAAAAAGTAACATAATTCTAATAGACATCCTATTTTTTTTTCAAATATACATAATAAAAAAAGCGTTTTGAAAATTTTCAAAACGCTCTGATTCTATATTGGCAAAGTTACTTATTGAACTTCAAAAGTAATTTTTACATTTACCCGGAATTCTTCCACATCATCTCCATTAACAACTGCACTTTGAGATTGTACAAATACTGATTTAATGTGTTTTACACTTTTTGAAGCATGTTTAACCGCTTGACGAGTTGCATCTTCCCAACTTTTGTCAGAATTCGCCATAACTTCAATAACTTTCATTACCGCCATAATTATTTAGTTTTTATAATTAATATAATTTTGTTAATTGTAAATGTACTAATTAGTTTTCAGAACTTTACTATCCATTAATTGCTATGACTTCTTCTATTTTATTTGGTAATAATTGTTTCAATGTAGCTTCTATACCATTTTTTAAGGTTATGGTTGAGGAAGGACATCCACTACAAGCTCCTTGTAATATAACATTTACTGTTTTATTATCTGCGTCATACGATTGAAACATAATATTACCGCCGTCTGATGTTACCGCTGGTTTAATATATTCATCTAAAATAGCCACAATTTCTTGAGAGGTATTATCTAAATTTTCAACATTAACAGGCTTATTAAATTCGGTCATTTCTTGAGAGGGTTCATAACTGTCATCAACGATCGGTTTACCTGCCTCTATATAATTTTTCAAGAAAGTTCGTAAATCATTTGTGATTTCAAACCAATCAACCGTTTCAACTTTAGAAATAGAAACATAGTTTTCAGAAATAAAAACTTCTTTAACAAAAGTGAAGTCAAAAAGTGACATCGCCAGCGGTAGTCCTTTTGTTTGTTCAGCCGAAAGAATTTCAATATTTTGTGATGAAAGTAATTTGTTAGAAACGAATTTCATTACATTTGGGTTAGGTGTGCTCTCAGCATATATTTGAACTGGTGTTTTTTTATACTCTTTTGATGTATTGAACAGAGAACCGATTTTATTCAAATAATTTTCTATTACCTGTTGTAAATCTTCTTGAACATCATCCCATGCAACAATATTATAACGTTCAATGGCTATAAAATTTGCAGTAACAAACACTTTTTTTACAAAGGGCAAATGAAATAGTTGTTGTACCAAATCAGAGTTATTGGCATCTTCAATTGTATTATATTCAAAGCTGCCTTCTGTAAGTATTTTGTTAGCGACGAATTTTATAATAGAATCGCTGTCCGTATTTTCTATGTTAATTGTAAATGACATTGTATTATTTATTTATTGCGCAAAAGTAGTTAAAGATATTTATTATGTATATTTATTTTCTTTTTTTAAAATGCGTATGCTTAAAAATTACTTTTTATTTTTTTTATTAGTATTATGTTATAGCACGACTATTGCCCAAAAAGAAGCATCACATTGGTATTTTGGCGAAAACGCCGGATTGGATTTTAGTTCTGGAATTCCAGTAGCAGACACTAAAGGTTCTTTAAACACCCTTGAGGGATGCGCGACTATTTCGAATGTATTAGGTGAGCTTCTCTTTTATACTGATGGTTCTTCTGTGTGGAACAAAGATCATTCAATAATGCCTACCGGAAAAGATTTATTTGGAGATTCTTCAAGTACACAATCGGCAATAATTGTGGCCAAACCAGGCGCTATAAATATCTATTATATTTTTACAGTTGATTGGGGGGGTGGAAATAAGGGGTTAAATTATTATGTCGTTGATATGACTTTAGATGGGGGCTTGGGTGATGTAATTGGTAATAACAATTCACCCACACCTAATAATTTAATAGTCTCACCTACAAGCGAAAAAATCACTGCCGTTAAAGTTACTAATGAAGATGCTTTTTGGGTTATTTCGTTCAAGGAAGGGACGTTTTATGTTTTTAAAATAGATTCCAATGGAGTTGATGGGACTCCAATAAATGGAAACAGTGGATTTTCAATTATAGAAGACCCTAGAGGTTATTTAAAATCATCGCCTGATGGTACAAAGATAGTATCGGCAAATATGACAACTGGAACATATATTTATGATTTTGATAGTTCAACTGGGATAGTATCTAATGAACGACAACTTGATCTTAATGATGAATTTGCTTATGGAGTTGAATTTTCTCCGTTGAGTAAAAAACTTTATCTATCAACAGGAAACCTCACATTTAACAATGAAACAGGAGAAATTAATCCTGCTGTAGAGAAACTTTTTCAGTTTAACTTAGATATTTCCAACCCTACTGAAATAAATTTAAATGGAACCCGAGTAGAATTGCATACATATGTTAATACCAGAGCGGCATTACAGTTAGGTATTGATGGTAAGATTTACCGAGCGATTGATAGAACCAATTTTTTAGGCGTAATTAATAATCCCGAAGGAGATGGTTTGGCCGCTAATTATATTCATAGTGCAGTCAATTTAGGTAATAAAATCTCTAGACAAGGATTGCCACCTTTTATTCAGTCATTTTTCGCCGCTATTGTAGAAACTCAAAATATATGCTTGGGTGATACTACAAATTTCATTATTGAATCTAATGAACCTATTTTATCTATTGTTTGGGATTTTGGAGATGGTTCTCCTGCATCGATAGATTTGAACCCAGGTCATATTTACGAGTCAGCCGGCGATTATCAAATTACAGTAATTATTACAACTGCTGACGAAATTAAAACAATAAATCAGACGATTACGATTTTTGATCTTCCCAATATAATCGATCCTGTTACTTTACATCAATGTGATGATGATATCGATGGATTTTCATATTTTAACCTTAGA
>Ga0316192_10002950_pt1 | contig 12431 bp, 13 predicted proteins | sample MerIslwburrow_MG_FD_204931 | JGI IMG/M metagenome (GOLD analysis project Ga0316192, IMG submission 204931) | Coastal sediment microbial communities from Maine, United States - Merrow Island worm burrow | ecosystem: Environmental > Aquatic > Marine > Coastal > Sediment | place: USA: Maine...
AAGAAGCGGAACGCCTCTTAGCGAGGTTGATGGAGGAAATTCGGCAAGCAGTAGTCTACGGAGTACGGCCCCAACGAACATTTGAACAAGCGGCTGCAAAGTTCGTGTTGGAAAATCAGCACAAACGGAGTCTTGACGATGATATTGATCGGCTAAATCACTTGGTCAAATACATTGGTAACAAGCCACTCGATAATGTTCATATGGGTACGCTGCAACCGTGGATCGAACATCGCCAGAAGGAAGGAGTAACCGCGGGTACTATTAACCATGGTTTGAAGGTCGTGAGAAGGATTCTCAATCTGGCTTCATCGGAATGGCTTGATGAACATGGACTGACCTGGCTAAAAGCAGCCCCCAAGATCAGACTGCTACCTGACACCAATAAGCGGCAACCTTATCCGCTCAACTGGGACGAACAGGTCAGACTGTTTCAGAAGCTGCCAAAGCATCTGGCTCAAATGGCGCTGTTTGCGGTCAATACCGGTTGCCGTGTTGGTGAGATCTGTAACCTGCAATGGGAATGGGAACAGCAGGTGCCAGAACTCGATACATCAGTGTTCATGATTCCGGGTAATGCTGTCAAAAATGGGGATGACCGATTGGTGGTGCTGAACGATATTGCCTTGTCAGTCGTGAATGACCTGCGGGGGAAACATGACACGCATGTCTTCACCTTCCGCAAGAAGCCGATTGACCATATGTCAAACAGTGGCTGGCGGCGTGCACGTGAAAAGGCCGGGTTACCACAGGTCCGGGTTCACGATTTGAAGCATACCTTTGGTCGTCGGTTACGGGCGGCAGGCGTAAGCTTTGAAGACAGACAGGACCTGCTGGGACATCGCTCAGGAAGAATGACCACGCACTACTCGGCGGCCGAATTGACCCGACTGATTGAAGCCGCTAACACGGTATGCAGTCGCGGGGACAAGAAGCCGGAATTGGTCGTTTTACGGAGGCTCAGCGTTAGTTAGCTCCCGCAAAACTCCCGCAAAATTTTAGAACTGGAAAATGCAGTCTGTAAGTTGTTGAATTTGGTGGGTCGTGAAGGATTCGAACCTTCGACCATCGGATTAAAAGTCCGGTGCTCTACCAACTGAGCTAACGACCCATGGAGTGAGACAGCTATCAGGCATGCGTCCCGATCGGGACGAAAGCATCATACCGGTACCGCCTGAAATGGCAAGCTTTTCCAGCCTAACTGGTTGATTACTGGTTAAACCTTCTCGAAATTCCGCAAGCTGTTGGGCCGCAGGTAAAAAAATCAGCAAGTAACGACAGCAGCTGGTGCAATCTCGATAGCCGGTAGCCAGGTACGGAAACGACCGGAATCACCTGTCGGCTGAATCGATCGGATACCGCACCCATGACCAGTGCGACACCAGCGGCAGAACGCAGGACATGTAATTGCGCAGAAAAGAAAACATCATATTACCCCCTCTCCCCAACCCTCTCCCGGGGGGAGAGGGAGATGCCGTTTTCAATAGTGCTCTACCCGTCAGGGGGAGAGGGAGATGCCGTTTTCAATAGCGCACTACCTGTCAGGGGGAGAGGGAGATACCGTTTTCGATAGCCCGCTACCTGTCAGGGGGCATAGCGGGTAGGATCGGGGATACCTGCCGCGTGAAAACCCTCGGCACGCAGGCGGCAGGCATCACAGACGCCACATCCCCGGCCATCGTTATCCGCCGAGTAGCAGGACACCGTGTTTGAATATTCGATACCCAGGCGAACACCTTCGCGGATAATGTCGGCCTTGCCGAGGTTGATCAGCGGTGCATGAATCGTGAAGTTGCCCCCCTCGACACCACCCCGGGTAGCCAGGTTGGCAAGTCGTTCAAAGGCGGCAATGAATTCAGGGCGGCAGTCCGGGTAGCCGGAATAATCCACGGCATTGACACCGATAAACAGGTCCCAGGCACCCAGCACTTCTGCCCAGCCCAGCGCCAGTGAAAGAAACACGGTGTTACGTGCCGGCACGTAGGTCACCGGGATACCACTGGTGGCATGGTCCGGAACGTCGATGGCGTCATCGGTCAAGGCCGACCCGCCTACATCACCCAGCCCCAGTCGAATGACCTTGTGTTCATGGACACCTGCTGCTTCGGCCAGGCGCTGTGCGGCGGATAGTTCTGCATTATGGCGCTGGCCGTAATCGAGGCTCAGTGCATAACACTCAAAGCCCTGCTCCTGCGCCAGCGCCAGGGCCGTGATGGAGTCGAGGCCACCGGAGAGTAAGACGACGGCTTTAGGCATTTAGTGTATCCCCTCTCCCCGGCCCTCTCCCGGAGGGAGAGAGGGATGTTGATTTAAGTCCATATTTTCAGCATCAGTATTCGTACGACAGATTAAGTCGTTATTTCCCCGGGGTGTTGCCCCACAGGAGCTTGTGCAACTGGATCTGCATGCGCACCGGCAGCTGGTCCTGGAGGATCCAGTCAGCCAGTTCGGTGGCATCCTGCTCACCCTGGCTGGGTGAAAACAGCACTTCGCAGCGCGCCGGCAGGTCATGCGTCTTGAGCATCTCCAGCGACCAGAGGTAGTCATCCCGGTTGCAGATGACGAACTTCAGCTGGTCACAGCTCCCCAGGTGCTGCAGGTTGTCAAAACGGTTGCGCTCGACCTCGCCAGACCCGGGGGTCTTCAGGTCTATCACCTTGATCACCCGCGGGTCCACCGGCGCAACATCCAGTGCACCACTGGTCTCCAGCGAGACATGGTAGCCGGCACCACATAACGCTCGCAGCAGATCCAGGCAGGCCCGTTGCGCGAGCGGTTCTCCACCGGTCACGGTGACATAGCGCGTCCGGTAAGCGGCTACTTGTTCAAGGATGGCAGGCAGTGACAGCCACTCGCCACCGGTGAAGGCGTACTCGGTATCACAATACTGGCAACGTAACGGGCAACCGGTGAGACGCACGAACACGGTCGGAAAACCGACCGTCGCCGACTCTCCCTGCAGGGAGTAGAAGACTTCGCTGATGCGCAAGCGGGGACTATCGGACATTTGATTTACATGACCACAGGACGGAAAAGGCGCATGGCGAAGCGCCTGTCAACTGACAGCACCCCACCTCCCTGACGGGCACGCTGCGCCTTGTCCGTCCTGCAATGAGTCAGGCCGTGAGCGGTGCGATTAGTGCCCTTCCTTCTTCATGCGCTGCAGGCGGTCAGTCGCCAGCCGCGCGGCGGTGGTACCGGGATAACCGTTAACCACTTCTTCCAGTGCCTGGCGGGCCGCCGGCCAGTCCTTTTTCTCATAATAGATGTAACCGGTCTTCAGGAAACTGTCAGAGGCCTTCGGACTGTTCGGATAATTCTCGGTCAGCCCCTGGAAGGTTGCCAGCGCCCGATCGAAGTCACGGGTCACGTAGTAGGTCTCACCCAGCCAGTAACTGGCATTGTCCGCATAGCTGCTGCCCGGGTAGTTCGCCAGAAAACCGTTGAACGCCTGGGCTGCCTCTGCATAGCGCCCTTCCCTGAGCACGGCAAGCGCCTGGTCGTACTCGGCACGTTCCCCGGCCTGCTCGGGTTGCGGCACGCTTGCAGCCGGTGGCGGCATCGTTTCCGGTACTGATGACGGCACCCTGGTCGGTGCCCGTGTAGCCGGTGGCATCACGGGGACCGGTGCCAGTGCCGGCGGCGAGTCCATTGACGGCGTGCTGGCCTGCCCGGTTTCAAGCTGCTGCAGACGGCGGTCTATATCAAGATACTGTTCGCGTGAACGCCGCTGCATATCTTCGAGGGTATGTGCCTGCACTTCAAGATCACCACGCATTTTCTGGATATCACGCTGCATTTCCTCGACACGGTTCAACATCTCCAGCAATCCGCGGGAGTCCAGTTTGCGTTCGATGCTATCAAGCCGTGCATCGGTCGCCGCATCAGCCAGCAACAGCGGCGATGACGCGGCCATCACAACAAACAGCAGCGTTGCAGTGGCACTGCGCAGGTACAAATTTCTCATGGTAATAATGGCCTAGTACACCAGTTCCACACGACGGTTCAGACGCCAGGCCGCCTCACTGTGGCCTTCGGCAGCCGGCTTTTCCTCGCCATAGCTGACAATCGTCACTTGCTCGGCAGCGACACCATTCAGCTCCAGGATGCGCTGCACCGAGAGTGCACGTTGATCACCCAGCGCAATATTGTATTCGCGCGAGCCACGTTCATCGGTACTGCCTTCCAGGGTGAGGTGCTGCCCGGGATTCGCAACCAGGAAGCCGGCATGCTGTATCAGCAGCTCCTGGTCGGAGTCACTAATCTCGGCACTGTCATACTCGAAATAGATGACACGTCGTGACAATGGGCTGTTGGGATCATCCAATGAATAGCTTGAGTAGTCCGTGCCGCCGTCGGCACCACTGGCCACCGCACCGCCATCGGCGCCGGTGCCCTTGTCTTCAATACCGGCAGCGCCATCCTTGCTGCCACCCGACGAACTACAGCCACTCATCACCAGCATCAGCGCCAACACCATAAAACTGCCTAACTTGTACTTCATAGTCTTACTCCCAGGATATCTGCTCATTTACAATTTGAAAAAATTCATTACTCCCCGAAGGGTGACCACGCGGGCTCACGGACATCACCCGCCTGTAATGACAGCCGCTGACGGAAACGCCCGTCGACCGAGACCGCGGACAGCACCTCGCGGTTGCCGGCACCGGTTGCGTAGATAATCATGCTGCCATTGGGTGAGAAACTCGGGGATTCATCCAGCTGTCCATCCGTCAGTACGCGCAACAGGCCGGAGTCCAGATCCAGCACCGCGATGCGGTAGCGTCCGCCCTCGCCGTGAACCATAGCAAGTTTACGGCCATCCGGCGAGATGTCTGCCCCGGCATTGTAGTTACCGTCAAAAGTCAGCCGTTGCGCCGACCCGCCCATGGCCGAAACCCGGTATAGCTGCGCCGAACCACCCCGGTCAGAGGTGAACACGATACTCTTGCCATCCGGCGCCCAGACAGGCTCGGTATCGATGGCGGCACTGTTTGTCAGGCGTTTAAGGTCGCCGCCCTCGACGTTCATCACGTAGATCTCGGGATTGCCGTCACGGGAAAGCGTCAACGCCAGCTTGCTGCCATCCGGCGACCAGTTGGGGGCACCGTTGATACCCTTGAAGGAGGCCAGCTTGCGGCGTGAACCGGACAATACCTCCTGGATATAGATCTCGGCGGTTTTGTTCTCAAACGTCACATAGGCAATACGACTACCATCCGGCGACCACGACGGTGACATCAACGGCTGCTTCGAGGTCAGGATCGTCTGCGGGCTATAGCCATCCGAGTCGGCCACCAGCAGCGTGTAGGTCTTGTTCTTGCTGCTGCCACTGCTGGTGACATAGGCAATCTGAGTATTGAAGGCACCACGTTCACCGGTAAGGGTTTCGTAGATGAGGTCACTGATGTGATGCGCCACGCGCCGCAAATCACGCGCAGCGGCCGGAAAGGTAGCTCCGGCGAGGCGCGTGCCGCGGAACACATCAAACAGCTCGAATGTCACCGAATACTGCCCGGGCGCCATTTCTTCAAGCTGCCCAATCACCAGATTGTCGACATTCAGCATGCGCCAGTTCTGGAACTTCACCTGCTCCGCCGTGACGGGATGAGCCACCAGGTCACGGTCCGGCAGCGATTCGAAGCGGCCGCTACGGTTCAGATCAGCCGCAATAATGGCAGCGATATTCTCCGGCGCCGCTGCGGCACTGCCGCGCCAACCAAGTGGCACGACCGCGATCGGTATGGCGCCTTCCATACCCTGGGTGATTTCTATTGTCAGTGCCGCGCGCACGGGAGCGGCAAACACCACGCAAACGAGTAACAGCAGTTTTACTATTCTAGTCATGTCACTACAGGGCCTTTAGCTATCAGGTTTGAAATTGAAATTTATTTCACGGAAATATTTAAACATCGTTGCATCATCGGGCAACGGTAACGGTGAGGCCTTCAGGACCGCGGTTTCAACAGAGCGGTCAAACAGGGGATTACCACTGCTGCGCACGACTTTAGCAGCCACCACTTCACCACCCGGAATCAATTTTACAAGTATCAGGCACGACAGTCCCGCCGGAGTACCTGCCGGGCGCAGCCAGTTGCGCTGGATCTTCTCCTGTATATACGGAATGTATTGCGACAGTGCACTTTCCGCGCGTGCCTGCGCCTGCTCTTCAGCCAGCTGCGCCTGCAGTGCCTGCTCCGCGGCACGCTGCTGCGCGGCCTCCGCCGCTGCCTTCTGCTTCGCTGCCTGTTCGGCCTTGCGTTGTTTCTCCGCAGCTGCCTTTTTCTTCTCGGCCTCCTCTGCCTTGCGCTTGCGCTCGGCTTCCGCCTTTTGTTTCGTCGCCTGTTCGGCCTTGCGCTTTTCCTCGGCCTTCTGTTTTGCAGCCAGATCGGCCTTTTTCTTGCGCTCCGCTTCACTCCTGGCCCTGGCGTCCTGCTCGGCCTTCTTTTTACGTTCAGCCTCTGCCTTTTGCTGTTGTTCCTGCTGAAGCTGCTGCTTGCGTTCGGCTTCGGCCTTTTCTTTCAGTGCCTGCTCGGCCTGACGTTTTTCTTCCTCTACCTTGCGCCGTTCGGCCTGTTTCTTCTCCTCGATGGCCTGCAGCTTCGACGCATCGACCAGTTCTGCCTGGATAGGCTTGTTGCTGCCGGGCTTGATCGACTTGGGTGTCCAGTCGAGGCTGAATACCAGCAACAGCAACAGCACCACATGCATCAGTACCGCGTAAGCAACGGCGCGGGGATTTTCACGTACGGCCTGCCACATAACGACTTATTGCTCCGGCGGTTCGGTGACCAGCCCTACATTCGGCACACCCGCCTGCTGCAGCAGCACCATGGCCGACACCACCGTGCCGTAGTCCACGGCATGATCACCGCGCACCAGCACCTTCTTCTGCGGCTGACGTCGCAGCACCGCGGCGACATTCTGCGACAGCGTCTCGCCGTCCAGCGGCTGATCGGGTGCCTCACCCACATTGAGGTACAGGTTCCCGGCGGCATCCACGTTGACGACCAGAGGTTCGTTGTCGGAATCGTCAATCGGCTCGGCCGAGGCCTCGGGCAGATCGACCTGCACGCCCTGGGTCAGCAGCGGTGCCGTCACCATGAAGATCACCAGCATCACCAGCATCACGTCGATATACGGCACGACGTTAATCTCGGCCATGGGGCGTTTACGAATACGTTGGCGCGCCATCGGTTATACCCTCTCCAGCCGGCGTTGCTCAGACATGGGCCTGGCGTTGCAGAATGGTGGAGAATTCCTCGAGGAAATTGTCGTAGCGGTTAATCAGGCGTTCCACATCATTGGAATAACGGTTATAGGCAATCACCGCTGGAATGGCGGCAAACAGTCCCATGGCGGTGGCAATCAGGGCCTCGGCAATACCGGGCGCGACCATCGACAGGGTCGCCTGCTGTGCATTTCCGAGACTGCGAAACGAGTTCATGATGCCCCACACGGTACCGAACAGGCCCACGTAGGGGCTGGTCGAACCGACCGTCGCCAGGAACGACAAATGCGTTTCCAGGTCATCGGTCTCCCGCGACAGGGCAACGCGCATCACGCGCTGTGCGCCCTCGACGACTGTCCGTGGATCGGTGCCCGACTGCTTGCGCAGTCGTGCAAATTCGCTAAAGCCGGACTGAAAGATACCGGCCATACCAATGGCATGTTCCGATTGTGCCGTGACATCACGGTACAGGGTGGCCAGGTCACCACCCGACCAGAAACGGTCCTCGAATTCATCTGCCGCGAGGCGTGCTTCCTTGAGGACACTGCGACGCCTGAAGATCATGGTCCAGGACGCCATGGATACCACCAGCAACAGCACCATCACCAGTTGTACCACCAGGCTGGCACCGCTGATCAGGTGAAAAAATGACATGTCAGCTGCCATCCGCTATCTCCTTCAAAAGTGTATCGGGTATGGGTTGCGGTCGAAACGTGTCTGCATTGATGCAGGCAATCTTCACCTCGCCGGTAACGCAGGGCTGCGACGCCTCGTGTTGCCGGATAATTGTATGATCAAACGTCAAACTGGCACGCCCGCGATGCTGTAACTCTGAAACCACGATGAGCAGGTCGTTGAACCGCGCCGGCCGCAGATACTCGACATTGGCCGAGCGCACGGCGAACACAATGCCCTGCTCGCGGATCAGGCGGTCTTGCTCGAATCCCAGCGCCCGTAACCACTCGGTGCGCGCGCGCTCCATGAAACGCAGGTAGTTGGCATAGTAAACAACACCACCGCTGTCGGTGTCCTCGTAATAAACGCGCACCGGCCATTCAAACGTGGACACGGGGTTCATGACTCCGGGACCGGTCTAGTGACAACAAAACCCGCAGCAAATTCCCCGGGCGGGGAGTGTATCGATGTGGCAGCGGTAATAGTAGACCAATGTGAAAACAATACGGCCATGCAATCGTCAGTGCGGAGCGCCCTCACCCGTATCGTCGTTAAATAATTCCAGTGGTTCGCTGGCCTGTGAAACCGGTGGCTTGAGGCCGCAATGCAGATAGGCATTACGGGTCGCCATGCGTCCACGGGGGGTGCGCATGATAAAGCCCTGCTGGATCAGGTACGGTTCGAGGACGTCTTCGATGGTACCGCGTTCCTCACCGATGGCAGCTGACAGATTGTCGACACCTACCGGCCCGCCATCGAACTTCTCAATAATGGTCTGCAGCAGTTTGCGGTCCTGCGCATCAAAACCCTGCGCGTCGACGTTCAGCATTTTCATGGCCAGCCCGGCAATCGCCTCTGTCACCCGTCCGTCCGACTTGACCTCGGCATAGTCCCTTACCCGTCGCAACAGGCGGTTGGCGATGCGCGGTGTACCCCGCGAGCGGCGGGCCAGCTCCATGGCCCCCTCGGCATCGATCTCGATGCCAAGGATGCCAGCGGCGCGCCGCAGGATAGCCGCCAGGTCGGCAGCGGCATAAAACTCCAGGCGCTGCACAATACCAAAGCGGTCACGCAGCGGCGAGGTCAACAGACCGGCACGCGTGGTAGCACCCACCAGGGTGAACGGTGGCAGGTCCAGCTTGATGGAGCGCGCCGCCGGCCCCTCGCCGATCATGATGTCCAGCTGGTAGTCCTCCATGGCCGGGTAGAGAATCTCCTCGACCACCGGGCTGAGGCGGTGAATCTCGTCGACGAACAGGACATCATTGGGTTCAAGGTTGGTCAGCAGTGCCACCAGGTCACCCGCCCGCTCCAGCACCGGACCGGAGGTATGGCGCAGGTTGACGCCGATTTCATTGGCAATGATGTGTGCCAGTGTGGTTTTGCCCAGTCCCGGCGGACCGAATATCAGCGTGTGGTCCAGGGCGTCTCCCCGCCCCTTCGCCGCCTGAATAAAAATCTCCATTTGTTCAGACACTTGCGGCTGACCCACGTAATCTGCCAGCACCTTGGGGCGGACGGCGCGATCAACTACCTCGTCCTCCCTGGACCCTTCTGGCGTGACCAGTCGATCGGCTTCAATCATGGGGGGTCAGGAGCCTGTCTGACTTAGGAACAATCTACTGCGCTGATAGGAGCGCGGCCCAAATGCCCCCGATTCCTCGTTGCGTAGGCCCACTATGCGCCTCAAAATCGTGACCATTTGTTCTTGCTCTCCCATCATGCTCGCTACGATTGCCTAAGTCAGACAGGCTCCTAGTGTCGGTTCTGGCGTCAACTAAATCAAGTGATTGCACGGATATCGCGCTTACTGCAGCGTCGTCTGCAAGGCGCTGCGAATGATGTCCTCGGAGGACATGTCGGTGGTGTCAATGACACGTACCATGTTACTGGCTTCCTGTGCCTTGTAACCCAGTCCCACCAGGGCACTGACCGCCTCATCCACGGGGCTCGATGCAATGACGAGCGGCGTGCCCGGCACCGCAGTGGCTGGCGCGACCGCATCGAGCCGGTCACGCAATTCAATGATGAGTCGTTCGGCTGTCTTCTTGCCGATGCCTGGCAGTTTGACCAGCGCACTGGCGTCACCGCCCTGCACACAGGCGATAAAGGTGCGGGCATTCATGCCGGAAAGGATACCCAGTGCCAGCCGCGCACCAACACCATTGACCTTCAACAGGCTGCGGAACAGGTCGCGGTCGGTGAGCGTGGTAAAGCCGTACAGGGTATGCGCGTCCTCACGCACCGCAAGATGGGTAAACAGGGTGACCTCGGTGCCGACGTCCGGCAGGTCATAAAAGGTGGTCATGGGTGCATCGACTTCATAGCCGACACCCTGCACATCCAGCAACAGGCGTGGCGGTTGTTTGCCAAGAATCTTGCCGCGCAGCAAACCAATCATAGGACCGCCTCCCCGCGCCGCGACTGCTCTGCTGCCAGGCGGCGCCGTATTTCCCGCTGGTGGCCGTGACAAACCGCCACGCCGAGGGCATCGGCTGCATCGGCTTGCGGTTTTTTCTGCAGCGACAGCAGCACGCAGATCATGTGCTGCAACTGCTCCTTGGTCGCACCGCCGTTGCCGACGACCGCCTGCTTGATTTCGCGGGCGGCGTATTCATCCACTGGCACCTCACGGTGCACACTGGCGCAGATCGCCGCACCACGTGCCTGCCCCAGCTTCAGCGCCGAATCGGCATTCTTGTTCATAAACACGCGCTCGATCGCCATCTCTTCCGGCATGAACTCCTGGATGATGCTGCTGATACCTGAAAAGATAATTCCCAGGCGCTCTGCGAGTGAGCCGCCGCCGGTACGGATGCAGCCACTGGCGATATAGGTAAGCTGTTGGCCGACCTGATCGATAACGCCGTAACCCGTGACCCGGGAGCCGGGATCAATGCCGAGGATGCGTGTCATGGGATACGATTTCGGTTACTCACTATAGACCGATTACTCCCTCTCCCTCCGGGAGAGGGTTGGGGAGAGGGGATAAAATATAGACAATAACCTGATTTTATATCCCCTCTTCCTGTCCTTCTCGGCAAGTGCTCCATGCGTCGCCTAAAGCGCCTACTGTTGGTGCCCTACCACCTACATCCGTGTAGGTGTCCCGGGGGGAGAAGGAACTCTTCTTTTTGGCTGGTATGTATATCCTACTGAATATCATTTGCATACATACTAATCCGCCGCCTAAAGGCGGGGGGGTTACGGTTCCCCTATCGGGGACTCTAAACTGATGCTTAGCCCAGCTTTTCCAGTATCTCTTCGGAAATATCCGCATTCGAATAGACGTTCTGCACATCGTCAAGGTCTTCCAGCCGGTCCAGCAAGCGGATCATCTTCTCGGCATCATCCAGTTCCAGAGACATGGTATTGGATGCACGCATGGTCACCTCGGCCTGCTCGGGCTCCAGCTCGGCTGCCACCATGGCTTCCTTGACATCCACAAAGCGGTCGGGTTCCGTGAGCACGTCCACCGAACCGTCCTCATTTTCGAGCACATCCTCGGCACCCGCCTCCAGTGCAGCCTCCATGATGCGGTCCTCGTCACTGCCACTCGGATAGCCCAGCACCCCGGCCTTGGCAAACTGGTAGGCCACCGAACCATCGGTGCCGAGGTTACCACCGGCCTTGCTGAAGGCATGACGCACTTCGGCAACGGTGCGATTGCGGTTGTCGGTGACACAGTCGACCATCACGGCCACGCCGCCCGGTCCATAACCCTCGTAACGGACTTCTTCGTAATTCTCGCCGTCCTGTGCACCCGAACCCCGCTTGATCGCGCGCTCGATGGTGTCCTTGGTCATGTTGCCGCTGAGGGCCTTGTCCACTGCCAGTCGCAGGCGCGGATTGCTGGTGGGGTCCGGATCACCCACCCGGGCCGCCACGGTAATCTCGCGTATCAGCTTGGTAAACAACTTGCCGCGCTTGGCATCCTGGGCACCTTTACGATGTTGTATATTGGCCCATTTACTGTGTCCTGCCATCGTTCCCTGTCCTCAAATTCCACCGAATGGCGGTATCTTAGCATTGCTGCGAAGCAGAGTTATAGCGTGCGCCCGGATCGCATCAGCGCGCGTCAGCATCGACACTGAAATCCCCCTGCTTGAGAAACGTGCACACGGCAGCGGCGACGGGTTGCGAAACCAGCAGGCCAAAATGGCTACTCGGGAACGACAGCGACGCGGTGACATTCTCCAGCCGCGTTTCTGACACGGCCACCGTGCCGTCATTGGGTCCGTCAAATCCGCCCAGCAGCCGCCCCACCCCGACCGGCCGGGTACCAGCGATAACGCCGAGCGACTGCTGGCCACTCCAGCGGGGACGTCCGCCCAGCAAGGCCTGCTCACCACTCCTGCCGATCAGCCAGCGGGACAGCCGGTAGCGATTCACACGCTGCGCGATAACACTGCCCTGGACCGGACTGCCGAGCAGCACGATACGACCACTGACAAGATCCGCTTGCTCATGCAACACCCGCAGGATGACCAGACCGCCGAGACTGTGACCGACCAGGTGCACCGGG
>Ga0316192_10002952_pt1 | contig 12429 bp, 11 predicted proteins | sample MerIslwburrow_MG_FD_204931 | JGI IMG/M metagenome (GOLD analysis project Ga0316192, IMG submission 204931) | Coastal sediment microbial communities from Maine, United States - Merrow Island worm burrow | ecosystem: Environmental > Aquatic > Marine > Coastal > Sediment | place: USA: Maine...
ATGGGCTTTTCGGGGATATAAAGTGAACATCGACTCTGCTGTACTTCAGGAAGTACTACTGGGCGTGGGCCTGTTCACGGCCATCGTCCTCGTGCTCGTTTTTGTCATCCTGGTCGCACGCTCGAAGCTGGTTGCAACGGGTAACGTCAAGGTGACTGTCAACGATGAACTCGAACTCGCGATACCCGTCGGCGGCAAGCTGATGCAGGGACTCGCCGACGCTGACCTGTTTGTGCCGTCAGCCTGCGGCGGCGGTGGCACCTGTGGCCAGTGTCGCGTGCGTGTCACGTCGGGTGGCGGCGCCATTCTGCCAACCGAGACCTCCGTCATCAACAAGCGTGACGCAGCCGATCACTACAGGCTGGCTTGCCAGGTTTCGGTCAAGCAAAACATGAATGTGCAGGTCGCCGACGAAGTGTTCGGCGTCAAGCGTTACGAATGCACCGTCATATCGAACCACAACGTTTCGAGTTTCATCAAGGAACTCGTCCTGGCTCTGCCCGAAGGCGAGGAACTCGAATTCCGGGCCGGCGGCTACATCCAGATTGACTGTCCGCCGCATGATCTGAAGTACAAGGATTTCGACATCGAGGAAAGATTCCGCGATGAGTGGGATCGTTACAACCTGTGGCGCTACGAGTCGCACGTGAAAAAAACCGAGATGCGCGCTTACTCGATGGCGAGCTTCCCGCTCGAGAAAACTGTCATCAAATTGAATGTCCGTATCGCAACGCCACCGCCCGGCGCTGATGATTCTGTTCCGCCAGGCGTCATGTCTTCGTATATTTTCAATCTGAAGCCTGGTGACAAAGCCATGGTCTCAGGACCCTTCGGCGAGTTCTTTGCCAAGGAAACGGACAACGAGATGGTGTTCATCGGTGGCGGCGCCGGCATGGCGCCGATGCGCGCGCACATCTTCGATCAGCTCAAACGTCGTCACAGCACACGCAAGATGTCGTTCTGGTACGGGGCACGTAGCCTCAAGGAGATGTTCTACGCCGAGGAGTTCGACGAGCTCGCTGAGAAGAACGATAATTTCGTCTGGCACCTGGCACTGTCTGAACCACAGCCCGAAGATAACTGGACCGGTTTGACTGGCTTTATTCACCAGGTCCTGTACGACGAATACCTGTCGAAGCACAAAGCGCCCGAAGACTGCGAGTACTACATCTGTGGTCCGCCAATGATGAACGTTGCTGTTATCAAGATGCTCGACAGCCTCGGCGTGCAAAAAGAGAACATACTGCTCGACGACTTCGGCGGCTGATTTGATGCGCCTGTGCCGATTCCTGTTGCTACTGCCGGCGCTCGCGCTGGCTGCTTGTGGTGGTGAGTCGCGCCTGCCGCAACTGGAGCTGGTCGGCAATGCAATGGGCACCTCGTACAAGGTTGTACTCGTCGAACCGCCCGATGCGCTCGCTGAAGAGGAGCTCGAAGCCGACATCGTGGCGTCCCTGCGCGCAGTTGACGAGCTTGCATCAACCTGGCGCGATGACTCCGAGCTGTCGGCGCTGAATGCGAACCCATCGATCGACTGGATAGTCGTATCGGCAGAACTCTGCGACGCTCTGGATCAGGCGCTCTCTGTCAGTCGCGAGACTGGCGGCGCATTCGATGTGACGGTCGGCCCACTCGTCAATCTCTGGGGGTTCGGGCCCGACGGCCAGGTCCTGGAACCGCCATCAGACGAGGCTGTCGAGGCCGCACGGCAAAGCGTCGGTTTCGACAAGATCGAGGCCGACTGCGAAGCACGCCTGGTTCGCAAGGACTTTGCAGCATTGTATGTTGATTTGTCCGGCTGGGCGAAAGGACACGCGGTTGATGAACTTGCTCGAGTACTGGATGCCAACGGCCTGGGGAACTACCTTGTCGAGATTGGCGGCGAGGTGCGGGTTCGCGGCCACAACAGCGAGAACCGTAAGTGGGCAATCGCTATCGAGGCGCCATCGACGTCGAAGCGCGTGCCGCATGCAATCCTGCGTGTTACCGACACGGGCGTCGCGACCTCCGGCGACTACAGGAATTTTTTCGCCCACGGCGGCAGGAATTACTCGCACACAATCGATACACGCACCGGACGTCCGGTGACACATGACCTCGCCGCGGTGACAGTGGTTAATCCTTCGACGGCGTACGCCGATGCGATGGCGACTGCTCTTTTGGTGCTAGGCCCCGAAGCAGGACCGAACCTTGCTACCAAACTCGGCGTCGCTGGTTACTTCCTGGTACGTACCCAGACCGGTATCCGCGAAATTACTACACCCGGTTTCGAACAATTGAGTGCAAAATGAATATGATCATGACAACGCTGCTACTTAGCTTCATTATCATCCTGCTCGTAATTACGGGCATGAGTATCGGCGTCATGAACGGCCGCAAGGCCATCAGCGGCAGCTGTGGCGGCCTCAACGGCGGCGGTTGCGAACTGTGCACCGGCAAAGGCAACTGCCGCAACAAGCGCAAGCGCGCAGACGGAGAAGTGACATGAACCTGAAATCCTGTCTCGTTAAAGACTACATGGCGAAGACACTCGTAACGTTCAAGCCGGATACCGACGTGCTGGACGCCGTTCATGTCCTCGTCAGCAAGCGCATTGCCGGCGCACCAGTGGTCGATGATGAAGGCAATCTTCTCGGTATGCTGTCCGAACTCGACTGTCTGAGGGTCGCCCTGCAAGCCGGTTATCACAGCCAGGTCGGCGGGCCCGTCCGGGAGTATATGAGTACCGGCGTCGAACCCGTTGATGCGGAAATGAGCATCGTCGATCTCGCCCAGCGCTTCCTTGATACGAGCTTTCGGCGTTACCCGGTCATGGAAAGAAATCGGCTCATCGGCCAGATAAGCCGCCGCGACGTGCTGCGTGCACTTGAGATGCTCACCCAGGGTTAGGTATCAAGCGCCTTTTCCTCGCGCTTCAACAGTGGGGCAACCAGAAGTAGTGCACTACCGACAAAGGCAAGTGCCACGAAGAGTGTTGCGGGCTGGCCGTTAGGGAAATCCTCTACGAATAACTTGATGCCGACCAATACCAGGACCGGGTAGACGAGCCAGCGCGCTTCCGGCCAACGCCAGTGCCGACTCGACAAGGCGAGTGTGACGGCGGCCGCGGACAGAACCGCAGTGCGCAATGCGGCAAGCACAGCGAGATCCGGCTCTGCTGTTTCCACGCCGGCGAACATCGCGGCCCCAACGGCGACGACCAGCCCCCCGACCTCCCAAACGGACAGCGCCAGCACAACGAGCTGGGGCAAGCCGGCAAGGGTTCCCCAGCGCTCTGATTTCTGAGCGACGGGAATAAACAGACAGGCGACCGTGGCCAGCGCAATGCCAATGTGCGAGTAGTGCAGATTCACCCAGCCATTGGTCGGGTCTCCCACCAGTGCCTCGAGTCCCGCGACAATCAGGCCAGAACCGATTCCGGCAGCCAGTAGCAGGAACGTGCACTGCAAACTAAGACTGACCCATCCGTTGCGACCGCTGAACCACGCCATCGTCATCGCCATGAGCGCCCAAATTACCGCAGCCCAGGCCAGCGGCAGCAGCAGGCCGGTACCGGCGACTGTAAATACCAGCGCAAACGTCGAGTAATAAAAGAAATTTCGATAGCGAAGCTCGCGCGTACCCCGGGCAATCGCCAATGCGTAACCACCTGCGCCAAGTGCCAGGCTAAGCACCCCCGCGGTTGTGGTCCCCAGCTGACCGCCCTGGACGGCCATGATTGCCGCTGCAAACACAATGCCACCGGCAACCAGTGCCTGTGCCGTCTCGAACAAGCCCAGAAGCTGATCACGAATGTGTGAATGATAGGTGAAGCTGGACAAGTAGACTGCCATCAGTATGACGGCGAATAAGAACGGCACTTCCGGATTGATGGGCCAGCGATCGCTGTGTGCGAGAGCCACAAGGGCGAGGACGCCGCAATTGGCCCCAACGGCCCCAAGCCATCGCAATCCCAACCAGTGCCGCCAGTACTCGACCCACAGCGATGCGAGGCCCAGCAGTAGCAGGAATACGGCGACGGAAACGGCGGCGTGCGAGGCAACAAGCGACGCGATGGCCGCAGCGATACCGCCCGCCGTGACCATCCAGGCCAGAATCTTCTGCTTGTGTACGACAGCGACAATCATCGCCAGCGCACAATAGACACCAAGCGCTATGACGCCTTCAACGCCCGATAGAAGCTCGAATTTGGTCGTTGCCTCGTGCAGCAGAGGCAGTGTCAGTACGACGGATGTGCCACCAAAGAATGCGGCATTGGTGCGCTGCGACGCTATCCCGCCCCGTCGATAGGCCATGAACAACCAGAAGACAGCGTAGGCCGCGCCCATAAGCAGACCGATGGCTGTCGGCACGAACTGAAAATCCGTGATGGCGCGTAGCAGGTAAGCACCGCCAAAAATCAGGAGAACACGTCCAACATGCGTCGAAGCGCTTGCAGCGAACCTGTCGTCGAACCGCGGCGCAGCAGCCTCGCGATCGTACACCGGCGCTTCAGCAGCCCCGCCCTCGAGTTCGGCCAGCCGTCGCTCGACGGCTGCCAGCCGGCGTTCAAGGTCGGCGAGACTGGAAGTCATTACGCTTCTCCGATATCCCTCCGCAGGGAAGGCACAAACTTGTTGATTAGCCAGAACAACACAAAGGGCGTGGCGATTACCGTTAGCGCACCGAACAGACCTTCCTTGAAGGTTTCGAGACTGTGCGGAATGATCGGGATGTGATAGTGCATATAGCCCGAGAACGACAATGAGAACGCCTGCCCGCCGATCACCACATTCCAGCGCATCATGAACACGCCAAACAATACGAGCAGCAACGCCAGGACCGTGCGCCTGATCGTAAGGCGCGGCAGCAGCAGAAGTATGAACGGGACCAGGTTACCGAGCGTGTACTGCAGCACGAAAATATTGATGAAATCCTTGCCATACATAACCGAGCGCAAGATGTCCCAGGACTTCATGGCCGTGTAACCGCGGAAGATCAGGTCCAGGAGTTCGAGACTGATGGCTGCAATCAGAAAGCCCAGCAAATACCGGGTCGCCCTGCCGACTACGTCGCGCTCCGCGCCTTTGATGTCGCCTGCCGCAGCCGCGCCATCTTTGCGGCGCTTGCGAAATGCTTGCCACTCCATGATGACGATGTAGGTCAACATGCAAAGTGCAATTCCGGAAACAACAGCCGACATAATAAATATGACCGGCATTAGCGGCGACATCCACAACGCATTGGCTTTAACTGAACCGAAAATAAACCCGGCATATCCATGCAGGAAACAGGCAACGGGAATGCCGATACCTGCCAGAATTTTCGCGGCTTTGTGATCGACCCTTATCGCTCCCTCGCTGACGTCACGTGCACCGAAGGTCAACGCCCGGTAAGCAATGCGACGTTGCGCGTTCCAAAACCCTGGTGCGCCTTTGAGCGCTTCGAGTTGATACACGAAATACTCGCGGTACACGAACCAGATCTCGCTGACGACGATCAGCCCATACACAGTGAAAACAATGCCGAATGCGGCAATAGCTGACGTAAAGTGCGGCGTCAACAGTGGCTCCATGGCCCGCAACGGCTGCTGCAGGTGCAGCAATAACGGCAGTGCAGCCACCGGCAGTAATGCGAGTGAAAATACGAGAGAGAACTGTGCGATTTCCTTAAGATCTTTCTGACCAAACACGTGATACAACGATGACAGAACAAAAGCACCGGCAACCAATCCTGTCATGTACGGGTACATGACGATCTGGATGCTCCAGTAAATAAACTCGTTCGGATAAACGAACAGTTCCTTTATTGTCCATTCAGCTCCATGAACGATGATGTCTTCAGTCATGAGATCACCTCACGTTCGTATCTAGACCGAGATAAAACACGTGTGGCTTCGTTCCGTACTCGTCTTTAAGCACCGCCACTCTCTCAGTCGTAATTATTTTTGTAACTGGATCATCTGGATCGCGCAGGTTTGCCAGCCGGCGGGCACCAAATGCACAGCTTTGCACACAAGCAGGCTGCAAACCCTTGGTGATCCGGTGATAGCAGAAGTTGCACTTGTCGGCGACCTTGTATTTCGGGTGGAAAAAGCGGACGCCGTAGGGGCACGCCATAATGCAGTAGCCGCAACCGATGCACCATTCTCTGTCAACCAACACTACGCCATCGCCGGTCTGGTAGGTCGCTCCAACAGGGCAAACCTGCACACACGCAGGATTGTCACACTGGTTGCACAGCTTCGGCACAAAGAATGCTTTGTCGATATTTTCAGGATCGATCTCTTCGTCGCGAATAGCGCTGCTCGTGAATCCATCTCGTCCGCCCATGGGTGAATCCACGTGGGTCTCGCCATCCTTGGTCACTACGTAGCGTTCAACCCAGGTACGTGTTACGGGCGCATCATACGGAATCTCATTTTCATTCTTGCACGCCTTGACGCACATTCCGCAACCGACGCACTTGTTCGTGTCGACGAGAAATGCCCATCGTACTTTTGAGTCAGCGATTGCCGCCCTGGCTTCGGCTGAAGTCAGGAACGTAAACGCACTCAGCGGCAACACTGTCGCAACAGTTCCACCTATGGCTTCTTTCAGAAATTCCCTTCGAGAACAAGTCATTCGACATCCTCCCTGGGGTCATGCGGGTTATGGCATGACACGCATTCGCGCTTGCGTTTATGGCGCCGGTCGTGGACCGCAGGTAAATCAGACCGTGCGGCATTCGGATATTCGAGAGATGCGTGGCAACGCATGCAGAGACTGCGTTCCCTGTTAAGCGGCAGGAACTCAACGTCATCGGGATGATTGCCCGAGGGCCCGTGGCAGTTTTCGCACTCCACATTCTTGTGCGGCGAGCGCCGGTGTGTCTTTACGTTGTCCTTATGACATTCACGGCACGATTCCCTGCCCTGGTACTTGACCGGAAAATCCTTCCATTCCTGGATATTGCCGAGGCGGTGAAAGTTGTAGGTAAAGCTGTCACCGTGGATACCGAAGTCATCCGGAACCATGAAATGCCTGGCCAACAGGATCAGTCCGACCAATCCGATTGCAAGCCACAAAGGGTGCAAGACGTGCCGCTTCATTATTACCTCCCCCTGTGCCCCCTAGCACTCGAAAGGTCTTGTCAGGCTTCGATGGCGTAAATTTGCCTGATTATTGTTGGTGCCTGATTTACGCCGGATATTTCCCCTCTTGCTATACAACCGTAGCGGGGCATATTCATAAATACGTAGAAGCCGTAGATACTTACGGCACGGACGCAGACAGAGGGATTTGAGTTAGAGCTATTTCTGGTCGTCAGCGAACGCTGCTGACAAGGCTTTTCTGCGCAGGTACGCGTACACGTCGAGCAGAGGCAGCTCCTTCGGACAGACATCGGCGCAAGCCATCAAGCCGATACAGGCAAAGGCACCCTGCTCTCCGGCAACGACCTCGAACCAGTCGGCATCCGTTCTTGAGTCGCGCGGATCCATCATGAAGCGGGCGACGCGATTCAACCCTGCGCCAGCAAGGAAATCCGAGTCAACGTTCGCGAGCCCGCAGGAGGCCACGCAACAACCGCATTCGATACAACGATCGCCCTCATAGATGGCGGCCGCGATATCGTCATTCATACGCTCCTCCGTCGCCTCGGGGTCGAACGGCAAACGCTCGTGAATCCATGCTTCCGTCTTCTCGGCCATCTCCCGGAACCAGGTCCCGGTATCGACCGACAGGTCGCCGATCAGTTTGAAGGTCGGCAGCGGGTACAGCTGGATTTTCTCGGGAAGATCGGTGGTCAATGTGCGACATGCAAGGGCCGGCCGACCGTTGACCATCATGCCGCAGGATCCGCAGATTGCCGATCGGCAAGCAAAATCAAACTGCAGGCCAGAATCGTGTTTTTCACGAATCTGGTTGAGCGCAATGAACAGCGTCATGAATGGCGTCTCATCGATCTCGAAGACGTCCATGTGCGGCTCGGAATTTTCATCCTGCGGGTTGTAGCGGAAAATCTCGAACTTCAATCGCCGCGCTTTGTCTTTTGTGCTCATGCGTCCCTACCCTGACAATGCCTTCCAGGCGCCGCGTTTGAGGCGACTGCCCATTTCCTCTGTGCTTGGCAGGCGGCCGTGCCCGGTCTGCTCGTCCAGTACGCTCGCATTGTGATGCTCGAGCGTCTCCGCCATCTCGATGCGGTCATCACTGCCGTAGCCGCGATGGCCGGGTGGCAGGTCGATAATACCGGTTGGCTCGTAACTGAATGACGGCGAATCCTCATCAGCGCCCCAGCGCACGAGCGTGCGACTCAACCAGTCACGGTCATTGCGAAGTGGGAAGTCCGTGCGGAAATGTGCGCCGCGACTTTCGGTTCGCGCTTGTGCGCCTCTGGCAACTGTCATCGCCAGTCGCAACATTCCTTTGAGCCGCAATGCGAAACCGAGTTCGGGATTGATGCCCGGATCCTTGCACCGCAGCACGGCATTGTCGCAATCGTCCAGTAGCTGCCCAATTTCTGCCACCGCCTCGCTGAGTTCCTCCCCGGTTCTGAAGATCCCCACCTTGTGCATCATTGTCTCGCCCATGGCATCCCGAATTTCGTAGACACTCGGGCCGGCGCCACTGCGCGCGAGCCAGTCAGCCGCCTTTTTCTCCGCGGCAGCGAGGGCATCGAATGCACAACCCGTATCCGCACGCAGCTCCGTTCCAGCCACAAATTCAGCCACACGCCGGCCAACAATACGACCAGTCACAATAGTCTCCGAAAGGCTGTTGCCGCCCAGACGATTGAAGCCGTGCATATCCCAGCAGGCCGCTTCGCCAACCGCGAATAATCCTGCGAGACCATACGCCTGGCCATCCTTGTTAACGCGCACACCGCCCATCGAGTAATGCTGGGTCGGGCGCACGGGGATCAGTTCTTCGGCCGGATTGATGCCGACGAAGTCACGGCAAATGTCCCAGACTTCGAGCAACTTCGTACGCAGGTGTTCTTCGCCCAGGTGGCGAATGTCCAGCCACAAATGCGGCCCGTACGGCGACTCAACGCCATAGCCGTCGCGGATACGTTGCACCATGTGGCGTGATACGACGTCGCGACTCGCGAGCTCCTGCTTCTCCGGCTCGGCCTCGACCATGAAGCGCTTCATTTCATTGTCGAGCAGGTAGCCGCCGTCACCGCGACAACCTTCGGTAACGAGTATCCCGGCGGGCACCACAGTCGTTGGATGAAACTGCACGGCCTCCATGTTGCCGAGCGGGACGATACCGGTATCGAGTGCAATCGATGCCCCCGTACCCTCGTTGATCGTCGCATTGCTCGTGTACTGGCCGTAGATGCGTCCATAACCGCCGGTAGCTATCACCGTGGCCTTGGCCATCACCGTGAAGTGTGAGCCGTTGCGGAGGTCTCTGACCACCGCACCTACACATCGTGTGCCGTCGTGAATGAGCGCCACCGCCTCGGTGCGATCGCGCACCGTGATGCCAAGTCGCACGACCTCACTATCGATTGCATACAGGGCAGAATGCCCTGTGCCAGCGGCGGCGTAGCAGGCACGCCACTTGGCCGTGCCACCGAAGTCACGATGGGTAATCAAGCCGTCCTTCTCAAGCGCCTCGTCGATGTCGACGTCTTCGCCCTTGATGAAGTAGTGGTTCTTGCCGCCTTTTACGCGCGTCCACGGCACACCAAAATGCGCCAGCTCACGCACAGCCACCACGGCTTCTTCGGCGAAAATATTCGCCACTTCCTGGTCGGCGCCCCAATCCGAGCCACGCACGGTATCGAGGAAATGCACGGTCGTACTGTCGCCTTCGGCCTTGGCGCAATTGGCGAGCGCTGCCTGCATACCGCCCTGTGCCGCACAGCTGTGACTGCGTCGCGGTGGTACGAGCGAGAGGATCATGGCCTCTTGCCCGGCCATCGCTGCTTCAATGGCGCACCGTTCCCCGGCCAGCCCGCCGCCGATGACCAGTACATCGGTCGTAAGGAGCTTCTGCATCATGTCGGCGCTCCTTCGAGCAGGAAGGCAAGCGGCGGTTCCATCCAGCCTGCGAGCACGAACAACGTGACCGAACCAATGACCAGGATTACCCAGAAAATAATTTGTTCAATCAGGTGCATCGCCGCACGCGACAGCCATAAATCGGCGCCCCACTTGATAGCGAGCCGATACAAACCGACGCTTGCGTGAAACTCGACGCATAGCAACAGGATCGCGTATGGGAGCCACAAACCAGCAGCAACACGCGCCATGGATGTAGACGACTCGATGCCCGCCATGCTGCCAAACAAGGGCGTAAACACATCAAGGCCGAGCAAAATCAGGTGGAAGCTGCCCAGCACAAGCATGACCATGCCCGTGCGCACCTGCCAGATCCAAAGCATCGACTCGAGGTGCGGGCGGAACGGCGAATGTGGCGTACGTGTTGCCACCTTTTCCCGGCCCGATTTCTTGAGTCCCTTGGCGAGCTCGGCAATGCGCTTACGCTCGCGCAACTGGGCCGGAATCTTGCGTGCGGCAAATACGGCGTGCACCAGGAACAGCGAAAATATGCCGATCACTGTAGGCTGGGCGATGAAGTAATCCTCGAGCATCGTCGCCATCCAGTCGAAGCCACGTGCGCCGGTCAGTATTGACCCGACCAGAACAACGTGGCCCCACATGAACAACGCCAACACCAATCCGGTGCCGCCGCTGACTATCTCGTAGGCAAGTTGACGTCTTGCGATCGTCATTGGTACAGGCTGGTTCATTCCGGTTTCAACACGGACATGATGTCCGGATGTTCCTCTTCTTCAGCGAGTAGTATGTGGCAATTGTCACAGTCATCCGAAATCTGCTGCCTGTCCTCTGTGCGCATGCTGCGCCGATGACAACGGAAACAACCGTCAGACTGTTCGTGCCCGATGTGGTTCGGATAGGTATCCCACCAGACGTTCATCTGCGGGAATATATTGACCGAGTAAATATCTCCGAGCGTTTCGGCCGCGGAATTGATATCTGCCGCGCGCTCTGTCGCGATATCCGGGTAGTTCTCGGTATAGAAAGCAGTCAGCTTGGCGGTGATTGCTTCTCTAGCCGCCTCGTGCGACTCATATTCCGTATCTATGACGCGCAGGCTTTCGCGTTTTACGAACGGCAGTGACCGATCGATCAAGCCGCTCGTGATCGCCGTGTCAATCGCGGGTCCCGGCGATTCGTAGATATGCGTCGGCCGATTGTGGCAATCGACGCAATCCATCGAGCGCCAGACGCCGCCATCCTCAGGCGCCTTGCGATCCGCGTAGATAACCGATTCCTCATCGCCGTGCGTAAACTCCACCTCGTAGATTTCTTCACGCGTTTCATCTGATCGGTAACGAATCTTGACGTCCCGATCGACATGCCAGTGGATGCCGTGCGATCTACTTCCGCTGGAGCCGCCGACTTTCAGCAGAAGTGCTGTCGTCAACTCCGTGCTTTCTTCATCGTCTTTGTAGTGGTTAATCACTTTGAGCTTGTCGCCCACGAACTTGCTTGGCCAGTGGCACTGCTCGCAGGTTTCCCGCGCAGGGCGCAAATTCTCTAGTGGTGTGGGCACAGGTCGTGGATACAGGTCGAAGGCAACCGACACCAGCTGCCAGGCACCATCGAGTTTCGACTTCACAAACCAGTCCGCGCCTGGGCCAATATGACAATCGGCGCACGCAACCCGCGAATGCGGCGACCTTGCATGGGCCGTGTGTTCAGGCTCCATGACCGAGTGGCATGCCAGGCCACAGAATTCCACGGACTCCATGACATGGACGCCTTTGTAGGTCGCGCCCGCGATAATGACAATATTAAACATCGTCGCGGCCAGAAATATCAGCATCCAGCGACGTGTGGATTGGACGTTTAAATCGAACACCGGCAGCAACGGCGTATCTTCTCCGCCCTGCGCACGCCGCAGCCTTCGGCGGTAAAGAACCGCGCCGATGGGGATCAGCACCAGGCCGACTACGAAAATCATCGGCAAGATCAGGTACGTCAATATCCCAATGTACGGACCGCCCTCAAAGCCCCAGAACTCCATGCCAAAGAGGCTCGCCATGAGTACCAGTGCGGCGACGGCTATCGCGCTGCCAGCCAGGCTAATGGCGTTGTGTGTCATCGACGCAAGAAAATTCCTAAACATAGTGTTCCTCAGATTTCGATCAAAGACCCGGCTGCCTGATATTCGTGTCCTGGCAAGTTCTCCGTCCCTGCTTGCTTGAACGTCTCTTGTTTCCCTGGCTGAGCAACACTCAGAATATTTCTTATTGCCGTTGCGCGAGCGATATTAAACTACGTACCTGCAGCACGGAAATCCGTATTTCTCGCAGTGTCCAGGCATTGGGATATCGGTGTAGGAAGCCCATAATGTGCGTACACGTTCCGTAACCGGGGGGATCTGGATCACGGAGTATCGCAGTGCGCAAGACAATAGTCGGCTTCAT
>Ga0316192_10002955_pt1 | contig 12421 bp, 12 predicted proteins | sample MerIslwburrow_MG_FD_204931 | JGI IMG/M metagenome (GOLD analysis project Ga0316192, IMG submission 204931) | Coastal sediment microbial communities from Maine, United States - Merrow Island worm burrow | ecosystem: Environmental > Aquatic > Marine > Coastal > Sediment | place: USA: Maine...
GTTGCTGGAAATTCGTCAGCAGCTGCTTAATGAATAACAGCGGATTATCCGAAACTGCTCTTTATAGTTATCCTTGTTTAAGGAAATGCTGATTATTTTAATGATAAACCAAAGGTATTTCTGCTACGTCGAGCAGAAAGAAATCAAAAGAAACTAAATCTTAAGATAAATAGGAAAAAGGTTAGTAGTAAAGGAATTAACGTGCCGGGGTCAGATTGACCCCGCATTAATTAACTCCACGCATTTTTGAGATTGCCACACAATTACTCATGATGAGAGCCCTGCTATTGCGGTTACAGCTCCAGCTTAACCCGCCGACCATTCTCAACATCGTCACTCGGATGATTTACCACCACCTCTCCCTCATTGACACCCTCGAGGATCTGCGCGCTTAAACCATTGCGCTGCCCGACTTTAACCAGGCGCCGTTTAGCATGGTTATTTTCGACAATAAAAACCGCCCAGCCCTGCTTGAAACGAAACAGGCTGCTTGCAGGCACCTGCAACACGTCACCCTGATGCCATAAAATAAAACGTGCCTCAACCCGGTAACCGTCACCTAAGCGCTGCCACTTTTCTGGCGGGGATGTAAAATCTGAAATTATCAGCACGCGTTGTTCTTCCACACCGAGGGCAGATATTTTTGTAAAGCCGACCGGTTCAATAATACGCACGATACCTTCAAGAGGCTTTTCACCGCCCCAGCGATCAAACAAAACTTTCATGCCCGGTTTGATTTTTACCGCATCGGCTGAGAGCACATCCACTTCGACTTCCAGTGCGGTGGGGTCACCGACTTCGATCAGCATATCTCCAGTTCGCACCGGTCCTTCGCATTCACGCACGACTTTAAGTACCCTGCCATCAACAGGGGAAAACACCGGCAAACGCTCGGCCGGTTCATCGCGACTTGCAGCGCTATACTCAAGCACTGTCCGTGCCGCCTGCATTTCATAATGCGCCACTTCAACCTGGAAATCAGCAGAGCGTTGTGCCGCCGCTGTCGTCTGTACCTGTGTGCTCGCCTTATCGAACGCATCGGTTGATATCACTCCTTTCTCGACCAGCGGCTGCAGGCGTTTATATTCGATAGCCGCCAGTTTTGCGGCAGCTGCCGCAGCTGCGGACTGCTGTTCCGCTGCATGCAATGCCGATTGGGCCGCGGCTACCTGGGCCCTGGCCTGAGCCCTGCTGCGAGGATCCAGTACCTGTGATTCAAGAGGGGTGATGCCGAGTAGTACCTGGCCCTGATTAACTTCATCGCCAACCTTGAGGTGCTGGCGGCAGGCGACGCCATCTACCGGCGCCGAGATAACATAACGGTCGACCACCCGGGTACGGCCTTCTTCTTCGATGGTGATGGTAAGTGGTGCACGTTTTGCTTTGATAGCTTCGACGAATACTGGCTGCGGCCAGAAACCCCAGGTCAGCAGGACGACTATCAGTACACTGATAGAGGCGATAACAGGATGCTTTTTTAAAGGAAGGTTCATCTGCTACTCCTTACTCTTTAGTACGGCTACCATATCGAGGTCGGCCAGGTTGCGCCAGATCATTATGGCAGAAACGATTGATGACAGCAGGACCACCAGCGCTGAAAAAGCATAGACATTCATGCCCAGCACCAGTGGCACACGGTATAGATCGGTATCGAACTGGAAAGCCATGTAGGCACACAGGCCATAGCCGATGAGGAAACCCAGCGGGATGGCGACAAGTGTGAACAGCGCCAGTTCGCCCAGCAGGATGTAGGCAACTTCGCTGCGCTCGAAGCCGAGCACGCGCAGGCTGGCCAGCTCGCGGTTGCGCTCGGACAGTGCGATGCGCATGCTGTTATAGATAACACCGAAGGCGATGCTGGAGCCGAGCAGGGTGGAGATGAAAGTAAAGAACAGGATGGTCTCGGCGATAGTGTCGTAGAATGACTTGACCGCTGATTCATGTTCGACCACGCCAGCCACCCGCGGCATCTCCTTGAGTTCGGCATAGACATCACGCTGGTAGCGATTATCGACTTTCAGCAATGCACCGGTCAGTGCATAACCTTCTTTCAACAGGGCATTGAGCGACTCGATGCGCATGTAGCCGTTGACGCCCAGGTACTGTTTGGCGGTACCGGCGACCGGCACCTGCACGGTCGGGCGCTGCCCTTCCAGCACTTCGATGGTGAGCAGGTCACCGGTTTTGATGTGCAGCAGTTCGGCCAGGTAATCGGTGAGTATGATGCCGTCTTCTGGCAGTTCGATGATGTTCAGATCGGTATCGAGCAGCCGCATCAGGCTGCCCCCTGGCTCGATGCCATGCACCGCGGTGCGGTAGAAACGGTGTTCAAATTTTAGCTTTGCCGGCACCACGCGAAAGCCTTCGGCATGTTCCACACCGCGCAGGCTCTGCAATGAATACAGTGAACGCTTCGATGACGGTTCGGTATAGATGGCGATCATGTCTTCACGCTGGCTCATGCCGTACTGTATATCTACCATGTAGTTGATGGCGCCTTCCTGAAAACCGCTGACCATCATGATTCCGCAGGCCATGGCGATGCCGAGCGTGGTCATCAGCGACTTCAGCGGGCGGCGTTCGATATGGCGCAGGATCATGCGCGTCGGCTGCGACAGCCAACGCTGCAGGCCCAGTCGTTCGGCCAGCGTGGTGTGATATTTCGCCGGCAGTTCCGGCTGCATCGCCTGTGCCGGAGGCAGCCGCGCCGCACTGTATACCGCGTACAGCGTACCCATCACGGCGACCACCATACTGATCAGCGCCGCGGCGATGATGACCTGGGGTTTGAGAACGTAGATCATGTACGGCAGGCTGTACATCACCATGTAGATGTTGCTCATGCCCTTGCCCATCCAGATGCCGACACCGATGCCGATGACCACGCCGAGGCTGACGATCAGCAGCACCAGTTTGATGTAATGCAGGCCGATGGCGATATCGCTGTAACCGAAGGCTTTCAGCGTGGCAACCTCTTCTCGCTGCAGACTGATGAGACGGCTGATGACCACGTTGAGCAGGAACGCGGCGACGCCAAAAAAGATAACCGGGAAAATAGTGGCGATGGTGCGCTGCTGCTTGAGTTCTTCGGTCAGGAAACGGTTGGACATCTGATCTTTACGGGCGATGGTGCCGATGCCGCCATAATCTTTCAGGATATCATCGAGGCGGTCGATCACTTCCTGCTCGTTGGTGCCCCGGCTCAGGGTCAGCGTGACATTGTTGAACGCGCCTTCCATGTCATAGGCCGTTGCCAGTGGTTGCCGCGCTATCCACAGTACACCGTAGCGAGCATGGTCTGGGAACATGGCGCCGGGTGCGATTTGGTAGATATATTCCGGCGACAGTGCGAGGCCGACGATGGTGAGTGCCTTGCGCCGGCCGTTGATGGTGGCGCTCAGCTTGTCGCCCGGCTGCAGTTTGTGTGCGCGGGCAAATTCTTCGCTGAGCACAATCTCGTTATCGTGGCCCGGCTCGATCAGGCGACCCTCGCGCAGGTAGATCTGGTTGAGCAGCCCGCGGCTGTTATCGGGCAGTGACAGGATATGGCCGCTGACCGGGTCTTCGAAGCCTTCTACATCGAGATTTACATAAGCAACCACGCGGGTCTCGACCTTATCGACGCCGGGGATTTCTTCGATGCGTTTTACCAGTGACAGTGGTGCGCGTTTAAGCGTGGCAAAGATGTGGGCGAAGTGATGATCACGGTAATAACTTTCGCGGGTCTCATATAGAGAGTCGAGCGTGCTCAATGACATAATGAAGATGCCGACACCGCTGACGATGACCATGGCGATGGCCAGAGCCTGCATTCGCATGTCCCAAAGTTCCCGCCAGAGTTTTATGTCGAGGGCTAACATTATGTCATGCTCACCAGCTGAGCTGGCTCGGTTCGAGGCGGGTTTCGTTGATGTCAACCTGGCTGATGCGGCCATCGGCGAGATGGATTACCCGGTCTGCCATCTGCGCGATGCCGGCGTTGTGGGTGATCACCGCGGTGGTGGTACCCAACTCCTGGTTGACCCGCTGCAGTGCTTCCAGCACGACGATGCCGGTTTTGGAATCGAGCGCACCGGTGGGTTCGTCACATAACAGCACATCGGGATTTTTCGCAATGGCACGGGCGATAGCAACACGCTGCTGCTCACCGCCGGACAGCTGCGCAGGAAAATGGTGCAGACGGTCACCCAGGTTAACCATTTGCAAGGCTTCTTCCGGCTGCATCGGTGATTTAGCTATTTCAGTCACTACAGCGACATTTTCACGGGCTGTAAGGCTGGGAATCAGGTTGTAAAACTGGAAGACAAAACCGACGTGATAGCGTCGATAGAAAGTGAGTTCTTTTTCGCTGGCTCGCGTTAGGTCATGATCGCCATAAAGAACATGACCTTCGGTTGGAGTATCGAGACCGCCAAGGATATTTAACAGCGTGGATTTGCCGCTGCCGGAGGCTCCCAGTAAAACCGTGAACTCGCCTTTGTATAAATCAAGATCAATACCGCGCAGGGCACGTACCTGCACCTCACCCATCTGGTAAATTTTAGTGACACCGTGAACATGAAATACCGTGTTCTCATGTTTGACGCTGTCTGGATTTTTAGCTGATTTGAGCACTAATCAATCCTGTAGAAAATCCAGCGACACTTATTAGTCTTACACAAAAATATCTGGGAAAACATGTCGTACGTCAATAATTAGGCATATATTTAGACCAGTCGTTGCGAGTGGTAGCCTGGGAAACGCAGTTTTCACAGATACCATCAACATGAGATTGTTTAGAATCTCGAAATGACGATGGCTAAATTAAAGTGGCAATTAATGTTTGAGTCAGTAAAGTCGCGGTGAGAACACAGTTGAATCCAGTATTTGCGCATTCTTTGTTATGCAGCATGCTGGGCTTGATTGTCCGGTATACTTAGTGCGCTGCAAATAGAATTTTATAAGCAAAAGAAAAGCTACCATCTAACCCTGTTATATTATGGTTGCACCTGAAAACAGTGGATTGATCCGACGCACAAGTAAATGAAAGAATCGAAAGTCAGTATAGGACTAATAAATCCTAAAAGTCCGGATAATGTTAGTGCTGTAATGCGTGCTGCGGGCAACTTCCGTGTCGACAGTATTTTTTATACCGGCAAGCGTTATCCACGAGCCTTAATGCGTAATCCTGACTTGCCGGACATGAGCCGCAAGGTAAGCCAGAGTGTGCCGCTATCTGAAGTGACATTTATGATAGATGACGTGCCTGCGGATATGTCTATAGTTTGTGTTGAATTTGCTGAGAACGCCATCCCGTTACCTGAGTATCAGCACCCGCCGAATGCGTTTTATATCTTTGGGCCTGAAGACGGTACGATTAGCCAGGATGTTATCGACAGGGCGGATGCCGTTGTCTATGTTCCAACCAATGGCTGCATGAACCTGGCAGCAACAGTGAATGTTGTTCTTTATGACAGGCTGGCTAAATCTTGCCAAAGCTATGAAAGCAATGAACTCATTCGGCAAAGCCGGGATACCAATAACAGGCTTAAGGCCTACCGCAAACGGTTGTTTTCAATCACCAGGGTCCAGACTGGTAAAGACTACTTCCGGCCGCCTCTTAAATGACGTGAATTAATTAGATCGGCGACACTTTCTGCGTGTTCTGTAACAACCTTCAGCGAACCGATTTTTTTGCAATCAATGACCTGTTTGCCTTTTGTAATAACATAGCGATACCAGTTATCACCCTGCATGCCGTCAGGCGCAGTCGTCTTTTCTACTTCTGTTACTCGAAACTTATACTCTTTTGCTTCATCATGCATGATTAAAATTACCTATCATTTTCTCTGTCTTGCGCTGAGCGTGTTATCACTTTTTTAGCAGGATTGATTGTGGCTGGCTGCTGCACCACGAAACTTTTTAAGGTTTCAGATTGAGCGACGAATTACCGTCGTGAGAGGAGATGTAGATTTATATGCACCTGAACTCGACAGCCAAGTATACAGTATTTTGTTCATTGACGCCGGACAAACTGTGACCCGATAAGCCGGGCACCATCATTCTTGAGCAGGATGAAGTCTTGTATGCAGGGGCTGGTATTCAGTAAGTAACTGAAAAATATGTAGAAGGAATATCTCTCTCAGTTCGAAATGTTACAATAGCGGCTAATCTATGGACTCTATAAATTGCATGACTGACGACAATAAAATCCAGACGGATACCGAGGTGGCCTGCACAAATTGTGAGGCATGCTGTTGTCGTATGGAGGTGATGCTTCTGACCGAAACCGGCGTGCCTGGACATTTCATTGACACCGATGAATGGGGTGGGAGGACAATGACAAGGCTGGATGATGGCTGGTGTTCGGCACTGGATAGGCACAGTATGCTTTGCAGGATTTACCAGAAGAGACCGCTGATTTGCCGTGAGTTCGAGATGGGAGGATACGAGTGTCAAGCTGAACGAACTGCTGCTGTGCGCTGGGCTAACTCGTAGCGGTCTGCTGCTGGCGTAACAGGATGGCGAGAAAAACATTGGAATTTTCCATCAAGAACGACGATGAAAGATAGAAAAATGCAGTCATTCCTATGACATACGTCAACTCATTATTTTCAGAATATTGATATTCTTCGTATAAAGCAAGATGTTGCTTCCTGAAACACATCCAGATTGCAGAACATAAAATAGGGAGTCATCAGTCATCAACTCAAATACTAAAACTGTCATAGTTAGCATAATTCTAGCCGCAGCTTTAAGCGTATCTTATAGCGCATTTGCAAAAGGCGGTGGCGGCGGTAAAGGCGGCTTCAGCAGTGGTCAAAGTAACCAGAGCTCTAATCCTGGACGGAGCGGCTCCGAGCAGCAAGGAAAGAGCCCAGGCAGCGGTGCGAATAGCCAGACAGAGTCCAAACAATATCATAACCAAAACCAGCATCGCTATAATAAGGGTTCAAACGGCCAGGGTGGGCAGCAGCAGGCGCCTCAACCTGCACCAACCCCTGCAAAGCACGGCAAGTAGACCGTCTTTACTACTTTTTTATGCTAACTACCTGAGTCCCGGCTAATGCAGCCGGGATGCCTGTCTGTATATTCATTCAGTACCCGCTTTAAAAAAATTAATTATTCCTTTCTCCTGGTGGACATTTGATTGTTGATATATTTTAGCGAACACTCTGGGATTCTGTGTGAACTCGCATGATGAGTTTTATAAATCCGGATCATATCAAGAGTGAAAATCGATTACATGTTGTTACAATGACAATAGAGATTGTTTCGTCGATTTGCTTCTCGTAATGACACTTCTCGCAATCAAACATGGGAAAAATATGTAGTATGTGTGGAAGACTGGTTATATATTCACCTTCAGAACGTTACGCCGGATTATTTGGCGTAACAGCGAGCTTTGCCTTGAGCCCGCGTTACAACATTCCACCAACTTTTGAGATACCGGCCTGCAGGGTGAGCCCACAGGGTGAACGTGAAATGATGCTGATGCGATGGGGCCTGGTGCCACGCTGGTCAAAGGGGCCTGATAGCCGCTTTTCTATGTTCAATGCACGGTCTGAGACCGTGCATGAGAAGCCTGCTTATCGTAGTGCATTTAAAAATCAACGCTGCCTGATCCCTGTCGATGGTTTTTATGAATGGTCGCAAAGCAATGGCAAGCAGCCCTATTTTATACACCGTCGTGACAATACACCCATGGTGTTCGCCGGGCTGTGGGATTACTGGCAGGACAAGGATGGGAATAGTATCGATTCCTGTACGATTATTGTGACAAAGGCCAACGATGAAATACAGTCCATCCATGATCGTATGCCTGTTATCCTCGACCCACGGCTATTTGATGACTGGCTGGATCCACAAAACCATGCAGTGAATGAATTAAGTGATATGTTGCAGCCTTATGCATCCGGTGATCTTGAGAGCTATCCTGTTAGCCGTGATGTCAATACACCGAGGAACGACAACCCGGATTTACTCAATAAACTGGCTCCCTGAATATTGACCACTAGTGATGGAAATGATGAAAACACCTTTAGCAGTTATAGTCCTGCTAATTCTCTATAGTTCAGTGGTAGAGGCTACAGAAGAAATAGGCCTCGAGATTCTCGATACCTGTTTAAGCGAGCAAAAAGCCATGCAGGGTGATCCCGTGAGTAGTGTACGTTACGGTTTATGCCTTGGTTATTTGAAGGGTGTAGCCGATAGCCTGAATGGACATGGTGTTTGTTTACCGGGATACATGAATACAGTACAGCTCACTCAGGCACTCAAGTTAGTTTTCCTGGATTATGTGAAAGGCCACCAGGAACAATTAAAATTACCGGCGAAGTTGACAGTTGTTGCTGCCTTTCAGCAGGCCTTCCCATGCAGACATCAGAACTGAAGAATATGAGACAGAACCAGTTTTTTTCATATACACTAACCGTCGTAGAGGTATAGCGATGAAAAAACTACATGATCGTCATTATCCAGCGGGACTTGAGTGGGTAATTCTTAAAAAATTACCCATGGTCCTGCTTGGTGGAATTTTTATTCCGCTGTTTATGTCAATCATTGTACGACTATTTCCTGCGGCAGAGTCTGCAACAGAGATTGCCAAGCAGCAGACCAGCATTGACATACTTTCGGTTGCCCTATTTATCGTGGTGTTTATTTCTGTATTCACGGTGGCCATTGGCTGTGTAGTTGTTGTATTAATGAAGGGTCCGGGTTATGTGGCCGATGCCTATAAACTTGAAGATTCTGACCGTCCAGGGCCGGATAATAAAAATACCGATGCATGATCAGGCCGGGGTGTTTTTCGCTACAAGTTCAAGATGAATAATCCTGCAATCAGTCAAGGTCTGTCAGAATTACAGCTGCAGCAATTTATGCACGACGGTTACCTGGTCCTGCGGGGGCTTGCACCAGGCAGCTTGCGTAAGCAAATGATAGATGCGGTAGAGACGGCTTTAAATCCGGCTTTAGGCCCTTTGGAATATGAAACGGATGTGCAGTATCCCGGTTCACCATCTAGCCAGTCGGCGCCCGGTGGGCATACACCTCGACGCTTGTTGAATGCCTATTCCCGTGATGCAGTATTTCGACAATGGGCAGGCTCGCCTGATGTAGTGTCAGCGCTCAGGCAGTTGATTGGTGCGGAACAATTGCTGCTGACCCAGAACCATCATAATTGCATCATGACCAAGATGCCCGAATATAGCAGCAAAACCGGCTGGCATCAGGATATCCGCTACTGGAGTTTTGACCGTCCGGAACTGGTCAATGTGTGGCTGGCATTGGGTGATGAATTTGCCGAGAAGGGTAGTATGAAATTTATACCCGGTTCTCACAAGCTGGAACTTGATCGAGGCCGGTTTGATGCAGATTTATTCCTGCGCCATGACTTGCCTGAAAACGAATCGTTGATAAATAGTGCAGTGGATGCAGAATTAAAAGCGGGAGATGTGTTGCTGTTTCATTGCCGCACGTTTCATGTTGCTGGTGCGAATGAAACACGACAGGCAAAGTACTCAGTGGTATTTAGCTATCACGCCGCGGATAACCGGCCAATACCGGGTACACGCTCCGCAAGGCTTGACAGTATCGTTATAGACTAGCATTAATAATGATGGTCTTAGGCAATTGGTAGATAAGGGGCTCAGGAAGTTAGCTTTAACCCCATCCCATCGTCCAGCAGTTCCTGTTCTTGAGTTCTTTCCAGTCGATTTCACGATAGTTCTTATTGATGACCGCTTCAAGTTTACAGGCGACGACTGTTTGATCTTCCGCGCGAATGAGTTTGGTGACAATGAAATGGCGCTCTTTCTGCTGCGGTTTGACCGCTGTCCATTTTGAAAGCAATAGTTTGTTTGGATTGATTCTATTCATATCTTATTTTTATCTATATTGACTAGTAGTAATGAAGAGATGCCTGCTATGCAGGGCTTGATTAGAAATAGCCAGGCAGCACAGGGCATCTCAAAGGTTAATAGTTATTTCAATGTTACATTGTTGGTCGCGATCTCGTCACCACTTCCATTGCCACTTAATGTAACTTTGTTGATTTTCACTTCATCATCTACGTTCTTTATTGCGCCTGTGCTGGCGATTGCTGCCGCTGTTAACGCAGGCATCAATGACAGGCCAACAATTGAGTATTTCATAAGTAGTTCCACTGATATTGATATTGCAGTGAAGTCTAGTAGGCAATGATGACAGTTCTATTACAGTTTCATGATGGCATTGTGACACCTGGGCCATTAATAATACTGCAATCGTTATAGCTTATTTGTTAACTATGCCTGTGCGGCATTTCAATATAGTGGCCGGGTGCATGTAATCTCACCAGCTTGTTTTGTATTTCCCATTGTGTTCTGGCGTCAAACTGTTCCAGGTAATTGATCTTACCGGCGAGGCTGACGGCGACTGGAATGCCGTTGCGATATAAAATCCGGTTGGTGGTTTTTGCATGAATTTTCTGACCCGGGGTGATCAGGCCAGTCAGGTTCAACGGATCACTGGCAGAGATCGCAACCAGGTCTTCGTTGGTTTCTTCTTTTTTCACCTGCCGGATTAATTTTACCGCTTCCGGCAGGGCGAATTGTTCACCGCTGAATCCATCTACAAAGCGGCCGCCACGAATCTCTCCGCGGGCCTCCATACGCCGGAGTACATACAGCAGGTCACGCCACGGCGGCAGAGCGCTTTCACGTTCCAGCAGTTTTCTAAAGATGACACCGTAGCGTTTCAGCAGGGAATTGGCGATATATTCAATATCAATCCAGTAGCTATCAGAATGCAGGACATTATTAGTCTGATTGGTCTGCACTGGCGTTTTTAATAAACTCCAGCGGCCTGCATTTTCGAAGCCGCTTGAAAGCGCACGTTTGAGCCGGCTTTTTTGACGAGATGATGACTTTTTGCTGGCAGGCAGAAGAAGAGCGCGAAGGCCTGCAAAGCTGTCAGACGTGATCAGGCTCTGGTTGACCAGTTCTGCCAGGCCGCTTTCAAGCTGTGTGCGCAGTAAGCCAGTGCTGTGCAGCAGGTCTTCAAAAAATGAAGCACCGTGACGTTCCAGCTGCTGCTTTATCTTGATGGCACTGGCAGAGAGTTTATTCGACTGGCCATTCTTCTCTTTGTAGAACTGTTTCCATACCTGCACAAACTGCCGATTAATCAGGCAAATTGGCGTGTTGCTGACGGTGGTGCTGGCACGGGTTTTGTCTTTGTTGTTCGTTTTGCTGTCACTCAGCGTTTTACGCAGCCAGTTGATTCTGCCGGTGATGCATAAGGTATCGAGCCAGCTGGTCATATAGGTATCCAGTCTTGCCGGCAGGATAGATTGCTCCCACAGTTTAGCGGGGATGGCAAAGCCTTCGAGCTGATCAATGATATCGCTTAAGGCTTCGATACCTTCACCGCGGTCGGTGACGCGTTGCCAGCTGAATAAAAAGCGCATGAAATCAGCCGGGCTGACGGCTTCAATTTCGCTTCTTAAGCGTTTCACCGTGTAGCGATGTATGCGTGCCAGCAGTCGGCGTTCACACCATTCCACCTGTTGCTGCTGGCTAAACTGGCCGCGAATAACAAAGCCTTCCTGTTCAAGTGCGAGTAAGCACTGGTCGATTTGCGTGCCAGTCAACGCCAGAGGTTTTGCCAGTGATTCGGCAGTCACCGGGCCGAGTGATTCAAGGCGGCTGCGAATAATTTCGGTTAGTACTTTCTGAGAACCTGTTTGCTCGTCAGTTAGATCAATTTCTGCAGGCAGGCTGTTAATCTCGGGTGTGCCGCTTGCATCGGGATACAGATGCATAAATAGCGCCAGCCTTTCCGCGCTGACCCAGACTTTTACCCCGTGTGATAGCGTTAATAAAGTTACGCGTTGCTGCTCGATGAGTGATTCAAACAGGTGAGACCAGTCTGATGAGACCAGGTCAGTTTTATCATCGTTCTGAACTGGGCCTGCTGTTGCCTCGGCCTCGGTCATAAATGCCATCAGCACCATGGCGTCGTGCAGTTCATCGGCGATGACTGGATCCGGCCAGGCTTCGCTTTTTACGCGCCTGATGGCTGCCGGGTCGAGGGTACCCAGTTCGGCGGCTGAAGCCGGGTCAATATGCCTGCGTTGCTGTATTGCCAGGGTACGCCGCTCTTCGGCCGGCGCATCATCAAGAAAGGCATAAGGATTGGCATTAATGACTTCCTGCGCCAGTGGCGAAGGCGTCGTTAAATTACAGCAGACCAGTTTAATCTCACCACCGTGTAATTGTTCGAGCAATTGCTCAAGGGCATTGATGTCCATGGTGTCGTTTAAACAGTCAGACAGGGTTTGCTCGACTAACGGGTGCTGCGGGATTTCTCGATTGCCGGCAATGTTTTCCAGGCAGGCAAGCTGGTCAGGAAAGATCACCGCGATAAGGTCTTCGGCATCATTGCGCTGGAACTGCGCCGG
>Ga0316192_10002956_pt1 | contig 12421 bp, 12 predicted proteins | sample MerIslwburrow_MG_FD_204931 | JGI IMG/M metagenome (GOLD analysis project Ga0316192, IMG submission 204931) | Coastal sediment microbial communities from Maine, United States - Merrow Island worm burrow | ecosystem: Environmental > Aquatic > Marine > Coastal > Sediment | place: USA: Maine...
CAAGGTCATGCTGCCGCTCTTCCGTCAGACCGGGGTGAAGAATCCAGACGCTATTGATGAGGACGTCATCGATAGCTACATCTACTTGCTCAAGAACAACGGAGGCCACCACAGCTTCCTCGCTATCATGGACGGCTTCGTTCTGACCGAGTCGCACCGCGACTACCTTCGGGACGGGCTACTTGCCATCGATAAACCAATGCAGCTCGTGTGGGGCGAGGAGGAGGTCGCGATTCCCAAGGCGCAGCTCCACTACATCAAGCAGGTGTTCCCTCTGGTCGCTGAGCACATGGTGGACGCGAGGCACTTCCTGCAAGAAGAACATCCTGCCGTCATATCGGCCCATATCGCGGGATTTGCCCGGGACATTGCTCAGCAACCAAAACGCGCTACATCCGCGGCCGATTAGCCCCACGAAGCGGCTTCGTCGCCGTGGGGGCCCAAACGTAGAAAGAGGAGCCAAATGGCTGTGGAACGCACGCTCAGCATCATCAAGCCCGACGCCGTCGAGCAGAACAACATCGGGAACATCCTCGCCATGATTCAGGGTGAAGGCCTCAAGATTCTCGGCACGCGCATGCTTCATCTCACCCGCGCGCAAGCGGAGGGGTTCTACGAGGTTCACAAGGAGCGCCCGTTCTTCGGCGAGCTCGTCGAGTTCATGACCCGCGGCCCCGTCGTGGTGAGCGCCCTCGAAGGTGAAGAGGCGGTGGCACGGTACCGCGCGCTGATGGGCGCGACCAATCCCGCTGACGCGAACCCAGGCACCATCCGCAAGGCGTACGGCACCGACGTGGGCGAGAACGCTTGCCACGGCTCCGACAGCGTCGCGAACGGCAAGCTTGAAGTCGGCTACTTCTTCCCCGAGTACCTGCTGAAGTAGCCATGAGCGATTCGCCGCAAACCGAGCTCCGTCCGCTCATCGAGCAGGCGTTCGAAGACCGTTCCAAGCTCGAAGGCGCGGAGTACCGAAGCGCCGTCGAGGAAACCATCGAATTGCTCGACAAGGGCAAGCTCCGGGTCGCGAGCTGCGCCGACGACGGTGAGTGGATCGTCCACGCGTGGACCAAGCAGGCGATCCTCCTCTACTTCGGCATCCGGAGAATGGAACGGGTCGAAGTCGGCGCGTACGAGTACCACGACAAGATCCCGCTCAAAAAGAACCTCGACGAGCAAGGCGTCCGCGTGGTGCCGCCTGGAACGGTTCGCTACGGCGCGCACATGGAGCCCGGCAGCATCTTGATGCCAGGCTACGTCAACATTGGCGCCTACGTCGGCGCCGGCTCGATGGTCGACACCTGGGCCACGGTCGGGTCGTGCGCACAGGTCGGCAAGGGCGTTCATCTATCGGGCGGCGTCGGCCTCGGCGGCGTTCTCGAGCCTCCAGGGGCGAAGCCCGTGATCATCGAGGACGGCGCCTTCATCGGATCGCGCGCCATCGTCGTCGAGGGGTCCCGCATCGGCGAGGAAGCCGTGCTCGGCGCCAACGTTGTCATCACTGCGAGCACGAAGATCATCGACGTGACCGGCCCCGAACCGGTCGAGATGCGGGGCTACGTGCCGCCGCGCTCGGTGGTGATCCCGGGAACGCGCACCAAGAAGTTCCCCGCCGGCGAGTACCAGATTCCCGTCGCTCTCATCATTGGTCAGCGCAAAGCAAGCACCGACAAGAAGGTGACGTTGAACCAGGCGCTGCGGGACTTCGGCGTTTCTGTTTGATATCCGCCCACCCACCCCCACCCGTAGTCCTCCCTGCCGCGCCCATCGCTTCGCTCGGGCTTGGCGGCGCATTCGCGCCGGGCTTCGCCCTGCGGGCTCGCGCTGCCGCGCATGCCTTGGGGGCCTAGCCCCTCTTGCCCAGCACCCAGGTGATGGCGCACACCTCGTCGAGCTCTTGGTCTAGGGGCGCGACTCTTCGCGCGTCGACGTAACCCCATGCACTCGCGATCGTCAGTGCTGCACGTGTTTCTTTGGCGGACCCACAGGCGGTAGAGAACCGCAAGCGCGCATTTCCATCCCGATTGCCCCGTGCCTCCGCGATGTTCAACACCACACTCTGTGCAGCTCTCCTCAACTGATCGGCCAAGTTCCGATCCCGCTTCTGCACCGAATCAACAATCGGCCCGAGGTCGCGCACGACATCGAGAGCTCTCACATACACATTTGACTTCTGTCCCATAGCGACTCCGTGATTTTGGGTTTTGGTCTCACCCAGGGAGGCCAAAACCCGAAACCACGGACAAGCGGGCCCAGAAGTCTTGTGATGAGTGCCAGTGCCAGTGCCAGTGCCAGTGCCAGTGCCAGTGCCAGTGCCAGTGCCAGTGCCAGTGCCAGTGCCAGTGCCAGTGCCAGTGCCAGTGCCAGTGCCAGTGCCAGTGCCAGTGCCAGTGCCAGCGCCAGCGGCAGCGGCAGCGCCAGCGATCGGCGCGAGGGGTCAGCGCGCGGGTAGGGCGTCCACCAGGTGCGGCACCCACGCCCCCGCGGTTCCGGTGAGAAAGGCTCCGCTTCCCGTCCTTCGCACGAGCTCGCTGAACGGATTGGGCTCCGGATTGACCACGAGCATCGGCACGCCACGCTGTGCGGCGATCGTGCCGATGTGCATCGGCAGGGAGGTTGCTCCGGTCGTCCCGACCACGATGACCAAGGACGCGTTTCGGGCCGCCTCGATTGAGCTTTGAAAGCGGAAGTTCGCTTCGTCGTAGCTCTCGTCGAACCACAGGACGTGCGGCCGGGCGGTGGCTCCGCACGAGGGACACTTCAGAAGCTTCCGTTCGTGCTCGGTCAACGGGCGCCCCTTGTCCCACGCGCTATCGATGCCCGCGGGCATCGGGACTGGAGCTGGCAAGCACTCCTTCGAGCAGCGCATGAAATCGATGTTGCCGTGGATCTGATATGTCCGATCCGGCGTGTTGCCGGCGCGGAGGTGCAGCCCGTCGACGTTCTGGGTGACCAGCAAGAAGCCATCGCCGGCACGCCGTTCGGCGCGGACGAGCGCACGGTGAGCCGCGTTGGGTTCCGCGGCGCGACAGACGCCACGTCGGTAGAGGTACCAGGCCCACACTTCGTCGGGCATCTCGCAGAACGCCGACATCGTCGCGATTTCTTCTGGCCGATAGTTGTCTGAACCGACCCGCCAGTACCCCTCCTTGCCGCGGAAGGTAGGGATACCGCTCTCGGCGGAAATCCCAGCTCCGGTCAGCCACAGGACGAGGCCCGCGTTGTGCCTGAGAAGCTGTTTTACGGAGGCGTCGAGCATAAGTGAGTCACCGAGTTGCGCTCGTTTCTCGAAGGCACCCGTAGCACGGCCACGTAAAACCAAAAGCGCCGACCGACATCTCGGAACGACGTGACGACAAAGGGCTTGGTTGAGGTATCCTCCGCAACGAGATGACGACAGCCCCGCCACTATTTTCTCGCCCTACACAGCCTCTTCGTCTGGCGTGCTTTCCATGACCGAACCGAGTGAGGACAAACGCAGGGCCAGGCTCATCAACGCCGTGCTCGACCGGGTCGACGTCGATTCGTTGCTTGGGCAAGTCGAGCTCGATGATCTGCTTGCTCGTATCGACGTCAATCAACTGCTCGACCGCGTCGACGTCGATCGCCTCCTCGACCGCGTCGACGTCAACCGGCTGCTCGACGGTGTCGACGTCGACCGCTTGCTGGACGGGGTCGACGTCAATCGGCTCGTCGATCGCGTCGACGTCCAGGCCGTGACCAAGCGGGCCAACGTCGGTGGCTTGGTGGCACAAAGCACCAGCCAAGTTGCCGGCTCCACCTTGGACGTTGCCCGTCGCCAAGCGGTGGGTTTGGATACCCTGATCATGGGGCTCGTGGATCGTCTCCTCGGTCGCGATTCTGCCGCGCAACCGCTCGGGCCTCCGAAGCTCGTCGCACAAGAAATGGAGAGCCAACCCGCTGCGGGCCCCGGCCGTGCACGAATCAGCGGGTATTACGCCGGACCCTTGTCTCGCCTACTGGCGTACCTGATAGATTCGTTCTTGGCGTTCACCGCTGCCGGCCTGTTCTCAACCATCATCGTGGGGTCGATCAACGTCATGCTCGCGTCGGACCTGCAGTGGGATTGGCGCGCCGGGGTCTTGGGCCTCACCGCGTTTTCGATTTGGTTCTTCGTCTACTTCTGGGTCGGAGTCGCGGTTTCGGGGAGGACACCGGGCATGAGCGTTCTCGGCATCAAGGTCGTCGACAAAGAGGGAACGCCCGTCAGTCCGGGCCATGCGGCGATTCGCGCGCTGGTCATGCCCATCAGTGCGGTCACCTTGGTGGGTGTCCTAGGGATCGTGTTCGACGCGAAGCAACGCGCCCTTCACGACGTCGTCGCAAAGACAGCCGTCGTCTACGATTGGGGGGATCGACCGGCCGAGCTTCCCGCACCGCTCAGCCAGTGGTTGACGAAGCACGGCGTCGGCGATGTGACGGGATAGCCGAGCAAAGGGCGACTAGAGACTAGCCCACGCCGGCGCCCCCAACGACAAAAGGCCGGCTCGAATGAGCCGGCCCTTGCCAAGTCGTGCCTCGATCGAGGCTCAGTTACCGATGTAGGCCGTGAAGCCCAAGATCGCTGCGTAGTTCGCCTTCTTGTTCGGGACGATGACCTCTTCCATCGTGTCCGGGTCCATGACCGTCGGCGAGTTGCGCGAGAAGTAGATCTCGCGCGTGTTCCACTCGCCGCGTCCCTCGAGGCTGAGCACCAGGTACTCGACCGGCTTGTAGCGGAGGGTCAGCGTCGCGGTTGCGAGACCCGTGTCTCCGCCGGCGAAAAAGTCGCGATACTGTTCGTTGCCGGACAGATGCTCGCCGCGAAGGCCGATCGAGAACTTGTCGCTCGCGTCGAAGATCAGCTGCAAGCTGTGACCATAGGCAAAGGCCAGCGAGCCATCGCCTGCGCCACCGCTCGGGATCGTCTGGTAGTCGCCGTTCGCGATCAACGTGAAGATCCCTGCATTGGCGGTCAGGACCCAGTCGAAGAAGTTCTCCCAGTTCTTGTTGTCGTTGTCGCCTCCGGCGCCGTGCTGGCCGCCGAAGAAGAACCCGACCTTCTCCTCTTCGCCGGTGAGCGAGAACTGCCAGCCGAGGGTCGGAGTCTCGTTGTTGTCGATCGGAGTTCCGCCGAGCACGCCACCGTTGGTCACCAGGACCGTGAAGCCAAGCTTTTCGGTGAGCTCGAAGGCCGAGCGAATGCCCATGTGGTTGAACGGCTGACGAAGGAAGTAGAGCGCGCCACGCGTGTAGTTGGCGTTGTTCCACTCATCGACGACCTCGCCACCGAACACCGTGTCGAAGAAACCAAAGTCGATGCTGACCTTGTCGCTCGGCATCCACGACACGTAGCCCTGCTTGATCGGGGCGATCGGGCTCAACAGGAAGGAGCCTTCACCAAAGCGAAGGTCCAAGCGAACCGCGAACTTCTCGCCCGTGTACTGGAGGTCGCCACCGGCGAAGTTGAGGCCGAAGCCGTTGTAGTTCGTGTAGGGGTAGCCGATCGAGTTGTAGGTCCCCGCAGCGACGCCATCATCGATGTAACCGCCGACACGGTAGAAGGCGCTTGCCATCACCATCCAGCTCAGACCGTCCTTCCAGGACTCGCCCTCCGCTGGCTCGTCTCCAATCGTGTCGTCTGCCGCGACCTTCGGTGACTCCGGCATCTCCATCAGGGCTTCCTTGGGCGGCGGCTCCGTGGGCGCCTCCTTCTCGACGACAACGTCCTCCTCGACGAGGACCTCCATGTCGTCTGCGGCCTCCTTGGGCGGCTCGGGCTGTGCGAACGCCATCGCGGGAAATGCCAAGCTCCACATCACCGCTAGGGAAAGAAACTTTCTCATTACTACCTCCACTCCCAGCGTGTCTCCACGCTCAAACTCTGTGTTGAAATCCAAATCCGACATTGATTGATTGAAAAGGGTAGAGAAGAAGGGCAGGGCAGACCGGGGAGCCGCCCCACCCCTCTCCTCGCAGTCACTACTCCGCAGGGGCGGCCGACATGCCGGATCCTGCATGGATGCCCGTGAGCTCTTCGTTGTAGGCTTCGACGCCACACTCGGCGATGTCGAGACCCTCGAGCTCGTGCGCTTCGGAGACGCGGACGCCACCAGGCACGAGGAGCTTCAGCGCGAGCCAGACGACCGAACCGACGACGAAGGCGAACGCCACGCCGGCAAGCGTGCCCATCGCCTGGATGCCGAGCTGCGATGCGCCGCCGCCGACGAGAAGGCCCATGGGCTCTTCACCGGTTGCCGCGTTCCCGTAGCCGACGAGGCCGACGGCAAGCGTGCCGAACATGCCGCAGATGCCGTGGACCGTGATCGCGCCGACCGGGTCGTCGATCTTGATCTTGTCGATGAGGAGAACGCCCTCGACGCAGAGGACGCCCGCGACGGCGCCGACCACGAGCGACCAGCCACCCGTGATGTTGTAGCAACCGGCGGTGATGCCCACGAGACCGGCGAGCGCGCCGTTCAGAGCCATCGAGAGGTCGAGCAGGCCGCTACGAATGCGAATCCAGGTCAGCGCACCGCAGAAGCCGGCGGCAGCCGCGAGGTTCGTCACGAGGACGATACGGCCAACCTCGGCGTCCATGGCGAGCTCGGAGCCGCCGTTGAAGCCGAACCAACCGAGCCACAGGATGAGCACACCCAGCGCGGCAAGTGGGAAGTTGTGCGCCGGCATTGGCCTGACCGAGCCGTCGGGCAGGTATTTTCCGATGCGTGGCCCGATGATGAGCGCGCCTGCGAGGGCCATACCGCCGCCCACACCGTGAACGACCGTGCTGCCCGCGAAGTCGACGAAGCCCATCTCGGAGAGCCAGCCGCCACCCCAGACCCAGTGACCGACGACCGGGTAAATGATGATCGTGGCGATCGCCGTGAAGAAGAAGAAGGTCAGCAAGCGCGCGCGCTCAGCGACGGCGCCCGAGACGATTGTGCATGCGGTCGCGGCGAACACCAGCTGGAAGAACAGGAAGACGTACGGCGGTAGGTCCGCGTCTGCTCCTCCGTTGTCTGGGAAGAAGCTGGCGAGCCCTACGAAGGAGTTACCCTCGCCGAACATCGCGCCGTATCCCACCAGATAGAAGATGATCGACGAAATCGCGACGACACCGAAGTTCTTCATCAACACCATAACCGCGTTTTTCTTGCGACAGAATCCGCTCTCAACCAGAGCGAAGCCCGCGTGCATGAAGAAAACGAGTGCGGCGCTAACGAGAACCCACAATGCGTTTGCATATGTTGTCAGTTCCGAAAGTTGTTCTTCCATGATCTTTATCACCTCTTAGTCATGGCCGCGGCGCACCCTCGGCAGCGGCACGCTGGGATTTATGGAGGCGCACTATTTCCATGTTGTTTCGCCGAGACATCGGTTTGGGAAAAACCGATCATCGTATCCGCGAGTTGCACCCCGGGGGGGGTGGCCGCATGCTCAGAACGTGAGTGGTTTCCCGCATTTGGCCTACGGAACGCCGCGTAAGTTGCCGAAGCCGCAAAGCCTCCCGGGGCGCGTGGTGGTCCTCGACGTCGCGTTTGCGGCGAATGCAGGCGGGGCGAGCTACGAAAAGACGACACTTCCGTTCATCGAAGGCCTTGGCGACCGCCTCGCCATGTGGGTCGATCACCACGACCATGAGAAGCATGCCGACTACGCAGGCGACGCCCGATTCGTTCTGAGGACGAAGGCCCAGCACGGGGCGTGCCCCGAGATGGTCACGCCGGAGCGGGTGGCAGCCGCCGGTCCCATCGACACGATCTGCTGCCACCTAGATTTCGATGGCTTGTGCTCCGCGGCCAAGTGGATCCGCGGCGGCGTCGAGCCCTACCAGGGCGCTGATGACGACGCGCGAGCGATCGACACGCGGCTCGGTGCGCCGAGCGAGCGTGCACGGGTGCTGGACCGGGCGCTGCGCGCGCGTCCCCGTGACGAGGGGATGCGCGGCTTGATGGTCCGCTATCTCGCCGATGGTGCGCGCGACCCGGCGATGTACCGGGGCTTCCAGCGTGCGGCCGAAGCGCTTGAAGCGATGGAGCGGGAATCCAAACGGCTCTCGGCCCGATACGAGATACGCGGGGGCTTGGCGATCTGTGACGCAACCCGTCGCGACGGCCCCTATGACAAGACGGAGCTCTTGTTGATAGGCCAGCGGCTTGCGCCGATCTCGCTGGTTCACGACGAGACTACGGTAACGGTGGCAGCCGGCTTCGATAGCGGCATCGATCTCGTCAGCGCGCTTGGCCTCAACGGCGGCATGCCGACGCGGGTCAGCGTCGCGGCCAAGCGGCTCGACGAAGTCATTGAGGTTTTGGCCGGTTTCGGTCCTCGGGGCTGAGCGGCTATAATGATCGCGATGGAGCTCTCTCTCTCCGACATCGAGCGTCTTCCCAAGACCGACCTGCACGTCCACTTGGACGGCTCGCTCCGCTTGTCGACTATGCTGGAGCTCGCGCAGAGCCAGGGCATCTCGCTCCCGGCCGACACGCCCGGAGGCCTCGCCAAGGCGCTTCACTGCGGAGAGCACGTGGGCTCGCTCGTGGAGTACCTCAAGGCGTTCGAGACGACCCTTCAAGTGCTGCAGACCGAGAACGCCCTCTTCCAGGTCGCCTACGAGCTTGCCGAGGACGCCGCCGCCGAAAACGTCCGGTACATCGAGGTGCGCTACTCACCGATGCTTCACACACGGGGCGGCCTTCGGCTCACGACCGTGGTCGAGGCGGTGTTGGCGGGGCTCTGGGAGGCGCAGAAAGATCACGGCATCGTCGCCAACGTGATCCTCTGTGGCATCCGCAACATCTCTCCGGAATCCTCGGTGGAGATGGCGCAGCTCGCAGTCGCGTACAAGAACCGTGGCGTCGTGGCCTTCGACCTCGCGGGGGCCGAGTACGACCATCCAGCGAAGCACCACGTCAAGGCCTTCAAGCTGGTTCACAACAACAACATCGCCGTGACGATTCACGCCGGCGAGGCGTACGGTCCCGCCTCGATCCACCAGGCGATTCACGTCTGCGGCGCCCATCGCATCGGGCACGCGTGCCGCCTCCGGGAGGACGGTGATCTCCTGCACTACGTGAACGACCACCGCATCGCGCTCGAATGCTGCCCATCATCGAACGTGCAAACGGGTGCAGTGCGGGATCTTCGAACCCATCCGCTCAAGCTCTATCACGACCTCGGGCTACGGGTGACGGTCAACACCGACAACCGCTTGATCACGGACACCACGGTCTCACGAGAGCTCTGGCTTTGTCACACGCAGATGGGCTTAGACCGCGACGACATTCACCGCATCATCATCAACGGCTTCAAGGCCGCGTTTTTGCCTTTTCACCAGAAGCAGACGATGGTTCGCTCGGTGTCTCGGGAGCTCTCCAACGCAGTACGGGCTTCCGAGCAGCCTGTGTCTCGTCGAGTCGACGTAAACGCGTAGAGTGTGGCGCGGCGTGCAAGAAATCGGGGTCGGCGAGCGCTTCGTCGCTGATTGCCTTCATCACGTCGACGAACTCATCTAGCGTCTGCAGGCTCTCGGTTTCGGTCGGCTCGATGAGCATCGCGCCTTTGACGACGAGTGGGAAGTAAACCGTCGGAGGGTGGAAACCGAAGTCCATCAGCCGTTTGGCCACGTCCATCGTGGTGACCCCGGAGTCCTTGAGGTGGCGATCGCTGATCACGACCTCGTGCATGCAGGTCCTGTCGTACGGGACGTGCCAAAGCTCGCCTAGCCGCGCCCTGAGATAGTTCGCGTTGAGGACCGCGAGCTCGGTCGCCTGTCGCAAGCCCTCGGCGCCCATCTCGCGCAGGTACGTGTAGGCGCGCACCATCATCCCGAAATTGCCTTGGAACGAGCGCAGCCGACCGACGGAGTTGGGACGGCCTTCGAAATCGAGGACGAACCGATCGTCACGCCGCTCGACCACTGGGACGGGCGCGTACGGGTCGAGCAGCGCCTTGTATCCGACCGGGCCGCAACCGGGGCCGCCTCCGCCGTGTGGCGTCGTGAAGGTCTTGTGCAGGTTGAACTGCATGACGTCGATGCCGAGGTCACCGGGGCGCGTCTTGCCCATCAAAGCGTTGAGGTTGGCACCGTCGCCGTACACCAAGCCTCCCTTGCTGTGAACGAGCTCGGCGATTTCCGCGATGTGACTCTCGAAGAGCCCCACGGTGTTCGGGTTCGTGGCCATGACCGCAGCGACGTCGTCATCGACGAAGGGCGCGATCGCCTCCCTGGTCACGATGCCATCTTCGCCTGCCGGGAAGGGCACAGCCTTGAGTCCGTTGAGCGCGCAGGATGCGGGGTTTGTCCCGTGGGCCGTGTCCGGAATGAGGACCTTCTTCGGATCGCGCCCCTGCGCCTGATGGTAGGCGCGGATCATCATGAGGCCTGCAAGCTCGCCCTGGGCGCCGGCCGCCGGATGGAGCGACACTCGGTCCATCCCGCAAACCTCGGCGAGACCCTGCTCCAGGCGCCACATCAATTCGAGCGCCCCCTGGACGAGCTCGTCGGGCATGTAGGGGTGCAGCTCGCCGAAACCGGGCAGACGCGCCGCCCACTCGTTCACTTTGGGGTTGTACTTCATCGTGCAAGAGCCGAGCGGGTACATCCCGATGTCGATCGCGAAGTTCTGCTGACTCAGCCGCACGTAGTGCCGGAACACCTCTGGCTCGGAGACCTCCGGAAGCATCGGCGGGACATCGCGCGCCATGTCGCCGAACGCGGACTTCGTGTCGACGCTGGGCAGGTCGTCCGTGCGCAGCGATGCAGCGTTGCGGGCAGGCGCGCCCTGCTCGAAGATCAACGGGGTTAGAAACGAAAGACCTCTTGTCGCCGATCCGGGCATGCTCGGCGGGCAAGCTACCGGATTGTGCAGCGGCTGCAAGCGATTAGACGCATTGGAGGAGCGCTTCGCTGAGCGCGTCTACCGCGGCCCGGTCGTTCTCCAGGCTCTCGTAATAGGGGAGCTCGCTGCAGGGCGCGTCGATCGCGCCGCGCACCTTTCGCACGGCCTTGGCTTGAACGCTCTCCCGCAGCACCCTGCGTTTCCCGGCCACGGCCAGGCCCATGATCTCGCTGTCGGCCGGCAGATCCGATGGTAGGCCCTCGACGACGGGGCGCTCGTTTTCGGCAAATAGCACATTCAAAACGCGGTTGATCACGAGCTGCAGGACCGGAATCTGAAGCTCTTCGGTCAGCGCTTTAGCGAGGTCGAGGGTTTCGTTGGCAGGCATGTATTCCGGCAACGTGACCAGGACGGCCCCCGCGCGTTCGGGATCGCGAAACATGTCGACCGCGCGCGCTGCATCGCGGCGCAGCATTCCTGGAGGCGCGACGTTTTCAATGACGAACGGAACGCGCAGCATGTCGAGCGCGTGCCCAGTAGCCGGAGCATCGACGATGACGAGGTCATAGTCCGGCTCTCCGCGGGGGGGGCAGGCGTGATAAAATGCCTTGCCGAGCATCGACCAAGCTTCGAGGCCTGGGGTGCCTTTGAGGAAGGCGCGCACCAGCTTGCTTCCGAACACCGCGTTGTAGATGGCTCTGACCTTCAAGATCATGAGCCCGTACTCCTCGAGCGCTGCGTCGGGCGTCATATTCACCGCGTCGAGGTTCTCCCCGATCGTCACGATTTCGGGGCCGATGGGTTCCGTGTCGAGGAGCTGGCTCGCTCGCTCCTTGCAGTTGACCATCGCCAGCAGGACCTTCTTGCCGCGGCGACTCGCCGCAAGAGCGAGCCCGGTCGCCACGGTTGTCTTACCGACGCCACCTTTGCCCACAACGAAAAGGAAACGCCGGTCGAGCAAATCCATCAGCGCCGTCTTTAGCGGCGAGCCGCGGCGACGGCAAACCGACCGCATTTGACGGCGGAATTTCTGGGGTGCGGAGGCTGACGCCCCGCCGAGCCCATGCTAGCGTCCCCGGCGATGAGCAGGCTGAGGCAATCAGGAAACACGACGCTGTGGTCGCTGGTGTTGTTTGCAACGCTGGCCCTCTTTGCCGTGACCCTCTACTTGATCTTCGTCGTTGCCCCCGTCGAAAAGCAGATGGGCATCGTGCAAAAGATCTTCTACTTCCACGTGCCCAGTGCGTACGCGATGTACCTCGGTTTTGGGGCTTCGGCGATCGGCAGCGCGGTGTACTTGATCAAGCGAGATCCGAAGTGGGATGCCCTCGGAGTCGCTGGCGCCGAGGTCGGCACGCTATTTTGTTTGATCGTGTTGCTCACCGGCCCGCTCTGGGCCCGAAAAGCTTGGGGCGTGTGGTGGACTTGGGATCCGCGTCTCACGACCACGCTTCTGGCAGGGATGATCTTTGCCGCGTATCTCTCGCTTCGGTCGATGGGCAATGCCGGCGAAGTCGAGAAACGTTTTGCGGCCGGCTTGGCGTTGTTCGGGGTCATCGACTTGCCGTTGATTCACTACA
>Ga0316192_10002958_pt1 | contig 12417 bp, 11 predicted proteins | sample MerIslwburrow_MG_FD_204931 | JGI IMG/M metagenome (GOLD analysis project Ga0316192, IMG submission 204931) | Coastal sediment microbial communities from Maine, United States - Merrow Island worm burrow | ecosystem: Environmental > Aquatic > Marine > Coastal > Sediment | place: USA: Maine...
CTTGAAAGAGCCAGTCCAATTCCTGAACCGGATTTTTTAGTGGTATAAAATGGAATAAAAATTCGATCCTGTGCTTCTGGTATAATTCCTGGGCCATTATCCTTGATATCAATCAATACTCGTTGTTGGTCATCAATTCGTGCAATCATTTCCAATTTTGCCTCTTCTCTGTTCAGCAAAGCTTCCCTGGCATTTTTAAGTAAATTTATGAGCACCATTTCCACCAATTCTCGATCAGCGGTGATTTCCAGATTATTAAATAATATTTTTGTTTGGAAATCTATACCAAGCTCTTTAAACTCGTGTTTCAGTAATTTGTTGATATGCTCAAATAATTCATCAATCTTGATTAAACCGAATTTAGGTTTTGGAATGCTGGTGTAATCTCGGTAAGCATCAACGAACTTTATCAAACCTTTACTTCTATTCTCAATTGTCTGTAGACCCTCCTGCAAATCACTCAATGATTCATCAGAGATTTGAAATGAATTTTCACCATTTGGCTGCAGATCTTCAGCCAGGATTTCATTCAATGTGCCTGTAAGGGAAGCTATTGGTGTAATTGAATTCATGATCTCATGGCGAAGTACCCTCGTTAAGTTTTGCCAAGCTTCTACTTCCTTTGATTCTAATTCAGAATGAATATTTTGAATAGCCACCAGTTTGTAGGAGTGACCTCTAAGTTTTAATTCTGTTGCATGAATGGATAGATTTAAATCATTGCTCACCCTTATAAGTGCTTTTTCACCAGGTCCCATTTGTTTTAGCTTTTTGTAAAGAGTGACATTAGTTCCCAGTATTTCACTTATGTTTCGGAGTTGAGGCATGTTTAAAAATCGTCTTGCAGCAGAATTAATTAGACCAACATTTCCATCGATATCAAATGATATAAGGCCGGTAGTTACATGTTGAACCACAGTATTTAGATAATTTAGATGTTCTTCTTTTTCTGCACGTTCCTTTCTGAAGGCATCAGCAACGTTACTGAACGCTTTATTTAACTCTTTAAAACTCTTTCCAAGGTTGTTGTCATGTGAAAAACTAGAAGAAAAATCTGAATATCTAATTGATTCAAGGAACTTGGTGATTTTTTTATTGGTGACTGAGCTAAATCTAAATAATTCAATGATTTCAACAAGAATGGCACCGGCAACAATTACAGCACTAACATATTTTTCATTGAAGCTAATAAGATAAACAAATAAAAAAGTGGTTATGCTAATGATAATAACCCTGACAAGTACACCAATTCTAAAATAACTAAAGCCCATACTTCTCTAATCTACGGTAAAGTGAAGATCGGGTTAGGCCAAGTTCATTTGCAGCTTGAGTAATATTGCCATCATGTTTTTTAAGGACCTTTCTTATTAAGATCTTTTCAACTTCTTCCAAATGATAGTCCTCCAACAAGACATTAGAATCATCTGTCCGGCTGGATGAACTGGTATTAAAAAAGAAATCCTCAGGATTCAAAACCTGACTATTGCACATAATTACTGCCCGTTCTATGGCATGCTGGAGCTCTCTGACATTGCCAGGCCAGTTATATTTTTGAAGTAATTTCATGGCCGCTTCACTGATAGTTCTTACATTTTTTTGGTATTTTCTATCGTAAAGATTCAAGAAATGATTGGCTAAAAGTGGAATATCATCCAGCCGATCTCGTAATGGAGGGATTTGTACTTCGATAGTGTTTATTCTATAGAGTAAATCCTGCCTAAATTTATTTTCAGCGACCATATCAAAAATAGGCATATTTGTAGCACAAATAAGCCTGATATCAATGTCTTTTGCTTTATTGGAACCAACTCTTGTGACCTTTCTGCTTTGTAAGACAGAAAGTAATTTTGCCTGGAGAGGCAATGATAAATTCCCTATTTCATCTAAAAATAAAGAACCTTTGTGCGCGACTTCAAATCTGCCAGGTCTATCTTCCTTTGCATCTGTAAAACTACCTTTCATATGACCAAAGAGCTCACTTTGAAAAAGTGTCTCACTTATAGCACCCATGTCAACACCAATAAAAGCCTCCTCTGATCGCAACGAATTCCGATGAAGGGAACGTGCGATTACTTCCTTTCCTGTCCCATTTTCGCCAAGGATCAAAACATTTGCATCTGTAATGGCAACACGTTCTATTGTTTTGAATACCTGTTGCATTGAAAGACTGTTACCAATAATATCCTGGAATTTATTATCGGCATCCGCACTTAATAGTTGTTGCCTGGATTTTAAATTGACTACTTCTAATTTTGTTTCCCGCAATCGCATGGCAGAAAAAATGGTTGCAAGTAGTTTTTCATTTTCCCAGGGTTTTAGAACAAAATCTGTAGCGCCATCTTTTATGGCTTTCACCGCCATTTGTACATCACCATATGCAGTGATCAGTACAACAACAGCCGATGGATCGATATCCAAAATATTTTCAAGCCAAAGAAATCCCTCATGACCGCTACTCACATCTTTGGTAAAGTTCATATCGAGCAATATCACATCGTATTGCTCATTATTTAATAGAGTTGGTATTGATTCTGGGTTCTTTTCAATATCGACCTGCATAAAATGTCTTTTTAGAAACATTCTTGCAGCTCGCAGTAAATCCTCGTTATCATCTACTATAAGAATCTTCCCTGATTTATTGGTGTTATCAACCATCTATAAAAAATATAATGAAGAGAAAATTTAAATTACTTGATTTAATACAATAAAGTCAATGTAATTATAGGGATATTGATCGAAGGAGCATTAATATATCTGGTTTTGTTTTTATTAAAATTCTGACATCGTTCGATATCGGACAGGGTCGTTCGTGAATGAACGTAATACGAATACTAATATTGTCCTATTTTGTTGATATTAAGGGTTTTATATTTGGCACATTTGTTGGCTAAGCATTTAGGATTTATTTTTTAGAAGATGGATAGAAAAATAAAAAAAAAGAAATGGACTTTTAAGCGTATCTCACTTTACGCTGTAGGATTATTATTTCTCTCATTTGTTTTATACAGTTTTTTCTTTGCTGATAAGCGATCTAAATTGAATGTTGACCTGGAGAAAATCACGGTTGCTGAGGTCACATATGGCGTTTTTCAGGATTTTATTCCTGTAACAGGGAGTGTATTGCCACAAACTACCAGATTTCTGGATGCTCGCGAAGGCGGTATCATTCAATCTATTGAAAAGGAAACTGGAGATTTAGTAAAGCAAGGAGATGTTATTATAAGATTGAGCAATAGCACCTTGGAATTGAGTGTACTAAGTCAGCAGGCCTCTCTATATGAACAAATAAACAGGTCTACTACAACTCGACTTTCTCTTAACCAAAATGACTTGAACCAACAACAAGTTCTCGCGGAGATTGATAAACAAATCAATTTATTAAAGCCTCAATACGAAAGATATACAATGCTATATGAAAAAGACTTGATTTCAAAAAGGGAATTTGAAATTGTTGAGGAGGACTACAAATACAACAAAAAAAGGAAAGAGTTAACCTACGAATCATATAAAGTTGACTCTACCTCAAGGATTGGTCAGTTGAAAGAACTTAATGCTTCTGAAACGAGAATGCGTCAGAATTTGGAAGGTGTTAACAGAATTCTCGATAACCTGGTGATCAGGGCTCCTATTATAGGGCAACTTGCAACTCCCGATCATCAAATCGGACAGGCGATCGTACGCGGGCAGAGTATTGGTCAAATTGACGTGCTCGGAAGTTACAAAGTAAGAGTGCGTATCGATGAGCTTTATTTACCCAGAGTGGATATTGGATTGAAGGGAACTTTTACCCAGTCAAAGGAAAGTTATGAATTAGTACTCACAAAAATTTACCCTACAATTACAGAAGGTCGTTTTGAAGTTGACATGGAATTTACTAATGACCAACCTGAATCGATTAAGCGAGGATTGTCAGTGAGGATACGTCTGGAATTGGGTAATTCAGCAGAAGCACTTTTACTGCCAATGGGTGGATTTTATAAAGATAGCGGAGGAAATTGGGTATTTGTAATTGATAAATCAGGAAATAGAGCCGTCAGGAAAGATATTAGGCTTGGCAGGAAAAATTCTGAATTTTTTGAAGTGATGGGAGGTTTGGAGCCAGGACAGAAAGTAATCACTTCTTCATATGATCATTTTGGAGATAACGAAGTATTATTATTAAATTAAATAGATTAATCATGATTAAAATTAACAATCTTTCAAAAATCTATACCACAGAAGAAGTAGAAACTACTGCACTTAATAGCATAAGTATAGAAATAAAAGATGGAGAATTTGTGGCTATAATGGGACCTTCGGGTTGCGGTAAATCCACACTACTAAATATCCTTGGTTTGCTGGACAATCCATCAGAAGGAGAGTACACCTTTGGTGAAAATGAAGTTTCCAGATATTCTGAACGCCAGAGAGCTCAGTTAAGAAAAGGTTCTATTGGTTTTGTGTTTCAGAGCTTCAACTTGATTGATGAGCTTACTGTGTTTGAAAATGTTGAGTTACCATTATTGTATTTAAAAGTTCCAGCATCAGAAAGAAAGAAAAAAGTTGAAGCAGTTCTTGAAAGAATGAACATTATGCACAGGAGAAACCACTTTCCACAACAACTTTCAGGGGGTCAGCAGCAGCGTGTAGCCATAGCCAGAGCAATCGTAGCTAAGCCTAATCTTATTCTTGCGGATGAGCCGACAGGTAATCTTGACTCTGCAAATGGGGAAGAAGTGATGAAAGTCCTCTCGCAACTGAATGAAGAAGGCACAACGATAATAATGGTAACACACTCTCCGTATGATGCAAATTATGCGCACAGAATTATCAATTTATTTGATGGGAAGGTTGTTACAGAAAATATAAAGGAGAAATTTCACGTTTAGGATACCCTCTAAACAGGACTATTATTAGGGCTGGAGAGATTCATCTTTTTCTCTAGCCTTTTTTTTCATCACTAAGCTGATCACGATAAATTTGACCTAAAATAATTTGCTAATGCCTCTTGTTCGTTTTTAATATATGCATGAACGAAAATGAACACTATAATTTTAGTTTATTCTATATCTTGCTCATTATAAGAATGTTGTAAAAATGGCATTAATCTTGGTAAACTCATTGCACAAGAACTGACGACCGAATTACTATGTTACACATGAAAATTTCAAATAGAAAACTTAATTTTTTCGGCAGTAATACTTTCAAAAGTATGGTTATTGTTTTTGGGATGTGCCTTAGTTTATTCTGTATAACTTCATTTGACAGTATTTCTGGAACGATGGAAATTGCCGATAATGGTGTTAACCCAGAGATGACAGAAGTAAAATTAGTTGAACAGCAAGCCATACAAAAGGATAAAAGTTCTTTTCCGCATGAACAGAAAGTAAAAACCCACCATAATTTTATTGCATCTTACTTATTGCAGGAATCATCTGTAAAACGAGAAAACAAGAAAACCAATAACAAACAAAATATAGTTGGCCATCTAGTACAGCTTCATAAAATAATTATATCAAAAACCATTGGGTCCTTTTAAGGATTTATATCTTTAGTTTTAATTCTGGTTCTGACCTTTTTGTTTCATAGAGACTCATATCAATTGTTCTTTTAGTTAATTTATTTTTTTTCATGAATTGAATTTTGGATGAATTGCATATATTGGCTCGTGTAATTCTTATTAGAACCAATCATTTTACATTTTTTCATGGAAGAATTTTTTAAGAAGAGAATAAGGAACGTGCCCGATTTCCCTAAAAAGGGAATTATGTTCAGGGATATAACTACGCTTCTACAAGACAGGGAAGGCTTGAATAAAAGTGCTGATGCGCTCTATTCCTTGTCCAAGGATTTTAGAATTGATAAGGTTGTTGGTATAGAATCCAGGGGATTTATTTTTGGAAGTATTTTAGCCGAAAAATTAGGTGCAGGATTGGTACTGGTGAGAAAACCAGGAAAATTGCCCTATGAGACTTTAAGCCAATCATATACCTTGGAATATGGTGATGACACATTGGAGATCCATAAAGATGCTATATCCCCTGGAGAAAGAATATTGGTTCATGATGACTTGCTTGCTACAGGTGGTACAGCTAAAGCAGCTTGTGAATTAATTGAGAAGGCTGGTGGCAATATAGTCCAAATTTCATTTATTATTGAATTGGCCTTTTTAAGGGGGAAAGAGAAGTTTAAGGATTATACTGTAAGTGCACTTGTATCATATGACAGCGAATAGTTAATTTTTATCACTTAACACCATTTCCATGACGTTAAAAGTAAGATTTCAGTTATCCTCCTTAATGCTCCTTCAATATTTTATATGGGGTTGCTGGTATGTCACCATGGGAACCTATCTTGTAGTAAATCTAAAATTCGATGGAGATCAAGTTGGCCAGGCATACGGAACGTTTGCAATAGCTGCTATGATCTCGCCCTTCTTTGTTGGAATGATTGCCGATAAGTACTTTTCCACAGAAAGGCTTCTTGGATCTTTGCATTTAATAGGAGCAGTATTACTTTTTTTAATTTCTCAAGCGGATACATTTTGGTCGTTTTATATCTTACTCTTAGCATACACGCTTTGTTATACGCCAACTATTGCATTATCCAATTCCTTATCTTTCAGTCAGCTGAAGGACCCAGGAGTAGAGTTCCCAGGCATTAGAGTTTTAGGGACCATAGGATGGATCATTGCTGGCTTAACAATTGGGTTCCTGGGGATAGAAGATAAATCTACATTTTTTACCATTGCAGCTGCGATTTCTGCCGTATTGGGATTGTATTGTTTTACCATGCCACATGTTCCACCAAAGAGAGATCAGGGGAGGAAAACCTTTGCTCAGATTTTAGGCCTGGATGCATTTAAACTATTGAAGGAAAAAGACTTTGCAATAATGATCATATCTTCCGTTTTGATATGTATTCCTTTGATGTTCTATTATTCATTAACTAATCTATTTTTAAATGAAAGTGGAATGAACAATGCTGCCGGTAAAATGACCATGGGACAAATGTCAGAGATTATATTTATGCTTGTAATGCCTTTCTTTTTCAAAAGACTTGGAGTTAAAAAGATGGTATTAATAGGCATGGCGGCATGGATAGTCAGGTATCTGCTTTTTGCTTATGGAAATAATGAAGGCCTTGTCATGATGTTTTATTTAGGGATCATTCTTCATGGAATCTGTTATGATTTTTTCTTTGTCACTGGCCAAATCTTCGTCGACAAGAGAGCACCTGATAATTTGCGAAATTCAGCACAAGGTTTGATTACATTTGCTACCTATGGATTAGGATTTTATATTGGTTCAATTGCCTCGGGAAAAATTCTTGACCTCTTTGTTACCGGAGACAACTTGCATAATTGGGAAATGATCTGGCTGGTTCCGGCAGGATTTTCTGTATTTGTTTTTATATTTTTCATTATCTTTTTTAAGGATAAAATCAAAGCATAAAAAAGCCTGCTTTCTAGCAGGAAGCAGGCTTTAATCACACGGATATTACGTTTTATAATGCAGCAAGCGCTTTATCATAATCAGGTTCTTGCCCTATTGTAGGCACTTGTTCAGTATAAACCACGTTGCCGTCAGGATCTATTACTACTATGCATCGAGATAATAATCCTTCAAACTTGCCATTCAACATTTTTACATGATAATTATCTGAAAATCCATTATTCTTGTATTCAGAAGTAGGAATCACATTATCGATACCCTCTGCTTCACAAAATTGCTTATGTGCAAATGGAAGGTCTCTTGAAACACAAACTACTACGGTGTTTTCTTTCCCCGCGGCAAGTTCGTTAAACTTTCTGACAGAAGCAGAGCAAACACCAGTTCCAATGCTCGGGAAAATATTCAAAATTATATTTTTCCCAAGAAAATCACTTAGGGTTGTATCGGTTAAATCAGTTTTAGTTACTTTGAAATCTGGAGCTTTTAATCCAATTTCAGGTAGATCTCCAGCAGTAGTAACTGGGTCGTTTCCAAGAGTTATGTGGGCCATTTTTATATGTTTATATGTTAATTATTAATAACTATCCTCAAAACCAATTTAGGATGATTTTGTTCAAATTAGAATTCCCTTTGGATAATTTTTCCTGTTTCTTTTTCCTTGAGAATCAGCTTCTTTATTCCACTGGGTAATTGCTCTTCTTTAATAAGGTAATGTTTTTCGTCGTATTCCTTAAGAGCACTGAATTTTTTAACGCCTTCTTTACCCCTCCAAATATCTAACTTTATTGGCTCCCATTTTTTGGATTTCGCAGAAACATAACAAGCATCTATGATCGCATTTACAACATAACCATCATAAAAATCTTCCATTGGATTTTTTGCATTATCAATACTTTCAAACATATCATGAAACATATTGTCATATCCTAGAGCACCAACTTCATCACCAACCGGGAATAACCAACCTTTGTCAGTTTCAGCTTTCTCCGCAACATATCCCCCTTCACCAACGGCGGTAAACATATCAAAGCCTGTGCGCAGGAAGTGATCCATCCTAATGGTTCCTTCTACACCGCTTACTTCGTCTCTCAAATCCATGCCACCTCTAAAATTCCAACTTACTTCAAATTGACCAATGGCACCGTTTTCGTATTTTACCAATCCAATGCCATGATCTTCAGCCTCTATGGGTTTCACCTGAGTATCAGCCCAGCACATTACTTCAACAGGTTTAATGTTCTTTCCGATAAAATTTCTGGCAATTTCAATACAGTGACAACCCATATCTACTATTGCTCCTCCACCAGAAATCTCCGAAGTCCAAAACCAATCACTGTGAGGACCGGGGTGAGTCTCCCTAGATCGCACCCAAAGTATATCCCCTAAGGCACCATTTCGAACAGAATTTAGTGCTTTCAGGGTTTTGTGTGTGTACACCAGATCTTCCAGATAACCGTGAAAAACGCCAGCTTCTTCAACAGATTTGAGCATTTCTTTTGCTTCGGCACCTGTCCTGCCAAGAGGTTTGGTACACAATACAGCCTTGCCGGCTCTTGCAGCGGCCTTTACAGCATCAAGATGAAGGTTATTTGGAAGGCCAATAATTACTGTATCGATGTCATGATGATTTACTGCTTCTTCTAGACTATCTGTGTAATGGGTGATATCCCATTTTTCAGCAAATTTCTTTGCTCTATTTTTAGATCTGGAATAGGCGAGGACAACTCTGTCAGTACTCCTCAAACTATGTAAGGTGTTGGTATAGAAATCACTTATGAAACCTGTGCCTAATATGGCAATATTCTTTCCTTTCATGGTAAATGCGTCTTTTGGGTATACAAATAAACTATTGATCTATTTGGTTAAAAAAAGCTAATTATTAAATATGAATTTATTGCAAAAAACAATGCGCCCAAAAGATATCCTCATCTTTTGTTACTAAATATAGAATAATATTGATCCAGGAATTAAGGCCCACTAGAATTTTCTGTTTAAGATTTATAACTTATGAAAAAAACCAGATTTATTAGAAAAAATTTAATAAGAGAGGATAATTAATAGAAAAAAATTATAACTTAAAATCGAACAGGAGAGGTGGGCTCTCCGGTGTTCAAGGAATGAAGTTGTTGATATTTTAAAACTTAAAAACCTATAAGAATGCCAAAAATAGGAACATTAGATTTCACCGGTATTTCAGGACATAAATATACGTTCAATGTATATCCTAAAAGCCGGGAACACAAAGAGAAAGAAGCTGTTTATGTGATTACACATCGAACTATTAAAGCAGATGCTGCAGTTGACCATGACGTAATTTTCATTGGTGAAACTGACAACGTAAAAAACGAAATTGAGAATCATCCTAAAAATGGATGTTTTGATAAGGAGGTTGCTAATTGTGTTTGTGTCTATTGGGAAGACCATGTTAGCACACGCAATAAAATAGCTGATGATTTAAAAAACTTCTACCATCCGCCGTGTAATGATTTTTGATGGATCAGAGCGATCTTTTTCTTCAAGCCTGGGTTTATCTATCCGGGCTTTTTCATTTATTTCTAAATATAGTGGCCTGGGAGTAAATGATATAATAAAAATTACTAAAGCTATCCAACCGACTATTTTTCTTTTGAGATCAAGAGGCCTGTCAATAATTGCTTTTGGATGATCAATACCAAGAAATCTCCCGATAAGGAATGCAAACATCATATAAAGTCCATATTCACTTGCTGCGGGAAAATAATTTAATGCAATAATCTGAATGGTCATTATCCAAATAATATACAAAAGTCGTTTCCAAAGATCTTTTTCGAAGTGATGCAATGCTAAATATAGAAATAGTAGATAAAAGGCAGCATTTAGTAAAAAATCAAAGTTGATAGGTCCCACAGGAATGAGTCCTACACCTGAAATGCCAACTAGAAGTATAAAAAGAACGCGCGATATAGTCCGACTGTTTTTGTATCCAAATAAGCCATAGATCACATGACCACCATCCAGTTGGCCAATAGGGAGCAGGTTTAATGCAGTAAAGAATAAGGCAAGATATCCAGCAAAAAGCCACGGATAATGATACATTTCATAGTTGTTTGGAACCTTATCAGGATCAGCAACATAATTCTCAAAGAATAGAAATAACAGGTTGTCGCCCACTACAAAAATCATTTCCTGATCTTCATAAACATATTTTTCGTAATCCATTCCATATTCTTTATATTCTGGATGAATATTAAAAATGTACTCGGCATCGGGAAGATGGGTAAAGCCATAGGTCAGTACGAAAATCGCAATTACAAAACCTGCAAGTGGCCCAGCAATACCAATATCAAAATATTCTTTCCTGGACTGGATAAGATCTTTTATTCGAATGAACGCTCCCATAGTACCAATGCTTGGCATTCCGATAAAACCAAACCACATGGGAATATAGAATGGCAGTGTAACCTTTACCTTGTAGTACTTTGCTGTAAAATAATGTCCAAATTCGTGAGCGGTCAGAATGCCTAAAAATGGGAGTGAATAGTATAGTCCTGCCAAAATTTCTGAAGAGGAAAGTGTAACTTCTCCAAATATTAGCGATTTGCTAAACATCCATTCAGCACCAGTGATTGTAGTTGCAATCAGAGTGATTATGAAAAGGACTATATGAATACTTCGGGTTTTCTGTTCTTTACTTATTCCCATCTAATAATTGGTCTCTCCTCAATTGATTTCGTTCTACATATTCAGTCTGTATGCCAAGTTTTTTGGCAGAGGCTAAATTCTCTTTTAGGTCATCAAACAAAACTGTTTTTTCAGGATTAAAACCAGAGTAATGTAGTACATGTTCAAATGCTACATTGTCTGGTTTACGTTCACCAATTTCATGAGAATAATATAATTTTTGGAAGACATCCTTAGGGTACCCATAGGGTGTTACCTTATTGAAGAAGTTCTCGAAATACTTCACATGTATACTATTTGTGTTACTTAAAACCACGCAATTATATCGCTTAGTTGATTCATAAATCCAGCTAATTCGATCTTTGGGAATATCCTGGAGCATTGCAATCCAAGCATCATCAATTAATTGATCCTCAATTGGGAGGTCAGCAAGACCTTTGATACTTGTGCGAAATTCATGATCATTTATTCTTCCTACCTCATAGTCACGAAAAAAACTATATTTTTTATGATCGTTAAATATATCTATCTTCAGTTCCTTTTTAAAAATCTCTGAAAATTTCTTGAAAGTGTTCTCAATATTCAGGTTGATAATGACACCACCCAGATCAAAGATGATATTTTCGATGTTGTTATGATTCAATTTTGAAATTTTGTTTGAAAATTAGTGCGCAAATATCTAATATTGCACTCCCAAATTCAAGGGACTAGAGTTAAAACATTGTTAATTCCATGTTCTTTGAGGGCCCATAGCTCAGCTGGTTAGAGCACCTGACTCATAATCAGGGGGTCCATGGTTCGAGCCCATGTGGGCCCACGTTGGTAATCAGGCAGTTAGCTCAATATTGAAGTTAACTGCCTTTTTTATTTGCATACAATTTGCATACAATTTTTGAGATAAACCTATCTTTTTCAGTCCATATCTATCCTTTTCAAAAAATTTTCTATACTTGACAAAAAATTAATCAAAACGAATAATTTTTAACCAATGCCAAAAACCTACTTCCAAACTACACAAGATCAATCGGACCAATCATCGTATATTTTAAAGTATACGAAAAAGGTTACGCCTACCCTAGTGGACAATCTATTCCGAAAAAAGCTCTATGAAACACCAAAGAAAGACATTCCAACACTAATTGATTATCACTATCAAAAATGTGATGAACCTTCAGAATTTGCTGATCATGTTATTGAATTATTGGAAGTGGCTCTGGATGAAAATGAGGATATCAAATTTTTGAAATCACTATCCTTTTGGGGTGATCCCGAAAAAGCAAAGAGGTATAAGAGGAGAACAGAATATGCTTTAGAGCATTTAAGA
>Ga0316192_10002960_pt1 | contig 12406 bp, 11 predicted proteins | sample MerIslwburrow_MG_FD_204931 | JGI IMG/M metagenome (GOLD analysis project Ga0316192, IMG submission 204931) | Coastal sediment microbial communities from Maine, United States - Merrow Island worm burrow | ecosystem: Environmental > Aquatic > Marine > Coastal > Sediment | place: USA: Maine...
TCGGTGCGGTCGTTTATCACACAGTACATGGAGAATATGTCAGGATGCAGAAGAAGACCCCAGTTGAAGCCTATCAGGGAGGGGCAAGGTGGCTGGCTGATCATACTCCAGCGGGGAGCACGGTTTTTCATACAGATTGGGATGATTTTCCAAGGCTTTTCTTCCACAATCGGCACAATAATTATATTGTAGGCCTTGATCCTGATTATATGCGTCTGAAAAATGCCAAGCTGTACAAAACATGGAGGAACATATCCAAAGGAAGGGTGAAATCTCCAGAGGATATTATTCTGAAAACATTTGGGGCAGAGTATGTGATTACAGATAAGAAGCATAAACGCTTCAGGAAAATTGCAAAACGAAGCCCTCGAATGGAGAAAGTGTTTAGTGACAGATATACGGTTGTATATCATATACGAAAAGTTGATGATGGTGCATAGTGAAACTTGACATTATTCTTTATAATAAGGTAACTTGCACTGATAAGTGTTAGTGATACTTAAACTGTGGAGGGGAAGTGGCCCTATTTTCAAATAAGTCTGAAGCTATGATGGGCGTTGATATCAGTTCAACCGGCATCAAGCTGGTGGAACTATCGCATAGCCGCTCAAACTATGAGCTAAAATCCATGGCTATTGTTCCGTTGCCCAGAGATGCAATTGTTGAGAATACAATTGTTGATTCTGGAGCTGTAACCCAAGCTTTGCTGGAGGCTGTTAAGACTGCCGCCCCCCGCACGCGACATGTAGCTCTGGCTGTTTCAGGCAATGCAGTGATTATCAAAACAATTTCAATGCTTGCAGCAACTGAATTTGAGCTGGAAGCCCAGATTGGATATGAAGCCGATCAACATGTCCCCTATGACATTGATGACGTATTCCTCGATTTTCACATTCAGGGAGCATCTTTAGATGATCCTGAACAGATGGATGTGGTGCTGGTTGCCTGCAAAAGAGACGTGGTTGAGGACTATCAGCTTGTACTCAGTGAAGCTGGTCTGGATACAAAATGTGTTGATTGTGCTGTCTTTGCCTTGGAAAATGCTGCTGAACTGCTTGAAGAGCACAACGCTCCTTTGGATGAGGGGGAGTCGTCGCCGGATGAAAATGTAGAGGTGCATGCGCTGATTAATATTGGTGCCAATATGATGAATATCAATGTGTCAATTGATGGGCAGATGGCATTTGTGCGTGATCAGTTTTATGGTGGTAAAAATCTGACCGAGGAGATACAGAAGGAGCACGGCGTAAGCTATCAAGCGGCTGAGCAGATAAAACTGGAAGATTTCTCAGAAATTCATCCGGATGCACTGGAGCGTTTTTATGTTGGCTTGACATCAGAGCTTATCCGTTCGCTGGATTTCTACTCAGCTAATCATGCCGAATTTCCAGTGCGGAAGCTGTTGTTAAGTGGCGGATGTGCCCTTATTCCCAATATTGCCAAAGAGCTTGAACAGCGGTTGGGTATTGATGCATCTGTCATGAATCCATTTTCTGTCATTAACGCTTCATCACGCAAATTCAACAAGGACTATTTGAACCGGATTGGTCCTATGATGATGGTGCCAATCGGCCTTGCAATGCGGGGGTTTGACTCATGATCCGCATCAATCTTCTTCCCTACCGCGTGGCCCGACAGCGGCAGCAGATCAGTCAGCATGTAGGTAATTTTATTGGTGTTGTTGTTTTTGCTGTGATGCTGGGTGTAGGCGCGCATATGATTGCTTCAATGGAACTAGCTAATTTAAATGAGGAAGCAGCCCAGCTGATTGTGCAAAACAAGGAGCTGAAGAAGAAAGTCGGTAAAATTGAACATCTGGATACTTTGCGCACTGAAGTTGAACGTAAGCTCGACATCGTGGATCAGCTTCAGGAAGGGCGTTTTCATTCGCTGGTTACTCTGAATGAGATGGCGCAGGTGATTCCCAAAAATGTCTGGCTCACATCCATTAAAGACCAAACGGCCGAAATAGTGATTGAAGGCCTGGCTGATAGTAATAAAGCTGTGGCCAACTTCATGCGTATGCTTGATCAGTCATCAATATTTTCCAATGTGAAACTGAAAGGCATTAGCAGGGTTGAAATGGAAGGCGTGCCTGTTCGTAAATTCACCTTAAACCTGAATCGGGTGAATGAGGTTGCAAAAGGAGATGGCAAGGCTGCTGTAGTGAAAGGAAAGGGTGCATCCTGATGTTTGGTTCCTTGAGGCATTCCATATTTGAGACACTCAGTCCTATTCTTCCATTACCATTATGGCAGAAGCTGACAGCGCTGATTGCTGCATTTACATTAATTATAGCCGCTTATGTTTATATGGGCTGGGTGCCTATTCAGGAGCTTATTACAAAGCAGACTGCTCAGGTGGAATTGCAACGGGTGCTGTTGCTCCGGAACCAGAACCTGGCGCGGGATTTGCCGCGCAAGAAAAAAGAATATGCTCAGCTGGAGAAACAGTTGGCTGTTGCCCTTGATATGCTGCCAAAAAAGTCACAAATACCTGATTTACTCGAAGATGTGTCCTGGGCAGGTAAGGATTCAGGTCTGGAATTCAAGAATTTCATACCCAAGGGTGAAGTGGCTAAGCAGATTTATGCGGAGGTTCCGGTTTCTTTTAATGTATCAGGAAGCTATCGACAACTGCTGACTTTTCTTAAACGCGTTGGTGAAATGGCACGTATTGTAGACGTAAAAGATTTAACGTTATCACAGGCCAAGGAAACAGGAATGTTGACCGTAAAGGGACAGGCAGTCACCTACCGGTTTATAGAAGAACAAGCCAAAAAAGAACGTAAGGGCCGACGGAGATAATTATGTCAAGCGCCTTTGGGAGACAATCAATGAGTTGGAAAATAAAGGGTTACCATGAATATAAGTTTTGTATGCATTTGAAGCTTGCTACGGCTATAGCGTTTGCAATGGTGCTTTCTCTTTTTGGCACACAGGCTGTTGCAGCAACGATCGGAAGCCTGAATTTACTATCTGGTGAATCAGGTCAGAGCTTAAGTGTTGGACTGGATGCGCCAGCTGATTATCAGGTTTTTGATCTTGAAGGCCCAAGCAGGCTGGTACTTAGCTTTCCCGGAGCGGTTTTGGCAGAAGGTATAAACCCCGTACAAGGAGCGGGTGGTATTGATAAGGTTTTCCCGACACAAGATGGCGATGGTGTCCGTTTGGTCATTGGTTTGTCACAGGGTGTAAAATATAATATCACCGAGCAGGGCAATAATCTGCTGGTTTCATTTACATCTCAGGCTGAGCCTGTGGCCAAGGGTAAGGGAGCAGAACTGGCAGATATTCAGGTTCGGGATCAGAATGGTTCGACTGAACTTATTTTGCGCGGAAATCATTTGGATGCTAACTATAATGCCTTGGTTACCAACCAAGGGAAAACCATGGTTCTGGATTTCTGGGGTGGTGAATCCAAACTGCCGAAGGAATATTTTTCTTATACAACAAGGCGGGTAAATGCTGTAACTCTGGGCTCTGCAAAAGGTCGCTTACGCCTTGTTGTGTCGCTCATGCCGGGGGCGGGCGATAACCACCAGATTTTAGCGGATGTAAATCAGATGGTCATCCGCTTTGGCAAGGCTGCTGCCAAGGTACAAACAGGCACCCTGCTGGTTGAGGCTGTAGATTTTCAGCCAGATGAAAGAGTTGCCCATCTGGTCATTCGCACCAATGATACGAATCCGAGCATCAATCTGCATGAAAAAGAAGGAAATATAATTATTGATCTCAAAAATGCCCAGTTGGCCGAAGGCCAGGAACGGTCGCAGGATGTGCGAGCTTTTTCAGGGCCTGTGAAGCAAGTTGACAGTTATGCATCAAACAAAGATGTGCGTATCGTTGCCCGGCTGCGCCAGAAGGCAATGGTTTCCTCATACCAGACAGGTAATGTCCTGACAGTCACACTCAAACCGGAAGATATAGCGTCTGCTCAATCTGGTGAGGGAGCAGCCAGGGTCGAAAGAACTTTTTCTGGCCAGAAGGTTACCTTTAAATACAAAGATATTGATATTCGCAATGCTCTACAGTTGATCGCCGAGATGAGTGAACTGAACATTATTCTCTCCGATGATGTCCAGGGTAAGTTGACTATGCGGCTGATTGATGTGCCTTGGGATCAGGCACTGGATGTGATTCTTACTTCAAATGGCCTGGCTAAGGAACAGATGGGTAATGTCATTCGTATTGTGCCGTTTGAAAGAATGCAAACGGAGCAGCAGGCAAGGTTGCAGATACAGCAGGCAATGCAGCAGATTGAGCCACTGGTTAGCGAGCAAATCACATTAAACTTTTCCAATGCTGAAACCGTAGCGACCATGCTTAAGGGATCGCAGTCATCATCTGAAAAAAGCGAGCAAGGCGCAGCGTCAAGCGGGGGAGCGGCAGAAGCAAGCACCACTACCACGCTGCTTTCGGAACGTGGCAGTATACAGGCCGATGCCCGTACCAACACATTGATTATCGTGGATACGCAAAGCTCGGTGAACAATATCAAGCGGCTGGTTAAAACTCTAGACAAGCCAGTTCGGCAGGTGCTGATCGAAGCGCGTATCGTGGAGGCGACAGACAACTTTACACGCGAGTTTGGCATCCGCTGGGGAGGAGCTGGCACTTCAGTAAATAGCCAGGGGCAGGCCCTTGCGGTTGGCGCTGGTGGAGGCATAACCGGGACTAATCTTGATTCTCTCACTGGAGGAGGGACGGTTGTCCATTCGCCACTGATTGATCTGCCTGCAGCAGCAGCAGCTGCCTCAGGTGGAACCCTTGGCCTGAGCTTCGGCCGGGTGCTTGGTGATGTTTTTGCGCTTGACCTCGAATTGTCAGCTTCTGAGGCCGACAGTGATATCAAAATTGTTTCCTCTCCCCGGTTGATTACGGCTAACATGAAGCCAGCCTATATCAAGCAGGGTACTAAGGTGCCGATTGTAACGCCGGGAACTGCCGAATCGCCGGCTACCACGGAACTGGTTGATGCTGTGCTGGAGCTCCGGGTAACACCGCAGATTACAGCTGACATGCATATCATGCTTGATATCTTTATCACCAAAGATGCTCCGACGACGGTTGCAGGCTTGACCGGTATTACTACGAAAGAGATTAATACCAATGCGTTATTAATGAACGGTGAAACTATTGTGATTGGTGGCATTTATACCCGTGAGGACAATGTCGCAGAAGATGGCGTGCCGGGGTTCAAGGATGTCCCATTTCTGGGCTGGTTGTTCAAGAAAAAATCCAAGCAGGACAACCGCACCGAGTTGCTGATCTTTCTGACACCGAAGGTTATTGAGCAGACTCCTATTGCTGCGCCAAACAGTGGGTAACTAATAGCTAACTATACCCATTGTTATAGCACGCTGGCGGCAATGGCATCAGCTATAGGCAAGCCTTCGGGAGTTAGGCAGATGTGTCTGTCAGTGACAGCCAGTTGGTTGTGTTTGTGCCAACGCTCCAGAGCAGGGGCAAAGCGTTCCCAGGCATCAAATCCGAAGCGCTGTTGAAAGCTATGCCTGCACACACCATGTTCCCTGCGTAAGCCCAGCCAGAGCGCTTCGGCTGCTGAATGATTCTTATCCAGTGATTCCTGAGTATGCATGGCAGTTCCGTTTTTTAAACTTGCTTGGGCATAACGTTCCGGAGATCGGATATTACAGTAGCGTTTGATGCCACCCCTCGGAGTATCCCATTTGCCGGCAGCACCGGCACCAATGCCAATGTAATCATGGTATAACCAGTAGCCGTCGTTATGACGGCACTTCAGTTCCGGTTTTGCAAAGTTGGAGATTTCGTACGCTTCATAGCCTGCATTGATAAGCCTTGCCCGGGTTTCAGAAAACATCGCCAGTGCCAAGTCGTCATCCGGGATATTAAGAGGGGACCTGGCATGGCTGTCGGCAAGCTTCGTATGTGGCTCGATAGTGAGTTGGTAACAGGATAGATGCTCCGGACTAAGTGCGATGACAGCTCTAAGGGAATCTAGCCAAGCATCCAGTGATTGATTCGGCAGGCCGTAAATCAGATCCAGATTGATATTGTTAAAACCTGCATTTCTGGCGATATCGAAGGCTGCAAGGGCCTGTTTGTTGTCATGAATGCGCCCTAACCAGAGCAACTCTTGATCGTTCAGGCTTTGCACTCCCATCGAGAGGCGATTTACGCCCGCCTGCAGATAACTGGAAAAGTGTGTTGCATCCACCGTGCCTGGGTTGGCTTCAAGGGTAACCTCAATGCTATCTTCAAATCCGAGTACAGATTCTGCGTTCTGAATGATGTCGCCAATCAGTTTTGTCGGAGCCAGGGAGGGTGTGCCTCCACCAAAGAATATGGATGATAACTTCCTGCCGACAAACATCGGCCTTGCAGCCCAGTATTTCAGTTCTGAGATCAAAGCGCTTTGATAGTTTTTCCAGTCAGGATTGGAGCGTTCATGTGAATTAAAGTCGCAATAATGACATTTGTGTACACAGAAAGGGATGTGAACATAAAGTTGCAGCGGTGTGATCCGCATGAACTATTTCAGAACAACTTCGTAATGATCAGAGGCGAAACTGTCATCACTTTTTAGAGTGATTTCCTTGTGCATGAACTGTTCCAGCTGCTCAATATTCCGACTTTCCTCGCCAAGCAGTACATCGATGATCTCAGGATGGGCAATAACCATCAGCTTTTCACAAGGATAGGCGCGGGCTTCTGCAACAACTTCGCGGAATAACTGGTAGCAAATCGTAGTATGACTCTTAATATAACCTACGCTCTGACAATGCTTGCATTCATTGAGCAGAATGCGGCCAAGCGAGTCACGCGTTCGTTTGCGTGTCATTTCCACCAGTCCCAACTCGGAGAGCTGTACGATATGAGTTTTGGCTTTGTCTCGCCTTAATGCTTCTTCGAGCATTTCCATCAATCGCTGCCTGTTTTCTTCTTCCTGCATGTCAATAAAATCAACAACGATAATGCCGCCAAGATTGCGTAGACGGAGTTGGTGAACAATTTCATACACCGCTTCAAGGTTAGTTTTAAAGCCGGTCTCTTCCATATTGCGTGAGCCGACAAAAGATCCGGAATTGACGTCAATGGCGATGAGTGCTTCGGTCTGATCTATGACGATATGGCCACCTGATTTTAAGGGAACCTGCCGCTGGAGCGCGCGGTCGATGGCTTCTTCAACACCATAGACATCGAAAATTGGCCGATCACCAGGATAATAATACAGTTTTTTTGCCACCTCAGGCATAAACCGCTTGGCAAACTCTTTCATGCTTTCATACGCTTCGTGCGAGTCAATGTGAATCTTTTCGACCTCGGCATCGACATAATCACGCATGACACGCAGATACAGGTTCAGCTCTTTGTGGATCATCGAGCCAGGGGCAGAATTCACAGACCGTTTTTCAATATCGCTCCATAAACGCAGCAGAAAATCAAGATCTTGTTGTAATTCAGATTCCTGTCTGCCTTCGGCGACAGTTCTTATAATCAGGCCGCCCTGCTCAAGATTAAACGACTCAACAATATTAAGCAGCCGTTCGCGCTCATTCTGGCCTTCCAGTCGTCGTGCGATGCCGATGTGATCCAGTTTTGGCAGATAGACAAGGTAGCGGCCTGCCAACCCAATCTGGCTGGTTAGTCGTGGGCCCTTGGAGGCAATGGGTTCGCGCGAAACCTGAACCATGATTTCCTGTCCATCTTTGATTAGGTTGGCGATTGGAGGGGCATTACGTTTGCCACCATTGGTTGCGGAATCATCTGCGCTGTTTACATCTTCTCCGCCATTATCCATCTCTTCCGAGATATCCGTGCGGGGTTGTTTTGATGTGGCAATATCACCGGCATATAGAAAGCCTGCCTTTTCCATGCTGATATCAACAAATGCAGCCTGAATGCCGGGCAATACACGCTGTACCCGGCCTTTATAAATATTACCTTTCAGGCCGCGCTCGCGCTCGCGCTCGATATATAACTCTTCCGCCTGCCCATTTTCAACGCGGGCAATGCGTGTTTCAAATGGAGCCACATTGACCAGTAATTCTACACTCATTCTACAAGCTCCGGTTATTCACATATTAACCCGGATTATTTATAAAACAGTCTGAGTTAAGTGTTCGATCATATTCAGAGTTGTGCGTACTGGCAAACCGATGACATTATCCATCGGTCCGTTGATTGCTTCTATAAAGCTGGCTGCACCGCCCTGTACAGCATAACCGCCTGCTTTATCCAACACTTCATTAAAGGTCAGATAGGTATCAATTTCTTTTTCAGTCAAGCTGCGGAAAACCACGCTGGTTGTTACCGTTTCACATGTTGATTGTGTGCCGAAACGTACGCATACGGCAGTCAACACATGGTGTTTGTGGCCGGACAGCTGTTGCAGCATATGTTTAGCCTGTTGCAGATCTTCGGGTTGACCAAGAACCTGGTCGTGAATTGAGACCAGCGTATCAGCTGCAATAATCGGTATGTTTGTAGAAATATTACAGGCCTCTGCTTTGGCGAGACTTAGTCGTGCCACCATAGCCCCGACGGTTTCACCGGCCAGGGGTGTTTCATCAATATGCGAAGGGCAGACTTCAACACTTAAGCCTGTCTGTTGTAGCAGGGCAAATCTACGGGGCGAACGTGAGGCGAGAATGACATCCATGTGCGCATCATAACCTGTTGCGCTTGACGGCACGAGACTCAGGCATACGATGCTCTGGCTGTGACTACTTCCCCTTTAGAACGCGCTACGGATATGTGCATGTCCGATATGGACAGGGTTAATGCCTGCATCCATGCAAATCTGCAATCTGATATTATGATGATTCCCGCCATCGGGCATTATATTGTCAATTGTGGCGGCAAACGTTTGCGGCCATTGCTTTGCCTGTTGAGTGCGCGGTTGTTCGATTATCAGGGTGATCGGCATATTCCGTTGTCGGTAGTAGTCGAGTTTATTCATACTGCTTCGCTGCTGCATGATGATGTGGTGGATTCTTCCGACCAACGGCGGGGTGCACCATCAGCTAATGGCGTATGGGGAAATCAGGCCAGTGTTCTGGTCGGTGATTATCTGTTTTCCCGTTCTTTTCAGATGATGGTGTCCGATGGTGATATTGCCATGCTGAAATTGATGTCTGATGTAACCAATGCTCTGGCAGAAGGTGAAGTTTTACAGCTGTCACGCACATTTCATCTCGATATGACTGAACAAGAGTGTCTGGAAGTGGTTGAACGAAAGACAGCTGTATTATTTAAGGCTGCTGCTGAAGTGGGCGCACATGTTGCCGGGCAGGATGAGAGTGTTGTCTCTGATATGGCTGAATATGGCATGTGCTTGGGTGTAGCCTTCCAGTTGATGGATGATGCACTGGACTATCTGGCGGAAGCTGAGGATGCCGGTAAACCTGTGGGCCATGATCTGGAAGAAGGCAAGATTACTTTGCCGCTGATTTACGCCATGCGTTCCGATGCCGAACTGAAACAGCGGGTATCCCGGATTGCTGATCGGGGCTGTTATGAGGATGGTGACCGTGCATGGGTGCGTGAGCATGTAGCTGCTCAGGATGGTGCTGGTTATGCCATGCGGCAGGCAAGCCATTATGCCAGTCGTGCCAAGCAGCTGTTGCCGACAAATACAGATGCCAAAATTCGCCAGCTACTGGCTGAGTTGGCTGATTTCTCCGCCCGCCGTCCTTACTGACTGTTATTTGAAGTTCCTAGTGCGTTTCTGCTTGCAGAAACTCACCTCGACCAGCCTACTTTTCCAGATTTTCATGTTTATGCTAAGAAGTGATCATTCCCATTAATTCAGCAGCTGTGACGGTTGTGTACGCTCCAGCCTGCAGTTCTGTTGTTGCCAGATCCAGAACGCCTATATGTGTGCGGGTTAGTTCGGACACATGATTGCCTACTGCGGCAAACATGCGGCGCACCTGATGATAGCGGCCCTCATGCAGCACCAGTGAGGCCTGGTGATCTCCGGTGATGGTGAGTTCGGCAGGCAGGCAGGGTCTGTCATCATCTTCCAGTACCAATTTACCGCTGGCAAACAAATCCATTTCATGGCCTTGCAGGGGGCTATCCAGTGTTACTGCATAGGTTTTTGACATATGTTGTTTCGGGCTGGTAATCTGGTGATTCAGTTGACCATCATCAGTGAGAATCAGCAGGCCGGATGTATTTTTGTCCAGGCGCCCAACGCAGGAGAAAGGCGGCTTGCGATGAATCCAGCGCTCCGGAAAGTCATCGAAAATCAACCGGCCGTCTTCCTTGCGGGAGCAAACGGCACCGAGCGGTTTGTGATAGATAACGGTGAGGCCATAGGGGTGATCCAGCGGTTTTCCTTCCAGCTGCACCTGCTCAGGCAATACCTTTTGCGCTGCAGATACAGCAGCTTTGCCATCCACTGTAATCAGCTTGTCTTTCACCCAGTAAGCTACATCTTTGCGAACGCCATAACCGAGATTGGATAACAGTTTGTCCAGCCGCTCTTTTTTCACCTTATTTCCCATGTTTATCTGGTTCCCTGCATTACTTTGAATCCATCGGCTTCAGTCAATATCTGCACACGCCTGAGCTCTTTATTTAATATCTGCTCATAGGGTAGTTTGCGGTTGGCGACCAGATACAGCGTGCCACCACGCCTCAGGCTTCGGCAGGCGCGTGCCACGATGGTTTGTCCCAGTTCAATATCGCGGCTTTGGCCTGTATGAAACGGTGGATTGCAGACTATCCAGTCCAGTTTTGATGGCAGTTGCTCCGTAGCCGCATCCAGCCAATGTGCTTCCACTTTTTCGTTCCATGAAACCGTATTCTGCTTTGCACAGGAAAGAGCCAGTTGATCTGCTTCGATAAGGTGAAGCTTGGTAATCTGGGTGGAAACACGCAGTAGATGCTCGGATAACAGCCCGTAACCACAGCAAAGGTCAGCGCCTTCCCCGTTCAATGGTTCATTGAGATGTGAAAGCAGCAGTTGTGAGCCGGAGTCGGGCCTGTTCCAACTGAATAGCCCCGGTTGAGACATCAGGCCATGTGATACACAGCGCTGTGGTTTGCTATTGTCGACCCACAGTGCGGCAAGGTCAGAGTCTATATCACCTGTTTTGCGGGCTGAAAAGATGCGGCACTTGGCTTTAGAACCAGAGCTCATGTTGCCTGCCAGCTTTTTCAATGCCGCTGCATAGCTTTTACCTCCATGCTTGTTGGCACAGGCCATGATGAGTGTGCCGCCATCAGACAGTTGTAGCATGGCCTTAGCCATCCATGTTTGGGTCTGCTGTTTGTTTTTTGAAGGATATACAAGCGCCAGATCAGAGGCATGTTTTGATTCTTCTGTGTTTAATCCGAGCTGAGCCAGAGCATCGTACTCGGGTTTGAAATGCTGTTTAATGGTGTATGTTTTTGTATGTGCGCATAGCTCTTGCAGCAACGGGTGTGCATGGGCATTGAAAAACGCAATATTGTCGGCAGGCACTTTCAATGCGGCCTGGTAGAGTAGTTCGACAGCTTTCATAGTTGGCGAATGTAGGAATGCATGTAGCTACTGTCCAATGGTTTTGCCTGTGCCGGAGCTATGAAGAGTCTGCCTGACCTGGCCTATCATTAATCCGGGCTATGCATGGTTGACCGCCACATGCTTTTTTTTACAATGCATATCATATGATCAAGCCTGAAGTTCCGGTTGGAACCCCAGTTCATAGCCTCCAAATGCCCTCTCTGATTTTGTTTGATTGCGATGGCACGTTGATGAACTCCCATTTATCCATTGTACAGGCTATGCAGAAAGCATTCAGTCGCTATGGATTGCCTGAACCGTCTTCACAGGCGGTGTTTGATGTCATTGGTTTGTCATTGGTCAAAGCAGTGGATCAACTGGCGGCTACCACGGAACTGAGCGAGAAAATTATTCTGGCTTACCGTGAATATTATCGCGCTGCAGAAGATGAGCCAGAACTCTATCCGGGTGTGCATGATACATTACAGGCCTTGCGACAACGTGGATATTGGCTGGGTGTGGTGACAGGTAAATCGATGACTGGTTTGCTGCGGGTTCTGGATGCATTTGATTTACAGGATTATTTCTATGTGTTGCGAACAGCGGATTGCTGCAATTCCAAGCCGCATCCTGCAATGGTGCTGGAATGTATGGCTGAAATGGGAGTGGAGGCTACACAGACATTTGTTGTAGGGGATGCACTGTTTGATATCCAGATGGCAAATGCAGCAGGTGTTCGCTCTCTGGGTGTGTCATTTGGTGTGTCAGGCAGTGATGAACTGGATCATGCGGGGGCCGGGGTTGTGGTGGATGACTTTTCCGATTTATTGGCGTATTTTCCACCCTTGCAAGATCATCAGTGATCAACCACGATGGCAGCTACGCTATAATGGATATGCGGTCGGATGATCAGGCTGTGGAATAG
>Ga0316192_10002961_pt1 | contig 12401 bp, 16 predicted proteins | sample MerIslwburrow_MG_FD_204931 | JGI IMG/M metagenome (GOLD analysis project Ga0316192, IMG submission 204931) | Coastal sediment microbial communities from Maine, United States - Merrow Island worm burrow | ecosystem: Environmental > Aquatic > Marine > Coastal > Sediment | place: USA: Maine...
CGGTTGTGTGTGGGGTACTGAACTTCCTTCTTGATTGTTTATCGATATGAATGTATCGTTAAACGATATGGAGGTGGAACCATGTCAACAACCGAACGACTCCCGAAGGTCCTGCAACGACTCACCGAGGTCGGCATCGCCGTCACCGCTGTTGTGGCGGTGGTATTCCTGCTGACCGCCGTGTTCACAGACTCAGCACTCCAGACACCGATGGAGTTCACACCCGAGGAAGGCACCTACTCGCTTTCGAGTGAGACGTGGGGATCCGGAACCATCGGCGACGCTGTCGGTGTCGTTGGGTTCACCGACAAGAGCGCATCCCTCGTCGCTCTCTCAACAGCCAAGATCCTCGTCTACGCCGCAGCTTCGCTCACATTGCTGGTGCTACTCCGAAGCATCCTGAAGACACTCTCAGCCGGTACCCCATTCGTCGATGCAAACGCTGATCGCATCCGGGCCATCGGGATCCTCATCCCCGCCTTCGGGTTCCTGATCCAAGGACTCGACTGGGCCACGTCTCTCGTGGTCATGAACACCGTCACAGCCGAAGGGCTACACATCGAAGCCCGGCTCACCTTGAACCTGACCTACCTGTTCATCGGCCTAGTCATCGTCGCCCTCGCAGAAGCCTTCCGCCACGGAACACACCTGCAGACCGACGCAGACCTGACTGTCTGACCAGGAGCAACCCATGAGCATCGGAGTACACCTCGACCGACTCCTCCTCGACAGGAAAATGACCCTCACCGAACTCTCCAACAGAGTCGGCATCACTCAAGCCAACCTATCGAACCTCAAAACCGGGAAAGCACGAGCCATGCGGTTCACCACCCTCGACGCACTCTGCAGAGAACTCCAATGCCAACCCGGGGACCTACTCAGCCACACCAACACGCCACCACCACCCAACTGACCCGCCCATATCGGCACCTATGGGCGGGCGATCCGTCCATGCCACAAGGGCATTCGCACGCATGTCGTGTGTGTGGCGAGTGGACCCCTGAACGAGCGGATTGATTCCGGACACCCTGCATTGTGTGCGTAGGATTGATGGATGCTTCGAGCGCGCATCCATCAGGTAGACGAGTCATCGTTCGAATTCGCTGGAAAGCCCGTCCGCCTGACCAGCAGCGAGACCACGTTGCAGCTTGGTTGGCCGCCGTATGTGGTGGCGTGGACCTACAGACGTCCAGGCCACGTCTCGCTTGGTGACGTAGGCCAAGTCCACTTCATCCGCGACTATGGAGTCGTCGCCCGCGCGGTGCTGCTCGGTGTCGCACTGGCCACATACATCACGAGGAGGAAACTCAGATGACGGATGTCGAAGAGCCGAGAAGCCCGGATCTTACCCCGCAGCTGACCGCCATATTTGGTGAAGCGGAACCCGGGACGATCTTCTCGAAGCCAGAGACCGTCGGCGACGGTCTCGTGTTCACCGCTTCTGCCTGGGAGCGTGCTGGCGGCTTCGGTTTCGGTAGTGGATACGGTTCCGCGGACGGCGACGCTAGCGCCGGAAGTGGTGGCGGCGGCGGCGGTGCCTCGCAGGGACGCCCCGTAGCTGTCATAAGGGTGTCGCCTGACGGAATCCAGGTCAAGCCAGTGCTGGACTTCACAAAGATCGGTATCACCGTCGTCATGGCGTTCGTGGGTGCACTCGGGATTCAACGGCGGCTTGGCGCCCGAAAGAAGTGACGTCAGCCCAACGGGTCTGACCGCACGCCGATAGCGGCCCCGGAACCCGTGAACACGTCCGTCGCTCGGCGAGGACCCGGTCTCGATACCCGCCCATATCGGCACTTATGGGCGGATGACCTCCAGGTTCCTGGTTCCAGAGTGATGGCAGCGCATCCTGCGGCGGGATGGCTCATCGGGCGGAGTTCTTCAACGCGGTTTGGCCGCAGGGTGCGCTGTTCTGTGAGCGGCGAATTGGCGACCGTGAGCGCTCGGCACAGCATCCCAAACAACCGCCCATATCGGCACCTATGGGCGGTCGTCAATCGATGACGCATCCGTCGCAAAGCGTCGCCACGGCGACGGCCCAGTCCCCGGCGGGGCGCCTCCGTCGGAAAGCGTCGCGACCGCACACGACAACTGCGACCCGAAGCATCGCGGTACCGCTGAAGCCACGAAAGCTCCCTCTCGGTGCGGAGCATCTCGCGCCCCGCACCGAGTCCGGGAATCTCTTGACCATCACCAATCCCTCAGCGACGGACGCCTTGTGCTGAGAGAGGTGATCTCGACGGTTCAGTCGGTTGACTCGATGCCGGCGGCAAGAGCGATGAACTGAGTGAACTGGCCTGCACTGAAGCTGTTGTCGCTCACGATCACAAGTGTTCGACGCCCGTCGGGCAGATTCGGCCCGAACGTCATCCCCTCAGTGTTGTCGATCGGTATCCCGAGATCATCGAACGCGAACACGAGTCTCTTCGAGACCGGTGTCAAGACAATCGGGGAGCCTCCGTCATACAGCGCATCGATCTCAAGAACGTCGGTGGCGTCTTGAGTGGAGGCCTCGGTGAACGCGGACGAAATCGGATTCACCAAGGCCGTCTGCGACAACTTGAAGAACAAAGAAGGCTTCCGTGGGGCGTTCGTCGGCGAGCGGGCCCTGAAGAACGGCCCGAATCCGGTAGGCCTGTACGTCCTGGTCGATGAATCGCCCTCAGCCTGTGAGACCGTTTGATCTCGCGGTTCTTGAGGTCGTGACCTAGTTCGAGTGGCCGCCTGCGATCAACCCTTCACAACGCCGATCGGCCGGAGTCGAGCGACGCGGGCGGCGAGCCCGGCGGCCTCGCACACCCGTGCCACCTCGTCGACATCCTTGTAGGCGTATGGCGCCTCCTCGGCCAGGAGCCGGACCGAACCCGGGCGGATGGCGATCCCCGCCGCTTCGAGGTCCCTGCGCACGTCGCGTCCGCTCGCCCGTCGTTTCGCGGCGCTCCGGCTCATGAGGCGTCCCGCGCCGTGAGCCGCCGATGCGAACGCCGGATTGTCGGCCACGCCGCACAGCACCCATGAAGCGGTTCCCATGCTGCCGGGCACGAGCACCGGCTGACCGACGTCCCTCAGGTCGTCGGGGAGATCGGCATGACCGGGACCGAACGCTCGCGTCGCTCCCTTGCGATGGACACAAAGGTTCCTTGGTTGGCCGGCGACGAGGTGCCGCTCGAGTTTTGCGAGGTTGTGAGCGACGTCGAAGACGAGGTCGAGGCCGAGATCAGCCGGTGCGGTCCGCAGTGCCACCGAGAACGCCTCCCGGACTTCGTGGGCGAGGATGTGCCGGTTCGCCCATGCGAAGTTCGCTGCCGTCGCCATCGCACCGAGGTAGGCCCGCCCTTCTCGCGACACGGTCGGGACACAGGCGAGCTGACGATCGGGCACCGTGATGGCGTGCCGAGCCATTGCGGGACCCATCAGCTTGAGCTGATCCTGGCAGGTCTGATGACCGAGACCGCGGCTCCCGCAGTGAATCATCACGGTGAGTGTGCCGGGCCGGAGCCCGAAGGCTTCTGCCGCGGCTGCGTCGAAGACGCGATCGACGACCTGCACCTCGAGGAAGTGATTGCCGGCGCCGAGCGAGCCGAGCTGGCCGCCACCTCGCTGCCTCGCCTCGGGTGAGACCAGGTTGGGTCGGCCACCGGCGGACGTGCCTCGCTCTTCACACCGGTCGAGGTCCCGCTCGGTGCCGTAGCCGGCGTCGAGCGCTGCTCGTGCTCCGTGCTCGAGCACACCGTCGAGGAGGCCGCGCAAGGCGATCCCTCCCTTTCCGGCTCCGCGCGGGATGCGGGTGTCGAGTTCGGCCATGATCCGGTGCGCGTGCTTGGCGAAGTCCGCACCGGTGAGATGGGAGGAGAGGAGTCGAACACCGCAGCAGATGTCGAAGCCGACTCCACCGGGTGAGATCACACCTCCGTTGTCGACGTCGGTCGCCGCCACACCTCCGATCGGGAAGCCGTATCCCCAGTGGATGTCGGGCATTGCATAGGAGGCGCTCACGATGCCGGGGAGGTGCGCCACGTTGGCCACCTGATCGACCGCCCGATCCTCCCGAGCCTTCACGATCAGCGATTCGCTGGCGAATACGACGCCGGGGACTCGCATTGTCCCCGACCGAGGCACGGTCCACACGTAGTCGGAGGTCCGCTCCAGCTCCATCAACCGATGATGCCCTGCCGTGCCCGCCGCCGGTAGAGGACGATGGCTCACACGTCGAAGATCACCTGTATCTCCCAGTCGTCTCCGGCCGGTTCGCACTTGAGACGGTGGTACGTGACGGCCTTGATCGGTGGCCCTCGCAGCTCCCGCCCGACCGCTGTTGCACCTGCGGCTTCGACGGTTGCGGACATGGCGGCTTCGTTCACTCGGACTTCCGAGAACACGACGTCGTCGGTTTCACTGCGCAGCAGCAGCTCGCTCAGCACCCCGACGAGCAGGTCGGGAGGTGAGTTGGCGGTCGAATCGAAGGTGATTGACATCGTTGCCGGCGCCGAGGAAAGGTCGTACATGAGGTCGAACATCGCAAACGCAGCGTTGCCGATCGCCTCGGCGAGGGTGTTCCCGCGTGTCTCGATGCCCGTGTCGGCCGTGTGTTCCACGATGTCGTAGCGAGGGGTCACTGTCGTAGCCTCCGAACCGCCGGTGTCGCCGACTGCGGGATCTCACTCATCGGGTCGGTGCACGCGTGGCCGTCGATCGTCGCCGGTGAGGGGAACGAATACCACCGCGGCAAGGTTCTCGGAGTGGATGTCGCCGTCCGAGTCGACGGTGAACCGGTACAGCGTCTGCGTTGCGTCGACCGGCCCGATCGGGGCCACCAACGCTGCCCCGGGTGCGAGCTGCTCAATGAGCGGCGCGGGCACGTGGTTGACCGCCGCCGTGACGATGATGCCGTCGAATGGACCATGCTCGGCCCACCCGAAGTATCCGTCGATGTTGCCGACGGTGACGTCGTAGCCGAGGTTGCTGAGGGTCGTCTCCGCCCGGGCGGCGAGCTCGGGGATGATCTCCGTCGTGAACACTTCACAGCCGAGAGCCGCGAGCACCGCCGCCTGGTATCCGGAACCGGTTCCGACCTCGAGCGCCCTATCTCCGGGTCCAACCCCGAGAGAGTCGCTCATCAGTGCGACGATGGACGGCTGCGAGATCGTCTGACCGTATCCGATGGGGAGCGGGTAGTCGCCATAGGCGGCGTTCCCGTAGCTCTCGGAGATGAAGCGGTCTCGGGGTACCGTCCGCATTGCCTCGAGAACTGTTGGGTTGGTGACGCCCCGTATCTCGATGTGACGCCTTGCCATCGTGTTCGTTCCTCTGTTCAATCGTCCAGCACCGTTGTGCGGTGCGGCGATCGTCTCGCCCCAAGGCTATTCGACTCGGGCGGCAGAGACGGCAGACTCGAAGATACCGGGGTGGATACTCCTTGCTGAGGGCAGAACCGGCCGAGGCCGTTGCGTGAGATGGGTCGGATCCGAGCTCGTAGGAGTGGTGCATGTTGTCACCGCGGCGAACTCCGGCTTGTGATCGCTGCTGAAGGAGCGCTCTTCCAGGACGGCCCTGCTTCGACCTTCACGAACGGGAGCCTTGCCCGCATCTTGACGTACGAAGACGCCGAGCGCATCCCGGCTTCCGAGTTCGTGTATGAGGTGGGTCGTTGGGCAGAGCCATCCGCGGTCTTCGGCGTCAATGAGATTATTGACGTGTTTCCGATTGACAACGTAGGAACCGCACTGGTGATGGAGTGTTCGCTCTCTGTCGGCGGAGTTCTCGGAGACGGGACCGGCAACGTGGTCGTCATCAATGATGTGTCCACCGATGGAGCCACCGACGTCCTCGATGTCGGCGCCCTGCAGGTCGGCGGCTCTCCGATCTCGCTCACACCCGTATCGAAGCGGCTTGTCTTCGCTTTCGATGATCTCGGGTTGCCGATCGACAACGTCGAAGAGATGACCTTCGGACCCGAGTTGCCCGACAGCCGTCAGACGCTGGTGATTGTGAGAGACAACAACTTCAGCCCTGGCCAATTCACCCAGTTCATTGCGCCCGCTGTCGACATAGAGGCTTCAGACTGACTCATCCGATTCGAGACACGGGGCGCTCGAATAGACAACGATCGCCTGAACCGGCACCGGGAGATAGACCGACGGCGATCCAGTCATCGCCTGAGGAACGGCCCGAGTCGCAGGCGCGCGCTGCCTGCGAAGGGGTGTTTCGGACTTCCCCACGCTTGTTCAACAGAGCGTCATCTCCGTGCGCCGACGGTGGGCCCTTGCTCGACCCCGCCCGGACCGGCAGGAGCCACAGCCTCACGTGCCCACCCGATGCCGGATCGGAGGCGCACGCCTCGTCTCGATCCGTCGCAGCAGGTAGTTCGCTTTGTGTGCGCCGCGACGCGAACCGGCCCGAGTCGCGGACTATGGCCAGATACCGCGTTGTTCTGTCGCCTGCCGGCAGCGCGGAACGTCAAGCTTGAGCGAACGTTGGCTGTGGCTCGGTCCAGCGTGTGGGCCGTGTTGGCCGACTACCCCAACATCGCCGACTGGAACGACGGCCTCAAGAAGAGCTACGCGATCGGCGATGCGACCGAGGGCGTCGGAGGAGTGAGCACGGGTTATTGCGGTTGGCGTCGTGGTGGCTTGTTGGGCGGTCCTCACGCTGCGCCGATGAGGAACGGCCAAAGCTGGGCAGCGGTCGCATAGACCCCTCTCTGTCAACCGCCACTCTCCGACAACTAGGCTCCCCGCAACGAGCGCGGGGACACACACCGTGGCAACCAAGACCGTCCCGCACGGACAGGCATTCTGCCCGATCGGAAACCGATCCATCCACAAAGAGGACCGCCAAGCCGGGGCCTCCTGCCCCTACTGCGGGATCCACCTCCCGAAGAAGAACGGGACCGTCCTGGTTGCCGTCGAATACGACGGCACGGTGGTGTCATCAGAACTCGCGCCCGAGCCGCCGTTCTGGAAACGAACCGGGCCGATCCTGGCGATATTCCTCGTCGGGATCCTCATCATCCTGGCCGTTGCATCCGTCGTCGTCGACAACTCCAACTCGGACTCTGGCTCAGCCAGATTCAACGGGATCATCCTCGACTACGAACCCCAGAATCCTGCCTCGATAACCGTCGAGATCCGAGTCCGGAACGCCGGCACGGTATCGAGCGGCTGGGAATGCACCGTCCGAGCCAAAGACGAATCCAACACCTACACCGGCTGGGAGACTCTATACGAAGACACACAACTCGCCGCCAACAGCTCCACCACCGGGATCGGTACCATCGCGATCACGAACGAAGGCTCGGCCTACGTCACCGAGATTTGGGTTGATGGGTGCAAAGCGAGGGCACCATCCACCGAGCCACAAGACACGAGCGAAGCGAGTGGATAGTGGCAAGGTGTAACAGTAAGCCAGTTCCGCTTTCGACTCCACGACTCCCGTATTGCCAAATACGAAAGAGACAGTCGGCCGTGAAGGCCCATCCCAGTGCTGCCTCGCAACGGGCAACGACAGCTTCGTAGGCCCGGAATTCGTCAGGTCGTCAGGAACGGGGTCCCATTGCGAAGTGACGTTCTCGCTGAGCGCAAACGTCATGATGTTTCGTGAAGACAGTGCGAAGTTCAAAAGCGCTTCTCCACAGGGGTTCCCGCCGTTGACAAGGCCCGCAGACTTGGAGACGAGCACATCGGTCTCGTCGTACAGCGCTTCGAGACTGTCGAGGTTGGTTCGACGGTATCTGTCTCACGGGAGAGACACTTGAAGACGCACGATGCCCCGACGATTGGGAGACTGGGCAGGGAACCGAGATCGGGCAGATGGCAACACGTCCGGCAACACAACCCCACCCAGCAAACCGCCAACGGCCCGGAACCGTTGCGATGTATGGCACCCCCGGCACGACTCGAACGTGCAACCGGCGGATTAGAGTCCGCTGCGGTGATGGGCCGCAACCCAGTGATACTCCTATGACCCTTGCTGCGACTGGGTTTGCCATCTGCTGCGTGTCAACGAAATGCGCCCGGATATGGTCGGCATTTGTCCCAGGCTCGGCCCAGGAACCGGCCGACTCAACCCTGCGAAGTCGTGACGGTCCGGTGGGTGGTGTGGCCAGCGACGACGCTCAGGGTTCGGTAGTCGCACAGCCCGGCAGTGGCCCCGGAACGGCTTCGAGCCTGGCGATTTCTGGGTCCGCGAAGTCACGGGATCATCCGAACATATTGAATCTCCTATGTGGGTTGTTTTGTCAAGGTGCTTTCGGGTTGGGTGGACAGGACTGGGTTGGGCGACACCGTGGTGGTGGCAGGCTCCTATGAGGTCACACCGCCCTGGCGGGGGTGCGGGTGGGGTCGACAGGTCAATATGAGGACAGCACCGCCAGGGTGCGTCAGCCGGTTACTGGGTCAGACCCCACCCGGATCGGTTATGCGGCTCGTGGGAGGTGTTTGAAGGTTTGGCGGGCGACGTAGCGTTTCAGACAGCGCATGATCTCGCGGGTTGACAGGCCCTCGGCTCGGCGCCGCCTGACGTAGTTGCGGGTGGCGGAATCGGATGACATGCGGGTCAACACGATCTGGTAGAGCGCAGCGTTGGCGTGACGGTCCCCGCCGTGGTTGAGGCGGACTCGTCCGCTGGTCTTGCCCGAACCGGCCGGCACCGGTGACACGCCGCACAGACGCGCCCATGAACGTTCCGAACCGAGCCGGTCCGGGTTGTCGCCCGCCGTGACCAACAGGGTGGCTGCGGTGACGACACCGACGCCGTGACACGCACGCAGCGACGGCGCCGTCTGATCGATCAGTCCCAGCAGGGCGTCGTCGATGCTGCGCATCTCATCGTTGAGATCCTCGATGCGACGGGCGAGACCCCGAATCACGGTGTTCGTTGTGAACACGATCGGGTCGGAACCCTTACGGGGCCGCATCGCAGCCGCCTCAGAGACCAGGCCGGTCTTGTAACGATCCTTGAACCGGACCCGGACCTCGCCGGGTGCACAGATGACGATCTGGCGCAGCTGGTTGAGTGTCTGATTCCGTTGCATCCGCACCGAACGACGCGCAACCATCAACACCCGCATCTGCTCCACCGTCCCGTCACGCCACTTCGGCGTCGTCGCAGCCGACCCGGACAGGGCGGCACGTGCTGCAGCCTCAGCGTCAATCGGATCCGACTTGCCCAACCGGCGGCGCTTCTGACGATCCGGCCGATCCACCTCCACCACCACGATCCCCTCACCGTGGAGGTGACGGGCTAGGCCGACGCCATACGACCCGGTGCCCTCGACACCGATCTTGACGACCGGACCGAACCCGGCGAGCCACTCGGCGAGCCTGCAATAGCCGGCCTCGTTGACCGGGAACGACTCGATCCCCAACAGGCCACCGTTCTGATCCAGCGCCGCTGCGACATGAACATCGGCATGCGTGTCCACACCACCAACCACTCCAGATACCATCGACATGACCGCCCCTTTCTCTCGCTAACAGGCGGAAGGGGTGGCACACGCCACCGGGACGGCGGACCGAGACCAACCGAACTGCTCGTAACAGTTCAACCGGACCCTCACCGCCCGACCGGGGCGTGCAACACCACCCACATCATCGCATCACACACACCCAGCCGGTTATGGGCGGCCTGAGATGGCGTGTTGGGCGGGTTGTTAGGGGGTGCCGGTGTTTCCTGAGACGGGTAGCCATTGTTGTTGGCCGGTGGTGAATTGGGAGTCGGCGTTGCCTTGGCTGTTGGCGTAGCGGAAGTACATCGTCGTGTTCGATGGGCGGAACAGGGCGGGGGTGAAGACACCGTCTGCGGTCCAGTCCCCGGCGACGAGACGGTCACCCGGGTCGCCGAAGATGAATTGGTTGTCTGCGTTGCCTTGGGTGTGCGTATTGCGGTAGTAGACGAGGCCGGTTGATTCGCGGTGGAGGCCAACCGTCTCGGTCCCGTCGCCGTTGAAGTCTCCAACGAAGGGTTTGTCGCCTGGGTTGCCGAACACGTAGTCGGTTTCTGCTGCGCCGAGTCCGCCGTCGTTCGACCCGAGCTTGTTGATGATGTAGAACGTCTGGTTCGATGGGCGATAGATGCTCACGGTGTCGAACCCGTCGTTGTTGAAGTCTCCTGCGATTGGCACGTCGCCCGGGTTCCCGAAGAAGAACTTGATGTCCGCGATGCCGACGGTGTTCGTGTTGCGCAGGTAGACGTATCCGTCGGTCTGGCGATACAGGCCAGGAGTTTCGACGCCGTCGCCGTCCCAGTCGCCCATGAACGGATAGTCGCCCGGGTTCCCGTAGAAGAACGAGGCCGTTTCGGTCCCGACGCTGTCGTACAGATGCCACATGCCCTGTGTCGGGTCTACCAGACCGACGGTGTGGGCATTGCCAACGACGGTCACATCGAACGTCGTGTCTACCTGGTTCCCCGAGGCGTCCTCGGTGACACACGAGACCGGCGTCACCCCGATCGGGAAGATGGACCCGGACGCAGGGTTGCACGTCGTTGTCGGCTCGGGATCGACGATGTCGGTTGCTGCCACCGTGAAGGTCGCAACACCGCCGAACTTGTTGGACGCCTTCACCACCGGTCCGTCAGGTGCCACGACGTCGGGCGGCACGGTGTCGGTGACCGTCACGGTCTGAGATGCCACGTCGAATAGTCCACCCGGATCGGTTGCCTTCCACACCACCGTGGTATCGCCCACCGGGGCAACCGATGGGGCGTTGTTCACCAAGACCACATCTTCACCATCGGGATCTACCGCGGATACACCAGACAACACGCCGACGTAGCCACCGGTCGCGTTCCCTTCAAACACCAACGGATCCACGGTGACGGTGATGACCGGGCGTCTCTCGATCGCTGACGCAACATCGGTCCGGATCGACCCCAACAACGCGTACAACGACGCACCGGGACACGCAGTCGCACGCCAATCCCGGTGACCCGAAATCGTGTCCTTGAAACGGAAGGGGTCACCGTTGCCAGGGAAATACGGGAGTCCCAGATCGTCGCAATCCCACTCCCACTCGTCGCTTGGAAGGGCACACATCGGATTCGCATAGTCAACCATGCCAGCGGGGTCCAGGCGATGGCGCATCACCAATTCTGCGAGCACCTCGGTCAGTGCTGCGACCGCGGCCGGTTTCGGATCGACCTGCACCCACCCCGGATCGACGGGATACTCCGCAGGACTAGCGAAGTTACCCAACACTGCAACCCCGGCATTGCCCTGATTGTGATAGCCCGTGTGGCCTCCGGTAACCAACTCATTGTCATCGTTATGACCAAAGTCGAAACCATCACCACCCGCGGAACACGGGACGCTCTCAGTGCCCGACCAACGTCCCTCATACACCACACCCGACTCGTCAATCAGATAGTTGTATCCGATATCACCCCAGCCATTGCCGATGGCATGATGCTCATAGATCGCCCGGATCGTCGCAGCAGGATCAGCATCGTCATTGATCGTCACTGTGTGGTGCACAATCAGGCTCTGCACAGGAAAAAACGTCGTCGGCCACGACTCCACCCCATCGACGAACCGCTTCGACTCATCAGCACCCCACTCAGCACGCGACATGCAACTCGCCAACGCGTCAGCAGCACCTCGGGGACGCGTGCTCACCGTCACGAGTGGACCGTCCGTAGTGTTGATCGCGATCACCTTTGCAGACTTCGCCCAACCCGGGACACCGCGAACCTGATACGCCTCAGCGTCGTCGCCAGCGACAAGACTGGACGACCACTGCCCGGGAGCTTGAGCCCCATCTTCATGCAACGGCTCCCACGCACTCCACTTGCCGTCACGACGGAACCGAACCGCACCATGGGACTCGACCCCAGCTACCGATTCGTCATGGTTTCCGAGGTCCTTCACCGACGCATCCCACGTTATGCCAACGAAATCGACCGGGAAATCAACTTCGACCACACCGACACCCGCCGGACGCCGATCCGACAGGGTCTTGGGAATCTTCGCCGCGTCAGCAACTCCGACGTCCAACACCACGAAGACCGGAACCAAGGCAGCCACCACAACAAGCCTCAAGACCGAAACCCGCCAACCGCCAACACGAGACGAAAACCAAGATCGCAAGCCCGACACTCCTCGAATCAGTACTCGACGGAGCGTATCACCCACACCCGATACGCCACCCCACCCAACAACCCCCGCAGACCGCACCCGCCCATAACGCGCTCTTCTGCTCTATCTGTGGGTGGTTTGGAGGGGTGTTGACGCGGTTGCACCCCGTCTGCTCCTAGGTTTCGCGCCGTCCAGAGATTCGACAACAAGTGCTGCAATACGGGGTGCAGAGCAACCGAGTCTGTCAACGCGTCTGCGGGTTGACGCCCACTGGCGTCGAAGGTACGACCGAGAAGCCGGTCGGTGAAGTTGGCGAGCCCTCGATGCC
>Ga0316192_10002962_pt1 | contig 12399 bp, 9 predicted proteins | sample MerIslwburrow_MG_FD_204931 | JGI IMG/M metagenome (GOLD analysis project Ga0316192, IMG submission 204931) | Coastal sediment microbial communities from Maine, United States - Merrow Island worm burrow | ecosystem: Environmental > Aquatic > Marine > Coastal > Sediment | place: USA: Maine...
ACGCAGGCTCGCCAAGGTCCCCATTATCCGACGGCTGGATCTTGGACAGTTCAATCTTGAGGATTATCAGAATCTGCTGCTCAACATGCGACCGCAGGTGGTCGAGGGGGCGCGCTGGATAGCGCGGTGTGCATCCAGTTTCGATCGCGACCATGCCGATGTGCGTTCCGTCATCATCGGTCACGCGCAGGACGAACACAGAGACTATGAGGTCCTCGAAGCGGACTACGTGACCAGCGGCGGTGATCTGCAAACGCTGCAAATGCAACCCCGAAACCCCGGCTCTGAAGCCCTGCACTGTTTTTTGATGTACCGCGCCGGCCAGCCGAATCCCGTGGACCTGTTAGGCGCCATGTGGATCATCGAGGGGCTCGGCGAGAAGATGGCCAACGACTGGGCCAAGCGCATGGAGGAACTCATCGACGGGTCCGAAGCCTTCACAAAATTTCTGCGTTACCACGGCGATAATGACGATTCGCACATGGGCAAACTGTATGGCCTGGTCGACCGGGTGTGCACGGATCAAAACGCGGCAGACAGAATTGTGCGCACCGCGAAAGTCGTTGCCCGGCTCTATGCGCTGCAACTCGAGGAGATCGAGCATGTTTAGTTTCAAACGCGCTGTACGCAGTCCCTATCTCGAAGCCGTCGTAGTCGATGATGCGATTCCGATCGACCGGGCTGCTGTTGATCTCTGGCTCACTGATTTAAATCGACGCGCGCGTTGGATCATTCGTCCTGTTCTGCAATTCGTTTTCGCGATTCTGTTACACATCACCTGGGCGCTGAAACGATTGCCACTGCCGCAGTTCAGCGCTCACAAATTTCTGCAAAAACAGATCTGCTTCTACTGCAACTATTTCGTGACGCCGGAAGCCAATGAGCTGATCCTGCGTCACTTTACGACAGAGTCGAATATTCTGAATTTCATGCAGGAGAACATGCAGCCGAACGACGTTACCCCGATGACCTTATACCCGAGCAAGGTCGACGACATGTTGCGGGATACGTTCGTCGAGCACGATCAGGAACTGTTTCGCATGATTCGTGATCTCGGGCCCGCCGATCGTTCAAGCTGGCCGAAGGCTGCCAAGGACCTCAAGTGGTCGCTATGGCGTCCCATGGAAATTGACGAGAGCGTGCGCAAGCGGCGCTGGACGCAGGTGCTGGACTTCGAGACGGCACACGCCCTGTTCATGTGCCTGTTCTGCTTCTTGCTGACTGCCGAGGAGTATCGTGATTCCATCAACGGCTTCAGTCTCGATCAGTCCATCGCGATCAAAATCGGTGAAATGATTGGCGATCCGACACTGGTTGAGTACGCCTACAACAAACACCCGTTGTATCTCGTCGGTCCCTGGAATCTCGGTCAGCGATTTCTAATGCACGGGTTCTTTACCGAGTATCTGCATGCGCGACTGGAGCAGGAGCGCGCGGCGTCGGACTGAAAATTCGAGTGTTGGTAATTCGATTCTGGCCCCGGCCATCAGTTGTTTGCAATAAAGAGATGGCTTATTGCCATCTGGTTTGCGCAACTCTGTGAAGCACTTGCCCGCTGTCCGTAACGCCCGGCAATGATCCAAGTCTCAGTTCGGCCCCCATGCCTCGACAGCCTCGCGTCCTGCCACCAGCGCTGCCCGGCGTTGTACTTCGGATGGCGAAAGCAGTCCCGAACGCAGCGCATCCTTGAACCAGTCGGAGTAGGTGCCGCCTTCAGCCGCAAATCCACTCTCGCTCATTGCCTCGTAGAGGGCTGCCGCAAACATGTGCATGCCGCCATCCGATTCGCGCCACCGCTCGCCGGGATCCTGAGCGAATCCAAGCCGGTCGGATACGATCTGGTCGAGCGCCTGGGTCGATCCCTCATCAACAACACCCACGAACGAGTTGTAACCGAACTTCGGATCGTGATTGTTGACGATGGACATCATCCAGGGGTCGTCTCTCAGGTCCGCTAGCAGCGCGAGCAGTTCGGCGTCGTTCCTGTCGAAGGGCGGATGAAAGATTTCGTGTGCCGCTATGCGCAATTGGGTCTCTGCATCCCAGCCGTAGTACGCGACAATTCGTTGGCCGAGTATGCGCATCCCGTAGGGCTGCGCGTAATTAACGATAATGATGTCGACCTCCGGGTTCAGCACGCGGCCGAGCAGGCGCTCCTGCTCCGGAATAATGTCGTGCGAAACGACGGGCGCGTAATCGTTTCGAATTGCAGCGTCGATGTTCGGCAAAGTCTCCTGCCGGTATCTATCGACAAAGCCTGTATCGCGGAGCGCAATCAGCGCCGTGTGAACCGCTGGCATGAGCTGGAGCGCGGACTCGAATTCTCTTTCGTCCCAGTTCGGTGATGTCTGAAGGTTGGGCTTGAGGTGCTTAACCGGGTCGGCTGCAGATGCGATCACATCGTCCAGCGTCGCTATCGGGCCTGCCGAGAACATATACGCCAGTGTCGGACCTGTAAGCCGGCCAAGTTTTTGTCGCAGGACGGCGTCCAGTGTATCGAGTGCCGCGAGACCCTCCGCCGACATCGCGTCGCGAACGGCGGCAATGTCGTCTGTGTAAATGTGCGACTGCATGACGTCACCGGATGCGGCCCCGATCAAGAGCAATGCATCCATGCCCATGGCTGACTGGACATTCCACTGGGTGAGCATTTCGTCGTGATCCGATGCTGTCGCAGCATTGGTGGAAAGCAGGAAGACAAGAATCAGGAAGGCAATTTTGTTCATAGAGAGACCATGGGCAACCGATGTGTAGCCCTAGTAGGCAACAAGATCAACGGCCGGTCTTGAACAGAATTGATCAGGCGACAGCGAACCTGGCTGGGGTCATTCCGGTTGCACGTTTTAAGAGTCGCGTGAGATGTGGCTGGTCGCAAAACCCGGCCTCGGCCGCAGCGGTTGAAGGGCCCACACCCTGCTGTAGCAAAGAGATCGCGCACTGCAATCTGCCTTCCCGGCGCAGCGCCGATGGGCCCATGCCGAACCATCGGCGACAAGCGCGACTGGCATGTTCCGGCGTTACGCCGCAGCGATGAGCAAGCGCTGCAATATCGTCATCGGTTTCCTCACAAAGCAAAGCCACCAGACTGGCCAACCACGAGGCTGGAGCAGCCGGCGTGTGGCATTCCGCTTCCTCGAGGGCCGCATTGCCGGCGTCGGCGGGACATCGACGTGCGAGATCCGCCAGGGCCTCGGGGTTTGAGATTCGGACCGAGACCAGCGTGTCGGTTAACGGCATCGGGAAATTAAGGACCACGGCCCCGCCATCACCGAACTCGTTCGCATGTGCGTGCCACGGCGGATGCACCGTGAGTATTCCCGACGAACAGGAGAATCGACCATCGATACTTGTTTCTGCGTAGGTGCCATCGAGCACCAGGGCCGCATAGGGTTCGCGGTGTCTGTGCGCGGACATACACACCGAAGGTGCGTGAGTGGATTCAAATACGTGATTCATCGACTCCGATCATGGAATGGGTTTGGGGGTTAGATGTCTGGAGGGGTGGAATCGTTTGATTGTGATTTACGAGCAGCATGTCGATCACGGCGATCGATGGTCAGGGCGTCGATGAGATATCCGCCGAAAATCCGCTGTAGATACTTCACTACGACACCGTGACACGATAGCCGTTGTGCTTACGGATATTCAGCACACGGTTGTCATCAAATATCAGGTACTGACCCTTAATGCCGGCGAGGCAACCCTCGATCTCCGGATATTTATCAAAACCGACACTCTTCACTTTCTCCGGGTACCGATTGACGGGATAGTTGATTGAGCAGACGGTGTCATCAGAATCGACAAACTGCTGCAGCTTGTCATCGAGTGTGCCAATTAACGATGCTTTGGTGGCGACGAGGTCCGCATCGACCACCTCATTCTTCAACATGCGTTGCCAATTCGTTCGATCGGTCAGGTGCTCTTTCATGGCGACTTCAACGACGCCGGCCGTGTAGCGGTTTGGGACGCGAGCAAACACGATGGCATCGGTTGCGCCCTGATCAATCCAGCGGGTGGGCATTTGCGAGGACCGCGTGATACCCACCTTGATCGCGGAACTCCTCGCGAGATAGACAATCTGTTCTGTCAGACAGTTTTTCTCAGCCCATGCCATGTCCCGAGCCTCGCCTTCGTGCGCTCGGCATAGTTCCGGGCGGATAATACATTCACTCGACTCCGGAGCGTTTCGAAAGCACGGGTAGCAGAAACCCTGCCCGAACGACTTCTTCGTCAGCCGGTCGCAGGCAATGCAGTTAATAATGCCGTCGAAACTTAGCTTGATGGTCTTGCCGATCTTCGCGTTCATGTCGACGGAAGTGCCATCCAACTCCAACGTGTAGTACGCGACATCGTCGAGGCGAGTCTGCATTTTTCGCAGGTTGCCGGAAAGGTGTGTTTCGGAATTCATTGCCTGACTTTCATCTAAGTGTGCGTAATGAGCAAATCATACCGGCAGTTGGCTAAAAATCCGCGCGTCGGACAGCCTTGTTGGTTGTTCGCCCATGCATTGGCAAAGTCTACATTGGAATTCTCGGCGACGACCAGCCAGGTCTCTTGTCCCTATGCGCTTGATGCAAATTGGGCAACGGACGCCCCGGTAAATGGTTGATAAATAATGACCGATTCCGCCCCTGGCCACCAAAGTCTCAATCACCCAGGTGCTTTCTTGATACCATCTCGTGATTCGAACAACGCACATTATCGTGAGCACCGAATCTGAAATTCAAGCCGCCGCAGTCGTCTTTCGACACGACGAGCACGATCGTAGCGCGCTGGCCGACTTCGCCCGGGAACTGGCGGACAGCGGCTGCCGCCTCGGCGGCATGGTGCAGGTAGCTTTTTTCGACGAGCAGGGCCGCCGTACACACATCGACAGCGTCGATCTCGCCACCGGCGACCACATCATGATTAATCAGCCCAGTCGCATGTGGCTGGACGACAAAGAATGCACGCTTGACACGGCCGCACTCGCGAACGCTGGTGCGCCGCTGCGGCGCGCACTCATCAACCGGCCGGACCTCGTCATCGCCGAGAAATTCGGCGAGCAGGAACAAAGCGGCGCCGGGCTTGCGGATGAAATTTTAGCGGTCATCGCAGACGGCCTGCCGATCCTGGTACTGGTGCCCGAGACGGCTCTGGCATCTTGGCGCGAGGTGACCGGGGGTGAGATCGCGGAGGTGCCGTGCGAAGCAGACGCGCTGCGTCGCTGGTGGTGCGACAGGTTAGCCGGAACCGGCCCTCTCCACAGCGCATCGACCTAACAACGCTCCTGCGAATTCCAAGCCAGATATTTCTAGTTGCCCACGAATTTGGCGTAAATACTCCGTGCAACCTCAGGTTTGTCCGTTCCTTTGACGATCGCCCTACCATCCGGAAAGAGCGTAATCTCGTAGTTTTTCTCATGATCCCTGATGCTGGCGCGCAACATGAACTCGTTGGCGATTATGTCGCCGTGCTCGCGCAAGCGCGATGCGACTACGTCCATGTTTACGCAATAGGTAGGCTGCCGGTGTCTGAGCTGTACTGCATTACGTCCGCACAAAACGGTGGTGCTCGAGCCCACCTTGCCGTCGAGGTACTCGAAACGTCGATGTTTGCAGCACGGACAGTCGCCCTTTTCATAGGTGCCAGCAATTTCGAGCTGCGCTATCTCGTTCGCCCAGAGATCGAGGTTCAGCAATTTTCTGCTGACGCGGTCAAAGTTGCCCGTCAGGATTTTAAGTGTTTCGGTGACCTGGAAATTGGCGACGATACCAACGACGGAACTGATCACGCCGATCGTGTCGCAAGTGGCTATCGTTCCCGGCGGCGGCGCTTCCTCGAACACGCAGCGAAAACACGGAGTCGCAAGGCTGCCGTCTTCGGAAGATTCCCAGGCCATATCGCTCGTCGTATGCGGGAGTACCGAAAACGCCATGCCGGTCATGCCGACCGCGGCGCCATAGACATAGGGCCGGCCGCTTTTTACCGCAAGATCGTTCGCCAGGTAGCGTGTTTCAATGTTGTCCAGTCCGTCAACGAATGCGTCAGCACCATTTGCGTAATGTTCAATGTTCGAGTGATTTACGTCGTCAACGATCGCGGTAACCTGAATTTGGGAATTGATCTGGGCAATTCTTCGCTTCGCCGCTTCTGCCTTCGGAATAGCCTCTGAAACGTCCCGCTCGTCGAATAACATCTGGCGCTGCAGATTGCTTAGCTCGACAAAATCGCGGTCGACAATAACGAGGTGACCGACACCGGCGCGCGCGAGCATATCTGCAGCTACGGATCCGAGGGCTCCGCAGCCAAGCACCAGCACTGTCGAGTCTTGCAGGCGGCGTTGCCCAACTTCCCCGAAGCCGGGCAGCAGCATCTGGCGGTGATATCGGGCAAGGTCGACGTTCATTGCTGTGACATTATCATACTGCCTGCTTGTCGCCGCGCAGCCAGAAATCGTTTTTTGCCACGGCGCGCAGGCTATTCGGTAGCAGTGCCCGTGACGGTGGTAATCTAGAGGAAGAATGGAAGTGGACAAGGTAGGAGATTCGATGGCTGATGTCGGCAGGAATGGCGGAGACCCGCGCCGGATAGCCCCCGCATCGGGGCGGCGGCGTTCGCCGGCATTTGATAAAGGGCGCCAGCTCGACCCGGCCGCGCAGCGCGACATCGCTGCATTGCTCGGGGACCGGTCGCGCGCGCCAGACCTGCTCGTCGAGCACCTTCACCTCGTTCAGGACCGGTATGGTTTCCTCGGCGCCGAGCACCTGCAGGCGCTCGCGGCCGAAATGCGGCTGTCCATGGCCGAGGTGTTTGAAGTCGCGTCCTTCTACGCCCATTTCGACATCATTCTCGATGGAGAAACACCGCCGCCGCCCGTAACGGTTCGCGTCTGCGACAGCCTGACGTGTGCATGTGCGGGCGGCGATGCGCTCTTCGAGTCACTTCCCGGCAGGCTCGGCGCCGACGTGCGCGTTGTCCGCGCGCCCTGCATGGGGCGCTGCGATACGGCGCCTGTTGCGGAGGTTGGGCATCGGCATGTCGACCGTGCCGATGCCGAATCGATCGCAGCCGCGGTGAATGGCGGCGATCATCATCCCGAAATTCCCGACCACATGCGCTTCGACGCGTACGTCAGGGCCGGCGGTTACGGACTGCTGCGCGACTGCCTCGCAGGCAATCGATCCGCCGAAGAACTGGTCGCAATCATGGAGCATTCCGGATTGCGCGGGCTAGGCGGCGCGGGCTTTCCGGCCGGGCGTAAATGGCGCTTCGTTAGAGCTGAAACAGGCGGGCGCCTGATGGCCGTGAATGCCGACGAGGGTGAGCCGGGCACGTTCAAGGATCGCTACTATCTCGAGCGTGAGCCGCACCGCTTTCTCGAGGGCATGCTGGTCGCAGCGTGGACTATCGAAGCTGAGGCGATCTACATTTATTTGCGCGACGAGTATCCGGCGGTGCGCGAGATTCTACTGGCAGCGATCGCCGAGGTAGAGCAGGAAGGACTCAACGGTGATTGCGCGATTCACCTGCGCCGCGGTGCGGGCGCTTATATTTGCGGCGAGGAATCCGCGATGCTCGAGAGCATCGAAGGCAAGCGCGGCCTGCCGCGCCACAAGCCACCGTTCCCGAGCCAGGTAGGCCTGTTCGGACGGCCGACGCTGATTCACAACGTCGAGACCCTGTACTGGGTGCGCGACATCATCGAAAGAGGCCCTGCCTGGTTCTCGGGCGAAGGGCGAAACGGATGCCACGGGCGCCGCAGCTTCTCTGTCTCGGGACGCGTGAAGGAACCAGGAGTGAAATTCGCCGCCGCCGGCATCACCGTGCGCGAACTCATCGACGAGTATTGCGGAGGCATGGCCGACGGCCATACGTTCCGGGCGTATCTGCCGGGCGGCGCGTCGGGCGGGATGCTGCCCGCGAGCATGGCGGACATTCCACTCGATTTCGGCACGCTCGAGGCGCACGGCGGCTTCATCGGGTCGGCAGCCGTGATTGTGCTGTCGGACAAGGACAGCATCCGGGGCGCCGCGCTCAACCTGATGCGCTTCTTCGAGGACGAGAGCTGTGGCCAGTGCACGCCCTGCCGTGTCGGCACCGAGAAGGCCGTGCAGCTCATGTCGGAAGCAACCTGGGACGAAGACCTGTTGCGCGAACTCAGCGGTGTGATGGCCTCGGCCTCGATCTGCGGCCTGGGACAGGCGGCGCCGAACCCGCTCCTCTGTCTCCTCAAGTACTTCCCGGAGGAGCTGTCATGACGGAGACGATCACGTTCATGCTGGATGGCAGGCCGGTCGAGGCATCGCCGGATGAGACCATCTGGCAGGTGGCGAAACGGCAGGGCAATACGATTCCGCATCTTTGCTACGCGCCCGAACCCGGCTACCGGGCTGACGGCAACTGCCGGGCCTGCATGGTCGAGATCGAAGGCGAGCGTGTGCTTGCCGCGTCCTGCGTCCGCAAGCCTGCGCAGGACATGGTCGTGCGCACAGCGTCGGACAACGCGAAGAACGCGCGCAACATGGTCATGGAACTCCTCGTCGCCGACCAGCCAGCACGCGAAACTGCGCACGATCCGCAATCGAAATTCTGGGCCTGGGCCGATGCGATGGGCGTCGCCGACAGCCGCTTTCCATCGCGGGAGAAACACGAAGGTGACGCCAGCCACGTCGCAATCACGGTCAACCTCGATGCCTGCATACACTGCAATCTCTGCGTTCGGGCTTGCCGCGAGGTGCAGGTGAATGACGTCATCGGGATGGCCTACCGCGGTCACGGATCGAAGGTCGTGTTCGACTTCGATACGCCGATGGGCGAATCGACCTGCGTGGCCTGCGGCGAATGCGTTCAGGTCTGTCCGACCGGCGCGCTCATGGAAGCCAACCTTCTCGACGCGGCGGGTACGCGGCGGGAATTCCCGGACCGCAGCGTCGATACGTTGTGTCCCTATTGCGGCGTCGGTTGTCAGACCACGGTGCACGTCAAGGACGACCACATCCTGCATATCGACGGGCGCAATGGCCCTGCCAATGAACAGCGCCTGTGCGTGAAAGGCCGCTTCGGCTCCGACTATATCCGCCACCCGCATCGGCTGACGAAGCCGATGATTCGCAAGGACGACGCACCCAAGGATGGTGAATTGCAGCTCGATCCCGCGAACCTGTGGAGCCACTTTCGTGAGGCGAGCTGGGAGGAGGCGCTGGAGCGGGCTGCGGCAGGCCTCAGGAAGGCGCGCGACGAAAACGGACCTTCGGCACTTGCCGGATTCGGCTCGGCGAAAGGGTCGAACGAGGAAGCCTACCTGTTCCAGAAACTTGTGCGGGCCGGTTTCGGCACGAACAACGTCGATCACTGCACCCGACTCTGTCATGCCTCGTCTGTTGCGGCGCTCATGGAGGGCATCGGCTCGGGGGCTGTCACTGCGCCCTTCACGACCGCGGATACCGCCGACTGCATTATCGTCATTGGCGCGCGGCCCGAGCAGAACCATCCCGTCGCAGCCACCTATTTCAAGAATGCCGCGAAGCGCGGCGCGAAGCTGATCATCGCGGACCCACGCGGGCAGGGACTGGGTCGCCACGCGACGTTCAACCTGCAGTTCAGGGCCGGCACGGACGTGGCGCTGCTGAACGCGATGATCTGCACGATCGTCGAGGAAGGTCTGCATGACCCGCAATACCTGGAACGGAACACTGAAGGCTTCGAAGAACTGGTCGACCGCGTCAGGGCTTTCGCGCCCGAGAAGATGGCCGATGTCTGCGGCATCGATGCGAAAACGATCCGTGAGGTCGCGCGCCTTTATGCGACCTCAAAGAACTCGATCATCTTCTGGGGCATGGGTATCTCGCAATCGGTGCACGGCACGGATAATGCGCGCGGGCTGATTGCGCTCGCGCTGGTTACCGGGCATGTGGGCCGGCCGGGCACGGGGCTGCACCCGCTGCGCGGGCAGAACAACGTGCAGGGCGCCTCGGATGCCGGGCTGATTCCGATGTTCTACCCCGACTACAAGTCGGTGGAGGACGAGGACAATCGGAAGCGCTACGAGGATTTTTGGGACACGGCGTTGGATGCCAGGCGTGGCCTTACCGTTGTCGAAATCATGAACGCGATCCTCGCGGGAGAGGTCAGGGCGATGTACATCATGGGTGAGAACCCGGCAATGTCGGACCCGGATCAGGCGCACGCCCGCGAAGCGCTGGCAAAACTCGAACATCTCGTGGTGCAGGACATCTTCCTGACCGAAACCGCGTGGCAGGCGGATGTCGTGCTGCCGGCCTCCGCACACCCGGAGAAGACCGGCACGTTTACGAACACCAACCGCCAGGTGCAGCTCGCGCGCGAAGTCGTGCCGCTGCCTGGCGATGCGCGTCAAGACTGGTGGATCACGCAGGAAATTGCGCGGCGTATCGGGCTCGACTGGCACTACACACATCCGCGTGACGTCTTTGCGGAGATGGCGGAGATCATGCCGTCGTTTGCCAACATCACGTGGGCGAGGCTCGAACGCGAGGACGCCGTGACCTATCCCTGCGATGCGCTCGACGTACCCGGCAATGCGATTATTTTTGGCAGCGGCTTTCCGACGAAGACCGGCCGTGCCAGGATCGTGCCAACCGAGCTCACGCCGCCGGATGAAATGCCGGATGACGACTTCCCGATGATCCTGAGTACGGGACGGATGCTGGAACACTGGCATACCGGCGCCATGACGCGGCGTGCGCACACCCTGAACAGGCTCGAGCCCGAAGCGGTCGCCTGTCTGTCGCCGCGGGATCTAGAGCGGATGCAACTCGAGCCCGGAGATTTCATCCGCGTGTCGACGCGGCGCGGCGCAATTACGCTGCGCGTGCGCCTCGACCGCGATGTTGCCGACGGCACGGTGTTCGTCCCGTTCTGTTACACGGAAGCGGCTGCAAACCTGTTGACCAACCCGAAGCTCGATCCCGTCGGGAAGATACCCGAGTTCAAGTTCTGCGCGGCGAGAGTTGAACCGGCTGAACGCGTGGCCGTAGAGTAAGTGTCGCGGGCCGAGCTGCCTGAAAACTAGTTGATTACGCCGCAGGCGACGCGCGCACCGCCACCCCCAAGAGGTTTCGGATCGTCGCTGTAGTTGTCGCCGTGGGCGTGAATCATGATCGCACGTCCCTTGATGTCGGCCACTGTCAGCCTCGGCGCCACGACGGGTGTCGTTGCCGTACCGTCATCGGCGACGAGCAGCTTGGGCAGATCGCCGAGATGGCCGCCTTCTGCCTTCGGGCCCTTATGTGCGCTTGTGCCCTCAGGGTCGTAATGACCGCCGGCTGACAGTCCGGCCACCATCGAGCCTTCTTTCTCGGCCGGGTCGCAGCTCGGGTTCTGGTGGATGTGGAAACCGTGCTCGCCGCTCGGCAGTCCTGCCAGGTCCGGCGTCAGCGTCAGGCCGTTCTCGCCGTCGGTCGCGGTGACGGTGCCCACCGATTCGCCGACGCCGTCGGCGCTGATGACCTGAATGTCGATACGGATTTCGTCAGCATAGGCCGTGGCCGCTAGGGCGCAGCCGGTCAGGAGCAGTGTAAAACGTAATTGAAATTTCATTGTCAGGTCCTCCCCTGCGAGTGGTGGTGAGTGATCGTTATAAGCATAGCATCCGCCAGTCGAGTTCCGCGGCGAGTCTGGTCAGCGCTTCCGGCGGTGCGAATCAGGTTCATGAAACCACTCACTCCTGCCTTTCTGCGGCGGCGTCGCACGCTTCCATCCGGATCAGAAGGCCAACGCCGTCGAAATGTAGGCGTAAGTCGTGTTGGAGGTCGGCGGCGCGAACGGAGCATTTTCGAGAAACTCCCCCTTCCACAGGTGGGCGGCCGTGACGTCGACCGTCAGGTTTCGCGAATCCGACCACCATTGCCAGCGCAAATCAACCTGGTGACCGATAAACGACCCTGAAAGGCCATCACGGTCTCTGAGCCCTGCTGTCGGCAGGGCATCGCGCTTGCTGGCAAGCCATGCAGGCCGGTAGTCGATTCGGAAATCGGTGGACGGGCCCGGCTTCGACCGCAGGGCGATACCGGGCGACAGGATATTGCTGCGCGCCAAGGCGCCATAAATGCCTGTAGGCCCGAACTCCCAGCGCCTGGCGCCGTACAGGGTATCGAAGCGGTTGAACTCGCCGTCATCCGGATCCTTGTCGCCCGATGCATAATCGAAACGCAAGATCACGCGAGGCTCCCAGCTGCCCTGCAATTTGCGGCTGATTTCGGCGTGAGTGAACCACGCGCGGTGATCGAGGTCCGTGGTGTCGATTGGCAGCGCGCTGGCACGGCTCTTGCCGTGCTGGAGCGCGGCTTCGATCTCGTAAGCCCATACATCGCCCGAATGGTGCGCGCGTACACCGGATGTCAGGAAGTTGCGATTGCGCGTGGGCAAACCTGGCCGATC
>Ga0316192_10002964_pt1 | contig 12397 bp, 11 predicted proteins | sample MerIslwburrow_MG_FD_204931 | JGI IMG/M metagenome (GOLD analysis project Ga0316192, IMG submission 204931) | Coastal sediment microbial communities from Maine, United States - Merrow Island worm burrow | ecosystem: Environmental > Aquatic > Marine > Coastal > Sediment | place: USA: Maine...
CAATGGCGGCGCGGGCCTCGTGGCCTTCCATTTCGAGAAAGCCGAATCCTTTGCAATCACCTGAAAACAGGTCTTTTACCAGTTTGAGCGAACGCGCTGTGCTGTAGGGTGAAAACAGTGCCTGCAGGGATTTTTCAGTGGTAGTAGGCGGCAAACCGCCAACAAATAGTTTCTTCACTTATAAGCTCCTTTTCTCACATTTAAAAAATAAACCCCGCGAAGTTTCGCAGGGTTTACTCGGGACAATAAACGAACGGTCTTCTCAGGCCTGTACGTTAGTTGCCTGCGGGCCTTTTGGTCCGTCCTCCACGTCGAAGGTCACTTGCTGGCCTTCAGCCAGTGTACGAAAACCCTGGTTGGCGATAGAAGAATAGTGAACAAAAACGTCTTTACTGCCATCGGTCGGCGCAATAAAGCCGAAGCCCTTGGATTCGTTAAACCACTTAACGGTTCCTGTTGCCATGATTATTACCTCATTAAAAATTAATAATATAAAACGTCACAAATCTTACGAGGAAATTAACAGGAGAAAACTTTGAAAAGAACTTCTGACAAGAACCAGGATAGAATGTAGTGCGATGTAAGTGTAACCGGTTTTTTTAACCAATAACACCACATATGCCCATATATAGGGCATAAATATGGAAATACAAGCCCGTAACGTTGAAATATTCATATCAACGCGAGTCACTTGACTCGTTACACTCGCTCAGCACAGGCTCCGGGCAGCAATCCGGTAGTTTTGTCATTCATTGACGCATGGATCAGAGCATCATAAGAAAATATCGCACCCTGACAAGCTTTACCGCAAAACTTCAGGTATAATACGCTCCAATTTCTGGTGCACTTCGGTCTGCACCTGTTTTCACCGCGGTAATCCTTCCCGATTCACCTCGAAACACAAAACTGTTTCCGCCTAGACCGTCCCATACCTGGTGTATTGGGTAGGCCGATCCTGGAGAATATCGTACATGTCATTTGAATCCCTCGGCCTCAGGGCCGAATTACTCCGTGCTGTATCCGAAAAAGGTTACAGCGCCCCTACGCCAATACAGAAACAGGCAATACCCCCTGTGCTCGAAGGCCGCGACATCATGGGTGGCGCGCAAACGGGTACCGGCAAAACCGCCGGTTTCACACTGCCGTTGTTACAGCGATTGATGTCATCCGAGAAACCGGTAAATGGCCGTCGTCCAGTGCGCGCACTGGTGCTGACACCCACACGCGAACTGGCAGCGCAGGTTTACGAAAGCGTGGTTGTCTATGGTAAATATCTGCCGCTTCGCTCAACCGTGATATATGGCGGCGTCAGTATCAACCCGCAAAAACAGAAGCTGATCAAAGGCGTAGATATCCTGGTTGCAACACCGGGCCGTTTACTGGACCACGTCGGCCAGAGATCGGTTGATCTGTCAAAGGTGGATATCCTGGTGCTCGACGAAGCCGACCGTATGCTCGACATGGGTTTTATTCGTGACATCCGCAAGGTGCTCGCACTGATACCTAAGCACAAACAGACATTACTGTTTTCAGCCACCTTTTCAAATGAAATCAAGAAACTGTCGAATGATTTGCTCAAGTCGCCAGCATTGATAGAAGTCGTACATCAAAATACCACGGCGGAGCTTATCACACAGGTCATTCACCCGGTCGATAAAAACCGTAAACCTGAACTGCTGTCCTACCTGATTGGTTCAAACAACTGGCAACAGGTACTGGTATTCACCCGCACCAAGCACGGCGCCAACCGCCTGTCTCAACAGCTGATCAAAGATGGCATCACGGCCGCTGCGATTCACGGCAACAAGAGCCAGGGTGCACGCACCCGGGCACTGGCGGAATTCAAAACAGGCAAGGTGCGTGTGCTGGTTGCAACCGATATTGCCGCGCGCGGACTGGACATCAACCAGCTGCCGCACGTGGTGAACTTTGAATTACCCAACATCGCGGAAGACTACGTTCATCGCATTGGCCGCACCGGACGCGCAGGCAATGAAGGTGAAGCCATGTCGCTGGTGTGTGTCGATGAGCACAATTTGCTGAAAGATATCGAGCGCCTGATTAAACGCGACATTCCCAGGGATGTGATCGAGGGTTATGAACCCGATCCTTCAATCAAAGCCGAGCCTATCAACAGGGGACGTGGCAAGCAGCAGCAGAAGGCAGGAAAGCCGGGGCAAAAAAGATCATCTGGAGACAAAACGGCATCACCCTGGAGCAACCAGCGTCAATCTTTCAAGGGTCGTTCAAGTAACCAGAATCGGTCACGCAATCAATCCCAGAACCGTTCACGTCGCAATACACAGCGTGCAGCTTAACGAGTCACGTGTTCGTATCCATTAACTATTTCATGTCGGAATAAATAATGCTAGCAACCTCAAACATCACCATGCAGTTTGGCGCCAGGCCACTGTTTGAAAACGTCTCTGTTAAATTTGGCGACGGCAACCGCTATGGCCTGATCGGCGCCAATGGCTGTGGCAAATCAACCTTCATGAAAATCATGGGCAATGACCTGGAACCCTCCTCTGGCAATGTATCAAAAGACCCGAACGAACGTATCGGTAAATTGAAACAGGACCAGTTTGCTTACGAAGAATACGGTGTGATCGATACCGTCATCATGGGTCATGAAGAGCTGTGGGCGATCAAGTCAGAGCGCGATACGATTTACGCCAAGCCGGAGATGACCGAAGCGGATGGAATTCGCGCCGGCGAACTTGAAGCTGAATTTGCCGAGATGGATGGCTACACCGCCGAGTCTCGCGCAGGTGAGTTGTTGCTGGGTGTCGGCATACCCATCGAGCAGCACAACGGCCCCATGAGCGAAGTGGCGCCCGGCTGGAAATTGCGCGTGTTGCTGGCGCAGGTGCTGTTCTCTGATCCGGATATCATGCTGCTGGACGAGCCCACTAACAACCTCGACATCAATGCCATTCGCTGGCTGGAAGGCGTGTTAAACGAACGCAACTGCACCATGGTTATCATTTCCCATGACCGCCATTTCCTCAACAGCGTCTGCACCCACATGGCTGACCTGGATTACGGTGAAATACGAGTCTACCCGGGCAATTATGATGAATACATGATCGCATCGACACAGGTGAGCGAACGCTTGCAGTCGGAGAATGCGAAGAAACAGGCACAGATTGCCGAACTGAAGTCCTTTGTCAGCCGATTCTCGGCAAACGCCTCAAAATCGAAACAGGCGACATCCCGCGCCCGACAAATTGACAAAATCAAGCTGGAGGAAGTGAAGCCATCCAGCCGCCAGAATCCTTATATCCGTTTTGAACAGGACAAAAAACTGCATCGCACGGCGCTGGAGCTGAAAGGCCTGGCTAAAAGTTTCGATGAAGAGTTATTTACAGATCTTAGCCTGATGGTAGAAGTGGGTGAACGTATTGCCGTGATCGGTCCTAACGGTATTGGTAAATCGACATTATTGAAATGCCTGGTTGGTGACCTGGAACCTACAGCAGGTACCATTAAGTGGTCTGAAAATGCACAGCTTGGTTACTACGCGCAGGATCACGCCGCCGATTTTGAAGAAAACAAGAACCTGTTCGACTGGATGAGCCAATGGGGAAAACAAAGCGATGATGAGCAGGTAATCCGCGGAACGCTGGGTCGCCTTCTGTTTTCACAGGACGAAATTAAAAAATCCGTTAACGTCATTTCTGGTGGTGAACAGGGCCGCATGCTTTTCGGCAAGTTAATGCTGCAGCGCAATAATATTCTGTTAATGGACGAGCCCACCAACCACCTGGATATGGAGTCGATTGAATCACTCAACCTGGCACTGGAGAATTACCCGGGCACGTTGATTTTCGTCAGCCATGACCGCGAGTTCGTGTCGTCACTAGCTACACGCATTATCGAACTGACACCCACCGGTATCGTCGATTTCCACGGTACTTATGATGATTACCTGCGTAGTCAGGATATGAATAATAAATCCGCGACTGGTTAAATAAATGATTCACCGCAGAGGCACAGAGAAAAAATATTTTTCTGCCGCAAAAAACGCAAAAATGCGCAAAATTAAAAACCACAATAAAGCTTTTATTTGCGCTCTTTGCGTTTTTTGCGGCAAAAGATGCTTTTAATATTTTCTCTGCGCCTCCGCGGTGAATAGCATGTTGTCTTTGTTACGATGAAAAAAATCGCCATCTTTGCCGATGTGCAAAACATCTATTACACAACCCGTCAGGCCTATGGCCGCCAGTTTAATTATCGAAAACTGTGGCAACGATTAAGTGCTGAAGGCGAAATAATTTCTGCTATCGCATATGCAACACATCGCGGCGATGACAAACAGCTAAAATTTCAGGATGCACTCAAGCACATCGGTTTTGCCATCAAGCTCAAGCCTTATATTCAGCGCAGTGACGGCTCCGCCAAGGGTGACTGGGACGTGGGTATTGCAATTGATGTTATGGATAAAGCAAAAGACGTTGATACCGTTGTATTGTTATCCGGTGATGGAGACTTCGATCTGTTGCTGGAAAAGGTCATAAATGATTATGCCGTCAGTGCTGAAGTCTATGGCGTACCGGCACTCACCGCCAATTCCCTTATCGATGCTGCCAGCATCTATCATCCTATTGAAGAAGATTTATTACTCTAAATCTTGTAGCCCGGATTGTGCTTGTTTCATCAAGGCATCATGCTGCAGAGATGCGGAGATCACTTTAAAATATCTTTAGCCGCAAAAAACGCAAAGATCGCAAAAAACATTATCAGGATTTTTTAATTTTGCGCATTTTGCGTTATTCGCGGCAGAAAATATTATTTCAATGTTATTCACTGTTGGCTATTCACTGCAGTTCAGGCCAGCTGATCATCCGCCACACGATAACGCGGGTCTTCCATCACATTCACTTCCACCAGGTCACCGGCCTTCTTTAATAATTGACGGCATTCTTCACTCAAGTGCCTCAGGTGCAAGGTTTTACCTGCCCTGATATATCTCTCCGCCAATGTGTCGATTGCTTCAATTGCCGAGTGATCCGCAACCCGCGAGTTCTGAAATTCGATGATCACATCATTCGGTTCGTCTTCGGGGTTAAACAGTTCGAGAAAGTTTTTCACTGAGCCAAAAAACAACGGGCCGTTGAGTTCATGCACACGTGAGCCCTGATTATCGTCATAAGTCCTGATATTAATATGCTTGGCATGCTCCCAGGCAAACACCAGTGCCGAGACAATCACGCCTACCACAACTGCAATCGCCAGGTCCGTAAACACGGTCACAGCAGAAACCAGCACCAGGATAAATGCATCGGTTGCAGGTATCTTGCCCATGAGACGCAGGCTCGACCATTCAAATGTAGCAATCACGACAACAAACATCACACCTACCAGTGCCGCCATGGGTATGCGTTCGATCAGGGGTGAGGCAAACAGGATAAACATCAACAGGAACAGGGCGGCAGCAACTCCAGACATGCGCTGGCGGCCGCCGGAATTCACGTTAATCATGCTCTGACCAATCATGGCACAGCCTCCCATGCCACCGAACAGACCTGTTACCGTGTTTGCAATCCCCTGCCCCATACATTCACGGTTGCCACGTCCCCGGGTATTGGTCACTTCATCAATCAGGCTGAGTGTCAGTAAGGATTCAATCAGACCGACTGCTGCGAGAATGAATGAATATGGCAGGATAATCATCAATGTTTCAAAATTAAACGGAACTGAAGGAATGTGAAAGGCCGGTAAACCACCCTTGATACTGGCCAGGTCACCCACGGTTGCGGTATCCAGATCCATGCCAAGCGCGAGCAGGCTTACTGCAATTATCGCCGCCAGCGATGCCGGGAAGGCCCCGGTCAATTTCGGCAGAAAATGGATGATCGACATGGTGAGCAGGACCAGGCCTGCGAAAATTATCAACGGTTCACCACTCATCCACTCCATCACACCTTCGGCCGAACTAGCCTGAAAGTGTTGTAGCTGTGCCAGCAGGATTACGATCGCCAGGCCATTGACGAAGCCCAGCATAACCGGGTGCGGTACGATACGGATAAACTTACCCAGTCGTAGCACGCCGGCCCCCATCTGCATCAGACCGGTCAGAACCACTGCAGCAAACAGGTACTCCACACCATGATCAGCAACCAGGGCCACCATCACCACTGCCATGGCGCCGGTCGCGCCTGAAATCATGCCCGGTCGGCCACCAAAGATCGCGGCCAGCAGTCCCACCATGAAGGCAGCATACAGTCCAACCAGGGGCTCAACACCGGCTACAAATGCAAAGGCCACCGCTTCTGGCACCAGGGCCAGAGCAACAGTCAGACCAGACAAAATCTCGTTTTTAACGCATACGCGGCTGGCGCATCCAAGTTTGAACATTCATGACCTGCGGGGATTTAACGGCGTGATAAGGCTGTGTAGTATATCAGAGAATGCTTATATAAAGATACGCATATGGGGCAGAACACACTGCTAACTTCATTGGCTGCAGGTGATGCATTAAATAGATGTAGCACTATTGACTGGGCAGGTGCTGATGCAGATGTTAATGACCTGCATAAAATCCAGTATTACAGCCCGGGCGGTTTACATTGTACTGCTGCAGAGTTAACTCTGGCCCTGCAGACCATGGTGCGGGACCTGCACAAATCACTGCGCGTATAACGGACAGTGATTTCATGGCAGGCGTAGATACTATTGAAATAAGCTTTACAGTTGTTCTTTAGCTTGCCGACATAGATGCAGGCGAGAGAGCCACTGTTTCTAAAATTAGAAACAGTGGCTCTCTGAGCCGGTATGTTCTTTAACTAACGCGTTTAGCCCTTTTCTTTTTCTTCGATCTGGCTATTGCCCGGTCAGCGGCATAAATGCCCTTAACATATCCACTCAGTACCTTCTGGCTCTGTTTCAGACCAGAGAGTTCTTCCAGCACAGCCTGACGACTCGCAGTTGCTTTCACCAGGGCCTTGCTGGTTGCGGTCAGCTCAACGGTGATGGCCCTGACTGCCTTGCGCGAATCAACTGTTGAGTTCTTTTTATCGGCAGCAATGGCGCGTTTCTTTTTGCCCATTTGAGTAGCACGACGTTTTCTCAAGCGACGTGTTTCGTTCAGTAACTTTTTGGATTCTGCAGACCTGTCAGTCACCGCCTTGTTTGCCTTATCGAGTGCAACTTCGAGATTGTAAACTGAGGATTCGATAGAGTTGGCGATAACAGAATTTTTAGTAACCGGCTTTTTGTTTGTTGTGGCCATTTATTTTTTTCCGTTGTGTTGATGAAAAAGCGAGTCTATCAGTTACACACGGTAAATTGAAATCATAAGGCAGCGTTAATGTAATATGAAAATCGGTACACAAACAGGGCCGGTTCAACCGGCCCTGTTAAAGGACATCATCTGTTTAATTTCTATTTACACGGGATATCGTTATTTTGGCTACCGAGTTGCGCCAGTCATAAACATCAGGCGCAAGATCGCCGATGCCATGTATGCCGCGGTTAATATGCACGTATCCCTCACCACCTGCGCCTGGTGACGGCCCTTCTCCACCACAGTTTGGCCCCGGAATGCTGATACACAACTCGTCATTTGGTTCGGTTCCTGCATCATAGCCCGGTGAATAATAGGTGGCTGTTCCATGGCGCGGTGCTTTGACACTGTTTAGCGCAATAAAACCATCGTTGGTGGGTAACATCATCGAAGCCATGCTGATGTTATTTGCACCATGTGTTGCACTGACAGTAACCGTGACAGATTCACCCGGTCCAAGCAGTCCACCGGTATCCTGTACATCGGCAACACGGGGATCATCGTGCAAAACAGCAGTTAGCGGTGCGATATCACCACCCTCTGCAATCGCAGTGAGCTCATCACTTGCTGGTGATCCCAGTTCATACAAAGACACGCCTTCACGGTGGCTGGTCACCAGAATGGGTGTGAAATTGATGGAATTGGTAATGTTGGTAATAGTAACGTGGTAAGAAGCGGGACCACCAGCCGTTGCAGCGGTTGAAGACAGTAACAGGCCGCTAACAGCAGCTGCGGTAAGCGCATAACGCATGGGTGTAAACATAGGTATTCCTCCTGGTTGTTGTGTGTAACCGGTATCGGTTACATGCTTTTCTTGATAAACATGAAGCGCCTATCAATGAGGAATGACTATGCGAGACTGAAATCACATACTGTTCACTAATTTATAACAAAAGTATCACATCAACACGTAATGTTCTGGTGGAAAACATATTATCCAGGTGCAGGTAGGCTGAACTGAAAAGTTGTGCCCTGGTGCAATACGCTATTCACTGACAGGCGGCTACCGTGCAATTCCACGATACGTGACGCTATCGCCAGGCCTAGGCCTAAGCCGGTGTGCGCACTGTTATCTTCTGTGTTCCCGGATTTCCTGTAGAAGCGCTTGAAGATGTGCGGTATTTCTTCTTCGGCGATACCGTAACCGGTGTCCGAGACGGCAATTTGTACCTTTCCCTGCTGCATTGATAAATACAAGCGCACACATCCATGCTCGGGTGTATGTTTAATGGAGTTATCGATCAGGTTATCGAGCACACGTTCTATCATGCCGACATCAGCGATCACATAGGGGACGGTTTCGTCGATATCGACATCCAGCTGGATGTTTTTCTCAGAGGCACGCAAATGAAATTTCTGCGACACATCAAACGCCAGCTCGGACAAGGAAAACAGCTCTTGCTGTGGCCGCACTTCGTTTGCATCCAGTTTGGCCAGTTCAAATAATTCCTCAACCATCGTGGACAGGCGATTTGCATTCTCATGTGCAATTTTTAAATAGCTTTGCCTCTCGGTTTCAGTCAGATCTGATGATTTCAGTAACAAAGTCTCCAGGTAACCACTCAGCGATGATAATGGCGTTCGCAAATCATGCGACACATTCGCAACCAGCTCGCGCCGCAGTGCATCCGTTTCCTCTAAACGGCACATTTGTAAATGTATGCGCTGGGCCATCTCCTTAAAGGTCAATGCCATCGCGTCAATTTCATCCCGCGGCTTTTTGTCGCTCATCGTTACTGCGCTGTTATCCTGCAAGCCGCTGTTCTTGAACTGCTGCATGGAATGGCTCAAAGCACGTAGCTTGCGCATCAAGAAGAAGAACAGAATCAGTCCTGCAATGAATGCAAATACCAAGGCAGTGAATACGACACTGGCGCTCCATTTCATTATCAAGCTGCGTTGCAGAACCTCGGTGATGTGACCGATTTTATCGCTGCCCAGAATGGCATAAATGTAACCCTGGCGATTACCATCATAGTCAATCGGTGCAACTGTAAAACTGTTTTGACGGGATTCATTGCCGGGATCATCACCCATGATCAGGCCATGTTTTTTGCCTGATAAAAAGCTGTTAATCGGCCCCAGTGATACTTGCTTGCGTTTCACCTTGTCAGGTGACATCGAGTGGGCCAACACCTGTCCCTCCGCATCGAGTAAATAAAGCTCGAGACTGGGGTTGATAATCATCGCTTTATGGAACAGAGCGCCGAGGTTATCCTGCCGGACCTTGCCATCCTCGATAAGTACATGCTCATTCACAATGTACATGGCAAGGTCACGATTTAATTGCTGGCTGACTTCCTGCTGGTACATCGGGGCGGTATACAAGGCGGCAGCAAGAAATATTCCGCCGATTGAGATGAACAGCAAAAACAGCACCAGAACCAGTTTGGTGTAAAGACTGTTAAGCATGTTATCTACGGCGAATGCTCTCTGAAGCGGTAGCCTACGCCCCAGACTGTTTCAATATATTGGGATTGTTCCGGATTTTGCTCGATTTTTTTGCGCAAGCGATTGATGTGTGAGTTAACGGTATGCTCATAGCCGTTATGACTGTAACCCCACACATAGTCGAGCAACTGACCACGGCTATATACGCGTCCCGGATTGCGCGCAAAGTGCAGTAACAGGTCAAACTCCATGGCGGTGAGTTCAACAGCATGGTTATCAATGAATACATTTCGGCCTGAAACATCGATAACCAGCGACTGTGCTTCAATTTTTTCATCGGGATTTGCCGCCAGCTGTTTTGCCGAGAGCTCGACTCTGCGTAATATGGCTTTTACACGTGCCTGTAGTTCCTTGATGGAAAACGGCTTGGTCAGGTAATCATCGGCACCCAGTTCGAGACCAAGCACCCGATCCAGTTCGGATGACCTGGCGGTTAACATCAGCACCGGAATATTGACTGACTGACTGCGTAAACGGCGGCATAATTCAAGACCATCCATACCCGGCAGCATCAGGTCCAGCACAATCAGCTGGTAATCGTGATTGCTCGCCCGATTGAGACCATCTACACCGTTATTGACGACATCAACCTGGAAAGCAATGTCCGTGAGATTGATTTCCAGCAGGTGACTGATGTCAGGATCATCCTCTACCACCAAAATGCGCCTGGCATTGGTTTGTATATGGGGAGAAGGTTTATGATACCCGCAGCCGGGTTGCTGATGTTGATTCAAGAGGTGCTCCAGGTCGTCATCCAGACTTGAAATACTAGACCTGAAATATCACAAAAGATTCACATTCCTGCACAGAGCCTGGATAAAACTGTCTCTGAAACTGCGTTATGAACCATGAACAGTTGCACCCGGCCCCTGATTTATTGCTCGACCCCTATTGAACCAGACCGCCACCTGTGGTTACTCTAGAAAGATATGAATGGTTTATCAAACACATCTCGACGATTTCATTTTCCCTGGCGTGAAGGCAATCGATTTGATGTCCTCGTGGACGGCTCGAATTTCCTTCCCCGTATGCTCGATGCAATCAATTTTGCCCGTGAGACCATACTGTTAGAGATGTACCTGATCGAGTCAGGTACCGTGGTGGACCGTTTCATCACGGCCTTGCTCGATGCTGCAGAACGCGATGTGCAGGCTTACCTGCTGCTGGATGATTATGGCGCGATCGGGCTGAAACAACGCGAGCGTAAGCGTCTTGTACACAAAAATATACATGTGCTCTATTACAACAGGCTGCGCTCGCATAGCACCCTGTACAATCTTTATCGAATATTCCTGCTGCGTCAGGAGCATGGGCTGTATCGCAATCATCGCAAGCTGTTACTGCTAGACGGCCAGACTGCATTTGTCGGCGGTACCGGGCTCGTTGACGAGTTCGACCCACCCGGCCATCCCGAAATACAATGGCGCGAAACCATGATCAGGATACAGGGCCCCGTGGTGGCTGACTGGCAACAGCTGTTTACAACAACCTGGAATAAGAGCACAGCGCAAGCATTAAGCTTACCGGAGGTAAATCCCGGTGAGCATACTGATGGCCAACGTGGCCGCATCACTGTCAACGATATTGAACGATACAGCGAGGTGCTGCTTTCTCTGTCCAACCACATTGCTCATGCCAGACACCGGGTGTGGTTCGCGACCGCTTATTTCGTGCCGAGGTGGCGAATTCGCCGTGCACTCAAACGCGCGGCCAAATCGGGCATCGACGTTCGCCTGCTGTTACCGGGCCCGATTACCGATCACCCCGGTGTGCGCTACATCAGCCACCGTTTATATGGCCGACTCATGAAAAACGGCGTGCGAATATTTGAATATCAGCCACGTTTCTTTCACGCCAAGAGCGTGCTCTGCGATGACTGGGTAGCGATTGGTTCAAGTAACTTCGACCGCTGGAACCTGCGATGGAACCTGGAAGCGAACCAGGAAATAAAAGATGAAGCCCTGGCAAGACAGGTCAAGGAAATGTTTGAACAGGATTTTTCAAACAGCGTCGAATACAGCTATGCACAATGGCGTCAGCGCAGCTGGTTTAAGCGCCTGCTTCAGTGGTTCTGGAAACAGGTGGAAATATTTTCACAAAAGATTGGGCGTTAATCATTCTATGCACTCTGCTGCCTGCCATCCAGATTACACGGCTCCGTGTAGCAGCGGCTTTAGCAGTGAATAGACATTGCGCTACTCATCGGTATAGCAGTCGGTTTGACTTAACTTTCTCCGAATACTTTAATTTCGGTCACTATTACGCCACAGCCTCCATCAGATTCCGTAGCATTGTCAGTATCTACCTTGAATCCATCGGGCATAAATAACGCCAGTGATTGACTGGAAAAAACCAGAAGAAAGGTTGCAAGTAAGCATCTGAATGTATCCATCTCCAGCTCCATTTTCCGTACCATTTATGAAACAGAAGCAAAATGCGTACCAGAATAATTATTCCTTTACTATCAACTAGATAAAGATATCTGTCATGAAGTGTTTGTAAAAATTGCCGACGTCTGTTTGGGTGCCTGTTGTGGGTCAAAGCCAGTCATGTCGGTATTTTCGGCGATTTTTCGAAGATCGCGCCCTACTGTAAATTATTCTGACATTTACTTGAACGTCAGCAATGCTTTGGTAACGGATGTCGTTTAATTTGGAA
>Ga0316192_10002966_pt1 | contig 12394 bp, 9 predicted proteins | sample MerIslwburrow_MG_FD_204931 | JGI IMG/M metagenome (GOLD analysis project Ga0316192, IMG submission 204931) | Coastal sediment microbial communities from Maine, United States - Merrow Island worm burrow | ecosystem: Environmental > Aquatic > Marine > Coastal > Sediment | place: USA: Maine...
CATGGCCGTGAGCCCCCAGGAGGGCAGGAAGAGTAGGAATGTCAGGGTCCAGTAGGTCAGAAATCGGCGCATGGGTCTAGCCTCCTTGTAGTTCTGGAGGCTAGATCCTGCGACTGTCAGCTGCTGTCAGTGGTTTCTTCGGGGCCTCGACTCACGTCGACCGGTTTGGAGGCTCGAACCATGGCTACGGCGGCGAAGATCACGCCTGTGGCTATCAACATTCGCACGGTAACTGTCTCGTCCAGGATCAGCCAGCCCAGAAACACCGCCACCACCACATTCAAGTAGGTGCTGCTGGCGACAATTGGTGCGGGCCAGTGGTCGAGAAGGTACACATAGGCGGTGAAAGCGATGACCGAGCCGAAGACGGTCAGGTAGAGGACGGCACCGATGCCTTGCCAGCTGGGCTCGAACCGCTGCCATTCGCCTCGCACCACGCCGACAAGCGCCAGGGCCGTCCCACCGGCCAACATTTGCAGCGCCGAGTTGACCACCGGGCCACTCGAGATCGGATTGCGCTGCGAATAGACCGAGCCGAGAGACCAGGAGGCTGCGGCCGCGAGAATGGCCGCCGGGCCTCGCCAGTCGGCGCTGCGTAGCTCCTCGAGATCGATGCCGATCAGGCTGGCGGCAGCCATGAAGCCGACTACCAGGCCGACGAGTTGAATTGCGGTCGGGCGATACCGGAGGCCCGGCAAAGTGGCGGAGAACAGCACCATCCAAAGCGGTGAGGTGACGATGAAGATGGCGGCGAGACCCGACTCGACGAACTGCTCGCCCCAGACCACAAGGCCGTTGCCGACTGTCAAGAGAAGCAGGCCGACGATGATGTTGGTGCGCCAGTCGACGGCACGGTTGGGCAGTGGCTGGCTTGTCAGACGTGCGTAGACCAACAGCATCAAGCCGGCTAGCAGGAATCGACTCGCAGCGAAGAGGGCAGGCGGCATGTACTGCACGCCGATGCGAATCGCGAGGTAGGTCGAGCCCCACAAGAGACTGACCGTCGCGTAGGCGAAGAGGGTCGATGCTTCGAGACTCGGACGGGGCTGGCTATTGGCCGACATGGGAGGAAGCCTCTCGGCAAGGTGCGATCGGAGCTCAGATCCTCGAGCTCGAGCCCATTGTGGTCGATCGCAAGGTCCAGAGTCGAGTCGAAGCAGCGGAGAAGGTCGCTATAATCAGGTTCCCATCCGAGAAGGAAGACCGGTTGGATCCAGAAAGGCGGCGAACCTTGATCGGTAGCACACTGTCTCAGTATCGAATCCTCGAGAAGATCGGAGAGGGCGGAATGGGCGAGGTCTATCTCGCCGAGGACACCTCACTGAAGCGCAAGGTGGCCCTCAAAGTTCTGCCTGCCGAGATGGCCGCTGATCCCGAGCGCCTGGCCCGCTTCAAGCGGGAAGCCGAATCGGTAGCCGCCCTCAACCATCCCAATATCGTGACCATTCACTCGGTCGAAGAGGTCGATGGCACCCACTTCCTGACCATGGAGTGGGTGGATGGCCAGACCCTGGGTGAGCTCATGTCGCGCGGCGCAATGCCACTGAACAAGGTCTTCGATCTCGGGGTGCCCATTGCCGACGCGCTGGCGTCGGCCCACGAGGAGGGCATCACGCACCGGGACCTGAAACCAGCGAACGTCATGGTGAACGACAAGGGCCGGGTGAAGGTCCTCGACTTTGGCCTCGCCAAGCTTGCCGTGGAGGGAGGGGACGAAGGCTCGGATGAACAGCCGACCCAGGCCCTGACGCAGGAAGGGCTGGCAGTCGGCACGGTTCCCTACATGTCCCCTGAGCAGGTACGGGGCGAGGGTGTCGATCACCGCACAGACATCTTCTCGCTGGGAGTCCTTCTCTATGAGATGGCGAGCGGCCAGCGGCCTTTTGGCGGCAAGAGTTCGGCCGACCTGGTATCGGCGATCCTGCGTGATCGTCCACCGTCGGTCACCGAGATTCGAGCCGAGTTGCCACATCACCTCGGTCGGGTGCTGCAGCGCTGCATGGAGAAGGACCCGGAAAAGCGCTTCCAGACAGCCAAGGATGTCAAGAACGAGCTCGAAGGCCTGAAGCTCGAGGTCTCCTCTGGGACAGCTCGATTGAGCAGCGCAGCCATCCCGGCCGCGCCCCCGGAGACTTCCGAGTCTGGCTCTCGCAAGGTCCTCTGGATCGGCCTGGCTGCCATCGCTTTGGTCGCGCTGGCGCTCGCGATGTTCTTTATGCGATCGGTTGATTCAGAGACGCCGACTGCCGATCAGGCAGCAGTCGAAACCAATGTGGCTACCACCGCGGCCGACGACCGCATGATGGCCGTGGTCCTGCCCTTCGAGAACATGGGACCGGCGGAGGACGAGTACTTCGCTGCCGGGATCACCGACGAAATCAGTGGGCGCCTCGCCTCGGTCAATAGCCTCGGAGTCATCTCGCGTCAGACAGCGGCCCACTACGCCGACTCCGACAAATCGATCCAGCAGATCGGTGAAGAACTGGACGTGGACTACATTCTGGGCGGCACCGTGAGATGGGGCCGTCAGACGGAAGGCGCCAGCCGGGTACGGATTTCTCCCGAGCTCATCCGGGTGGCCGACGATCGGCAGATCTGGACCGAAACCTACGACCGCGAGATCGAGGATATCTTCGAGGTACAGAGCGAAATTGCCAACGAAGTCATTGAAGCCCTTGGCGTGACACTGCTAGGTGGAGAGCAGGAGGACTTGGACGCTACACCGACGGACAGTGTGGAGGCCTACCAGGCTTTCCTCAGAGCACGAGATCTGGAGCTGCACGGCAAGAGCCTCGAGGATCTTACGACGGGGGCAGAGACCCAGTACGAGCGAGCCGTCGAGCTCGACCCCGGGTTCGTCGAGGCCTGGAGTCGCTTGTCGATCCATCATTCCAACATGTACACCAATATTGACCGCACCGAGGCACGCTTGTCGAAGGCAAAGGCAGCACTGGATGCAGCCGCAGCGCTGGGTCACGATCTGCCCAAGGTGAGACAGGCGCGGGGCTTTTACCAATACTACGGTTTCAGGGAGTACAAGCAGGCCCTGGACGAGTTCCAGGAGGCGGCTGCAATCCTGCCCAACGACTCCGAGTTGCGGGCCGCCATAGGCCTCATCTATCGGCGGCAGGGAGAGCTCGAAGACGCCGTTGCCGAGTTCGAAGCGGCGACAGCCCTCGATCCTCAGAATGGGAGCGTGTTGAGCAATCTGTCGTCGACGTTTCGCGCCATGAGACGAACCGAAGAGACCTTGGCAATCGATGACCGGATCCTCGACCAGAGCCCCGAAGATGACACTTCCTATTCCGCCAAAGCCACCCATCTGGCCAGTCTGACTGGTGACCTTGAAGGGGCGCGTCAGATCCTCGACCAGGCACCAGGCTCGAGTGAGTTTCATGCCTTCGATTGGGCGAATCAGCTCTTCAACGAGCGTGACTTCACGGGGGCAATCGACCGACTCGAGCCTATGGAGTCGGACAATCCACTCGTTCAGGCGTTCAGGTTGACCCTCCTCGGCTGGGCGAAGCGGATGGAGTACGGCCTCGACGCCGGGCGTGGGGATCTCGAGTCGGCGATCGACCTGTTTGAAGCGATCCTCGGGGAAGCTCCTTCGAATGCCGAGGTTCGTCAGGTGCTCAGCCTGAATTACGCCCAACTCGGTGACAGCGAGGCGGCGATTCGTGAGGCCCGTCTGGCGGTGGACCTGACTGCCAAGGACGCCTTCTCAGGGCCTGTCGCGGTTGAAAACCTCGCTGCGGTCTATGCTCTGGTGGATCGCAGCGACGATGCCCTGCAGCAGATCGAGCGGTTACTCGCCATGGACTACGTCAATTCCCTCACGGATCATCGCCTCCGCTACGAGTTCCAATGGGACCCGCTACGGGACGACCCCCGGTTCCAACAGTTGATAGAGGACAACAGCTAGTCGGTTCAGCCTCGAATCTGGACCGGGTCCTGGGGCTTGGGTCCTGGGCGGCCTCCAGTTGTCATACAATCGGGCGCAGCTTTAACGATTCCAACAGGAAGCTCGATTGACCGGGTCGAAGGGATCCGTGTAATCGAACCCGATAGTGAGACGATTCGAGCCTGTTTCGAGGCGAGGGGATCGTACCGGGTATCGCTCGAGAAGGAGGAATAACAATGGCGCACATCGTTATCTGGCATCAGGTCGAGAACTTCGATCAATGGAAAAGCAAGTTCGATGAGCACGGAGCGACTCGCGGTGAGGCTGGCAGCAAGGGCGGCACTGTCTACCGCAGCGCGGACAACTCCCAGGAGGTCGTCATCGTCCTCGAGTGGGACAACGAAGAAAACGCCCGGGCTTTCATCGCTTCCCAGCACCTGGCAGAAGCCATGACCGATGCCGGCGTCACGGGCCAACCCATGGTTGCTTTCCTCGACGAAGGAGAGGCCGTTCCGGCCTGAAGATGATCGGTACTTTTTCGACGAAGACTGAAGCGGCCGGACCCTGTGCGGGCCGAACCGATACATGATTGGCACGACTCTTTGTCATTTCAAGATCACCGCCAAGTTGGGCGAAGGCAGCATGCAACTGCTCAAGCGAGCGGCTAGCCGGACGGGCGCACCTTGCTGACCATGGATAACGGTTCGCCCTCATTGACCGGTGGAGTCGAGACCACATAGTTCACGACGCCGGCGAAAGGTGCGGTGATGGGGTGGATGGGGTCACCGAAAAAGTCGCTCAGGGTGCCCAGAAGACCGTCCTTCTCGACGAAGTAGCCTTCTTTGACCGCTGGTTGGAACATACCTGCAGCCGGGCTGCGAACCACCTGCCCCTCTTCGAGCCAGACGACAGCCGGTGAGCGCTGTGGCTCGCCTTCGAGCATGCCGAGGTGTTGCAGGAGGTTCCAGACGCCTTGCTCGGCGAGGCTGACGAGCGTCTCGGCTGTCGAGCCCATGGATCCGGTTTCGGTGGTGATTGCCGGTTTTCCCAGGCCCAATGCCGCCCACTCCGTATAGACGTGCTCGGTGGGTTCGTCGGACCAACCTCCCTGGACCACGATCGTGTCCAGACCAAAGGCCAATCCCAGGGCTTTCGAGCGCTCGTCCAGTTCGGATTCCCCTGTTACGGTCAAGTAGAGATAGGGCCTCAGCGCTTCGTTCCCATCGCCACCATGCATGTCGACCACGTAGTCGGCCAACTCGATGACCTGCTTGTACAGAACGTCGGCGATCCTGTCACTGACTGTGCCGCTGGGATTCCCTGGGTAGACGCGGTTGAGGTTCTTGCCGTCGATAGGGCTGTAGTAGATCGTTCGACCGAGGAAAGAGGGCAGGTTGGCGACATGAACCAGGATCAGGGTTCCGGAAAGCTCACCGGCATCCAAGTCGCGACGAACCCGCTGCAGTGCCAGGATCGGGGGGTACTCGTAGCCGTGGGTTCCGGCGATGAGTGCCAGCACCGGCCCCGCTGATGTGCCATGGACGACGGTGATCGGGATGCGTGTTCCCTCATCGCTTCCAGCCGGCACTTCGAGGTAACCGGACACCGTCTCTCCTGGTGGCGCCAAGATCGAGCCAACTGTGAGCTCTTCTGGCTCTCCTGCCATTGCCAGGCCAGTCAGCATGCCGCCGATCAGGGGCAGGATAGCGATCCATCGAGTCCTGGAAAGTCGTCGAGCTGTGCTCATCTCTCCTCCTTGTCGCGGTTGTCCGACGACGATACCGCATCGGTTGTGGCGACAGGCTGCGGGTCGAATAGAATAGGCCAACATTTCCGCCACCGAAGCATCCGGTTGTCATGGAGCAGATCAGCATGATCGGCACAACACTCTCTCACTTCAAGATCACCTCCAAGCTCGGCGAAGGAGGCATGGGTGCAGTGTACGAGGCCTGGGACGAGAGTCTCGAGCGCTCTGTGGCGCTCAAGATCCTGCCGCCGGAAGTCGTCCGCGATCCCGATCGAGTGCGGCGCTTCGTCCAGGAGGCCAAGTCGGCTTCGGCTCTCAGCCACCCCCACATCATCACCATCTACGAGATCGGCGAGGCCAGTTCCGTATTGGAGGTCAGCGAATCCCCAGGACCCGAGCCCCAGGACCCAGGACCTTCCCTTCACTTCATCGCCATGGAGCGCATCGATGGCTCCACCTTGAAGACCAAGATCCACGAAGAGCAGGCCTCTTCGAAGGACCTGCTTCGATGGTTGGGGCAGGCGGCAGAAGGACTCGCCAAGGCCCACGCCGAGGGCATCGTCCACCGTGACCTCAAGCCGGACAACATCATGGTCACCCGCGACGGCTACACCAAGGTGCTGGACTTCGGGTTGGCCAAGCTGACCGAGCCGTTGACCGAGGTTAGCGACACCCATGTGCCGACGATGGCCGGAGAGCATACGGCCGAAGGCGCCGTGATGGGGACAGTGGGCTATATGTCCCCCGAGCAGGTACAGGGCAAGAGGGTCGACTACCGAACCGACATCTTCTCGTTCGGTTGCCTGCTCTACGAGGCCATGACCCGGAAGCGTCCGTTCGAGGGCGAAACGGCCGTCGACACCATGCACCAGATCCTGCGGGCTTCGCCGGCCTCACTGCGGGAGGTGAGTCCGGAGACACCGGCGGCCGTGCGGCGCGTCATTCGTCGCTGTCTAGCCAAAGATCCCGAACGGCGGTATCAATCGATGAAGGATCTCGGCCTGGGGTTGGCGGACCTGGTCGACGAATGGGATGAGTTGGCGTCGAGGACCGATTCGGTGTCATCCAGCATCAGCGGCTCGCTCGCACCGATCTCGGTGCCTCCGGATCGCAAGCGTTGGCTGGGTCTAGCTGCTGCTCTCGCTATCGGTGCCGTGCTCGCGTTTGCTGTTCTCCAGTTCGTACGTGGTTCGAATCCGCCGCCTGCAGCTTCTGCTCAGCCGATTGCGAGCTTCTCGCGAATCACCCAACAGCCAGGTGTCGAGCGCGAGCCGGGCCTCTCTTCAGATGGCCGCTATGCGGCCTACGTCAGCGATGCGGAGGGGGAGGACGACATCTACCTCCTACGCGTCGGGGGGCGGAACCCGGTGAACCTGACCGAGGGCTCTGGCGCCAACAACGGGGCACCGGCCTTCTCACCCAATGGCGAGCAGATCGCTTTCCACTCGAACCGCGACGGTGGTGGAGTCTTCGTCATGGGGGCGACTGGCGAGTCGGTTCGCCGATTGACGGACAGTGGTTTCAACCCAACCTGGTCGCCAGACGGACAGAGAGTCGCCTTTGCTAGTGAGAGGCACTCGGATCCCTATGGGAGAACCGCGAAGAGTGAGCTATGGGTAGTGGAGTTGGCTGGCGGTGAGCCAAAGAGGATCTCAGAGGGTGACGCAATGCAACCGGCCTGGTCGCCAGATGGACAGACGATCGCCTTCTGGGGGATTCGAGAGTTCGACGGCGGGGGAGCTCAGCGTGAGATTGGGATCGTCAGTGCCGAGGGCGGGGAGCCAACATGGATCACCGAGGACCTGGCCGTCGACTGGAGTCCAGTGTGGTCCCCCGAGAGTGAGTCTCTCTACTACATCAGCGACCGAGGTGGCAGCGCCAACATCTGGCGAATTGATGTGCATCCAGCTTCCGGTGAAGCTACGAGCCAGCCCAGGCCGTTGACGGCACCTTCCCGATTGGTGAGCCGGATCGCCATTTCTGGCGACGGCAATCAGCTCATCTTCACCGATGAGAACGTCTCCTCGAATGTCGCTCGCGTCGAGCTCGATTCCGCCAGCGGCGCCGGATTGCCGGTGGCAGTAACGCGCGGCAGCAGCGAGTTCATTCAGGCTCAGGCTTCGCCGGATGGCGAGTGGGTGGCATTTCGCTCGGCAGGCAGCCAGGAGGATCTCTACGTCGTTCGTGCCGATGGTAGCGACCTGCTGCAGCTGACCGACGACTCCGCCAAGGACCGGCGACCCAGCTGGTCGCCTGTTGGTGGGCAGATCCTCTTCTACTCCGACCGCAGCGGGCGCTACGAGTTCTGGGCCATGAACCGCGATGGCTCGGGGCTCGAGCAGTTGACCGCAGGCGAAGGCGATTCGTTCTTCTATCCGAAATGGTCGCCGGATGGAGGGAAGATCAGCGCCACGACCTCGAACGCGAGTGCTATCTGGGATCTGAGTCTGGCGAAACCAGCTCGTACCTCCGAGCTCTTGCCTCCAATCGATGAGGACGGAAGATATCTGTTCGATCCCGAGTGGTCTCCCGATGGCACGCGACTCGCCGGTGTTGTGCTGCGCGCCGATCAGGCACCGAGTGGAAATGAGGGCGTCGCGATTTACTCGTTGGATTCGGGAGAGTACGAGCTCATATTCGAGCCAGAGGAGGGACTCACAGTCCTGGGAGCCTACTGGAGAAGCGATGGTCTCGGCATGTTCCTCGAGCTCCGCGAGGCGGACGATTCTCACGTGCTGGCCGTCTTGGACCTGGAGACAAGGGGCTCCGAGAAGATCTGGACTGCCCCCGAGGGCGCCGGCGACCTCTGGCCTTCTGCGGACGGCAAGACCGTGTACTTCATTCAAGGAGTCGAAGAAACGGACCTCTGGCTCGCCACGTTCGAATAGGGACCAGGCCCCAGCGAGACACCGCACCATAGTTTCGGTACAATCACGCTCCCCGAGCCTGAAGAGTTGAATTTTCCGGGCTCGAATCTCACTAACCATCGAAGGGAGAATCACCGTATGAAGAAGCTTGCATTCTGGGCTCTCGCCCTGACAGTAGTCCTCGTCGCTTTTCCGGCCATGGCTCAGGAAGACCAGATGACCGAGGAAGAGATCATCGAGTTGGTCCGCAGCAACATCCAGAAGGACAAGGTCGCCATCATCGGTGCGGCGATGGACTTCAGCGCCGAGGAGGCCGGCAAGTTCTGGCCGATCTACAAGGGCTACGAAACCGAACTGACCACCGTCAGTGACCAGCGGGTTGCCCTGATCAAGGATTTCGCGGCCAACTTCGAGACGATGACGGATGCCAAGGCCAAAGAGCTCGGGGAGACGGCGATGGGCATCGAGAAGCAGCGCATGAAGCTCAAGCACGCCTGCTTCGAGAAGCTCGCCTCCGAGATGTCTCCGGTTATTGCGACCCGATTCCTCCAGGTCGAGAACCAGCTCAACATGCTGCTCGACCTGCAGCTCGCTCAGCAGCTGCCGCTGATCGAAAAGCCGTAACGACTTTTCAGTAGGAGCTCTCGAGGGCACTCGGCCTTGCAGGCTGGGTGTCCTTTTTCCTGCCGGTAGAATTGGCTTGACCGAAACGACGTCTGCAAGCGGTTTGCGGACGCCTTCAAAGGAATCGGGGAGATGTTCCAACAGAAGTCGAAGCGATATCTCGCAGGCGTATTGCTGCTGTTTTTCGTAGCTGCCACCCCCTCGTTTTCTCAAGAGACCACCGACTCTGCTGATGAGCCGGAGCACTGGGCAGGAGTCGAGCTGGTCGAGGCAGTCTCGCAGACCACGGGGATCGCCATCTCGCCGCTGTTCGGCGTCGGCGCTCTGGGAGCCTGGACCTGGTTTCAGACTCCCAGTGCGCAAAGAGATGCGCTGCCGTGGTTCGCTCAGGAGTGGTTCTGGCTGCCGGCGCTCCTCCTCGTGCTGCTGCTCGTGGCCAAAGACCCCCTGCTCGGCTGGATTCCAATCATCAAGAAGCCGCTGGACGCCCTGGATGTTGTGGAGGACAAGTTCAGCGCGGTGCTCGCCAGCGCCGTGGTGATCCCGATGTTGATCTCGGTGTTCTCGAGTGCTGTGCCTTCGGAGACGGCCTCCGCGACTGCCGCATCTCCGTTCCTGCTGGCGATCACGATGCCAGCGTTTCTCTCCGGAGCGCTGGGTAAGGCAATTATCGTTTTCGCCGTGATCGGCATGATGGCGGCGTTCTTCGTCACCTGGTTGGCGTCTCACACCATCAATGTGCTGATTCTCCTGAGTCCCTTCGGACCCCTCGACATGGTGCTGCGCGCCATCAAGGGCCTGGTGCTCGGGACTCTGGTTATCGCCACGATGATCGCCCCTGTTCTGGGCCTGATCGTCTCGGTGGTGATCATCCTGTTCGCCTGGAGAGTTTCCGGTTGGACGTTTCGCTTCACGGTCTTCGGCTCGATCTTCGGCTGGGACATCCTGATGCTGGCTCACCGGCGATTCGATGCGGGCGCCGAGGCGATCAAGGCCTTCAGCGGTCGGGGTCTGGGTGATCTGCCACCGCGCACCTACGGCGAGCTGCGATCGGACGGCCAGGGTGGGCAGGTCTTCGGCTATCACCCTTGGCTGCTGTTCCCCGAGAGACGGTACCAGGTGCCAGTTGGAGACAAAGTCGTCGGCAAGGGACTGCTGGCCCCGGTCCTGGTCGCGGCCAGAGCGGAGGAGAGCCAGGGTCAGATCGATGTGCGCTTTCCACCCCGCTGTCTGGGTCATGAAGAAACGCTCGCCGAGAGGCTCGGCGCCAAGGAGGTCCGCCTCCTCGGTGTTCGCCGAAGCTTCAGCACTCTCAGGCGTTGGTTACGCGAGATCGTGAGCGGTAACGGTGAGCCGGCCACCGGGTAAATCCCGGTCAGCCGGCTCCTGCGCGGCCAGGATCATGGGATCAGACCGGCCGGCACGCCGTTCGGGTAGATCTCATCGATGGACTCTTCGATGATCGCGATCCTGTTCCCGGTGCTGGGGTGCGTGCTCATGAACTCCGATCATGGCGCGGGGGTCGTAGCCGGCGTCGGACATGAGCTTGACCCCCAGCTCATCGGATTGGAGCTCGTCCTCTCGCCCGTAACGATGACGATCGAGGCGAGCAGCCGGATCGACACCCAGGCGTTGCCCCCGTAGAGGACTGGTGTCAGCAGAAAATTGACGACCAGAAACGCGGTGCCTCCGATCAATCCTGCCCAGATCGCCGCGCTCCAGTCGACGAGCTGACGCCTGCGCGGGCTGGTCTCTCCCTGGCTCATGATGTCTCCTCCTTGCCTGTAGACCCCGATCTTATCGATCGGTGCGGGCCTCTCCACAGCGCCGTCGCAACGGCACCTCCAAGCACGAGCGGAGCTGAAGCCCCCAGAGATTCCTGCGCACCATGCGGAGATTCAACTCACCCTCACACACCACATCGACGGACCCACCAGGGCTACCACCAGTCCTACCACTGTCCACAACAGGTCCAACAGCCTGTCGGGCTCACGTAGGCAATCGACGGGATAGCGACGGCTATTGCCCCGGTTCTTTCTCGCTGTCGCTGAATCGAAGGCCGACCCAGGCACCGGGTGGTACCAGATCGTTCTTCAGGAGCCATGCCGCCAGCTCACCGGTCACCTGATCGTGAAACTCGGGGCGATTGATGATGACGTGGCCGGCCTCGATCCAGCGGATCGTCTTCGGTTCTCGAGCGGCCTCGTGCAGCAGGCGGACATTGGCCACCGGAAATCCAAGATCCTCGGTGCCGTTGAGAAAGAAAATCGGGCGCGGCGAGACCTCGCCGATGTAGCGCAGCGGCTCGACTGGCGCCGTGATGACCTTGCCCAGCCAAGCTGCCGGAATCGTCATCCATGCGGGTCGGTCGAGATTGGTCCGAATGAGCGACTGGATGTCGCCACCCCCGAAGAGGACCACCAGGGCATCGATCCGGGGGTCGGTGGCCGCGACGGCAGGCGAGAGAATTGCGCCGACACTGCCGCTGGCCAGGATGATCCGATCTGGATCGACGTCGGGTCTCGACAGCAGATAGTCCAGCGCCAGCTGCGAAGCAGGCACCGTGTGGATTACGGCGCGTCGCATTCTGGGCAGAGAGGTCAGAAACTCCAGGGTGCTCAGCCCAGATCTCTTGCCTTCGTACGGGTAGTCGAGGGCGAAGAGCACCACGCCGTGGGTATCGGCGAGATAGTCGATGGTCCGTCGACCGGTTCGCACTCCGCCCAGAATCAAGAGAGCCGGATGTCGCTTGTTGGAGTCTTCGGGTACTCTCAGGTGCCCGATGAGCGAAAGGTCACGATCGTCCCGCAGATGGACCTCGAAGATCTCGTGTTGCTCGATGGTCTTCAGGTGCCTCACTTCTACCTTTTCCAGGGTGCCGCGCAAGCCCTCGAAGTCGCCGCTGAAGTCCCTCAGGCAATAAACCTCACCTGCCCAGTAGATGGCGAAGAGAAGCAGGAACAGGGCGCTCAGCAGTAGCAATGCCGAACGTCGTCTTCTGAGTGACCGATCTGAGCTCGATTCGGTTTCCACGGCAGCCTCCGCCCTCCCTGAGGATAGCCAGCAAAGACTTCCGAGGCCAGGCGCCTGGGTGTAGTACGATTTCGCCACGTTTCTTGGTATCGGAGGTTGGCCGTTCGCCCGCTTGCCGGCGGTGCTGAAAGGGACCCATCATGATCGGCACGACACTCTCTCACTTTCGAATCACCGCCAAGCTCGGCGAAGGTGGTATGGGCGAGGTGTACGAGGCCG
>Ga0316192_10002970_pt1 | contig 12386 bp, 10 predicted proteins | sample MerIslwburrow_MG_FD_204931 | JGI IMG/M metagenome (GOLD analysis project Ga0316192, IMG submission 204931) | Coastal sediment microbial communities from Maine, United States - Merrow Island worm burrow | ecosystem: Environmental > Aquatic > Marine > Coastal > Sediment | place: USA: Maine...
TATTTTCAGAGAGCATTGTTACTCCGTCGTTATTAGTATAAGGATCATCACCAGGGTCAGTTTCTAAAAATATAAGTTGATCATTATTGGCTACCAATTGCATCGTTAAAGCTAAGTCTCTTTCATAAATAGCATTTACCCGGGTCATAGTTATTGCTATGGCCGACAATACGGCACTAATTGAATCATTCCGAGAACTACCTACTCCGATCCCTGCGGCATTTACATGATAATTAGAATATTCTTCCGTTGTTGCCATTGCTAACCTAAAGGTTCTCAATTTTAATTCATTAGCATTTTTATTAGAACTCTTACTTATTTTTTTAATTGATTCGCTTTCAGTTAAACATTCAAAAGTTCTAATTGAGCTCACATCCTTTTTTCTATAGACCATATAAACTTTTCTGTTTTCTGTATAGGGATCAATATAGAAAGTACCTTTATCAGGAGATAAAATCATCGCATACAAGCCTAAGGAATTTAATGTAAAATGGATAGTTGATGACTTATCGTCTACTCCTTGACCAGCGTACGTTTTTATTGTTGGAAATTTAATCGCAAGATCAGGATGCAATACTGAAGTTTGTTTTATCTTATATTTCTTTAAATTCCCATTAAAATCAGGGAATTCCATAATTCGAGAACCTTCTTTATCTGCTATTCTCTCAGGAACTTCTGTTAATTGATTTCTTAAATCGTTAAGGTCTAAGGCAAAAGTTTCAAACCTCTCAATAGAAGATTTTCTTTCTAATAATTCATCCGAAATTGTAGTTTTTTCAACTTTTATCCATGTTGATTTTTCTTGAGAAAATCCAAAAAAACTAAACAGCAATAAAGATGCAAGGAATAATATGTCTCTAAGCTTTATTAATTTGATCATTGCAACAAATTTATAATAAAGTTTTGAATTTGAATTTTTATATTTTGATACCTTTGCCAAAACTCGTTTTCATGAAGTATCTCTGTTTATTTTTCTTAGTATTATTAGTGGTAGGATGTAAAAGTAGCCAGATAAATACTTCACTAGAAGAATTAAATGAAAAACATACTGTTCTTCTATCTAATTGTATTGATAATGCCATATGCAATATAGAACTTATACCTAAATCAAATTTACTTATTAAAGAGGATGAATTTAAAAACACCTATATTGAATTCGAAATAGGAAATAAGACCATTATCAAATACCAACTCAAAAAAAATGAATTGCCTAATACAGCTGACAGTCATTATTCTGAAATAATATATTTAGAAATAGATAATTATAATAAAAGTTTATATTTAAAAAACGAAGATCTACAGCAAGTTAAAATGATATATGGCAGGCTTTGCTACTGCAAAGGTTCATCCGGCTATTTCAAAGTTAATAAAGGCAGTTTAGAACTTATCCTTTCTAAAAATAAATTATCTTTGAACGCCAATTTTAATGTAGAAAATATTCCTCAAATTGTTTCTCAAATAAATGAAAAAATATCACTTCAAAAATAAATCTTTCTTTTTGTGAAAATTTACAATTCTACAAAAGAATTTAAGGCAGTTGAAAAAACTTCAGTTGTTACTATCGGCACTTTTGACGGGGTTCATATTGGACATCAAGAAATTATTAAAAGTTTAGTCAAAAATGCTCATAGCAATGAAGACAAATCTGTTATCCTAACTTTTTATCCACATCCAAGATTAATACTCCAACAAGGTATTGACTTAAAATTAATAACTACTTTACAAGAAAAAATTTCATTACTGGAAAAAACAGGGTTGGATTATTTAATAATTGAACCTTTTACTAAAGAATTTTCCAGACTTACAGCCTTAGATTTTGTACGGAACATTTTGGTTAGGGAACTAAAAATGAAAAAATTGGTTATTGGATATGATCATCATTTTGGCAGAAATAGAGAAGGTAATTTTGAGCAGCTTCAGGAGTATGGTAAAGTTTATGGGTTTGAAGTTGAAGAAATCCCTGCCCAAGACATTCAAAACATTTCTGTTAGTTCAACTAAAATACGCAAAGCACTGGAAGAAGGCAATATTGAAAAAGCCAACATTTATTTAGGATATGAATTCATGATCACCGGCAGAGTAATTCATGGAAGAGGTCTGGGAACACAATGGAACTATCCAACAATAAATATACAGCTTGAAGAGAAATATAAATTGATTCCAAAAGCTGGGGTTTATATTGTTAAAACCATTTTGAATAATACGAATGTATTTGGCATTATGAATATTGGTTTCAGACCAACAGTTGGAGGGAAGCATCAAACAATTGAAGTACATTTACTTGATTATAATGCTGACCTTTACGGAGCAAATATTCAAGTACAATTGTCCTATCGTTTGCGTGATGAACAAAAGTTTTCTTCAATAGATAAGTTAATAGCTCAAATTAAACAGGATGAAAAAAAGACAAGGGAATTGATTGCGAATGGAAAAGTTTCTTTCAACTAAGGCAACAAATGTCAATCTTGACTTTTTATATAAATAATTCTTATTTCAATCATTATCTTTGCACCCTTAACAAAATAAGATCATGTTACAAGTAGCTTATATAAAAAACAATAAAGACCATGTTCTAAAAGGGTTAGCGGTTAGAAATTTTGCAGATGCAGAAGCTATTGTCAATCAAGTCATAGAGATGGATGAAAAGCGAAAAGCAACTCAAACTGAATTAGACACTATTTTAGCCGATTCAAACAAGATTTCAAAAGAAATAGGTTTGTTGTTCAAATCTGGTGAACAACAAAAAGCCACAATTTTAAAGAAAAAAACAGGCGAGCTTAAAGAACGATCAAAGTTTCTTAATGAGAAACTTTCATCTATCTTAAATGAATTGAATGAATTGTTATATCAAATCCCAAATATTCCAAATGTGTTAGTGCCATCTGGTACAACAGAAGCTGATAATCAAGAAGTTTTTATAGAAGGTGAAATTCCAACCTTACATGATGGTGCTTTACCACATTGGGAGTTAGCTAAAAAATATGATATCATTGATTTTGAATTAGGCAATAAAATAACTGGAGCCGGATTTCCGGTATACAAAGGTAAAGGTGCTAAATTACAACGTGCCTTAATTAACTATTTTTTAGATAAAAATACTGAAGTCGGTTACCAAGAAGTACAAGTACCATATTTAGTGAATGAAGCTTCAGGATTTGGTACAGGTCAGTTACCAGATAAGGAAGGACAAATGTATCATGTAACGAATGATAATTTATACTTGATACCGACAGCAGAAGTACCAGTAACCAACATCTATAGAGATGTGCTTTTAAAAGAAAGTGATTTCCCTATTCTTCATACTGGTTATACTCCGTGCTTTAGACGCGAAGCTGGTTCATATGGTGCTCATGTAAGAGGTTTAAACAGGTTACATCAGTTTGATAAGGTAGAAATTGTTCGAATTGAGCATCCAGAAAAATCATATGAAGCTCTTGATGAAATGGTAGATCATGTTAAAGAGATATTAAGAGAATTAAAGTTACCGTATCGTATTTTACGATTATGTGGCGGAGATATTGGCTTTACTTCTGCACTTACTTATGATTTTGAAGTATTCTCCACGGCACAAAATAGGTGGTTAGAAATTAGTTCGATTTCAAACTTTGAAAATTTTCAAGCAAATAGATTAAAACTACGTTTTAAAAATGCTGATGGGAAAAGTGAATTGGCACACACACTAAATGGAAGTTCTTTAGCCTTACCCAGAGTCTTAGCGGGAATTTTAGAAAATTATCAAACGAAAGAAGGTATCTTAATACCTGAGGTGTTACAAAAATATACAGGATTCGAAATTATAAATTAATTAGAGCCAACAGCAACCATTAATTTTTTATAATGATTCATTTCTATTAAAGCGTTTACATATGCTCCTATTTGACCTTTTTTCATCAAATGTGTTGCTTTATTTTTTGAATTTTCGTAGTGCTTATTTAATTCGTTCATAATAAAAAAATTAAGTGTTCATTAATACTAAGACAAATGTTATGCCAAATTGTTACAAGTAATTTTTTTATCTCACGTTTTTTATAAATTAATTAACACTTCTTTTGTTACCTTTGAAGTCATACCATAACGCTATGCTTCGTATTTTTATTGTAATAATATTTTTTATAACCTCAACAAGTTTTTCGCAAAACTCTCAATTAGCACATAATTATTTCAACAAAGGAGAGTATGAAAAGGCCAGCACTTTGTATAAAGAATTATATAAGAAAAACAAGGTTCGACGGGATTATTTTAAAAAGTTACTCTCTTGTTATCAGCTTACAGAAAATTTTGATGCAGCATCAAGTCTATTAATCAATCATCAGCAAGAATTTCCAGATCAAACGTATTTAAATATTGAAATAGGGTATAATTTACAATTGCAACATCAATTAGAAAAAGCTATTCCGTACTATGAAAAATCCTTAAAATCTATTGAAAATAATCCTAATTCTGGATATCTAATTGGGCATACTTTTCAGGAAAACAATCTGTTAGATTATTCTCTAAAGGCTTATAAGAGAGCTATGGAGTTGAACCCTGATTTAAATTATGATGCATATATAGCTTTTATCTACGGAGAAAAAGCAGAAATTGAAAACATGTTCAATTCTTACTTGAACATGATTGAGAAGAATGAAAGTTTCTATTCAACGATACAACGATATGCGGGTATGTTCATATCTGATGACAGTGATGACCCGAATAATATTTTGTTTCGAAAACTGTTGTTAAAACGATTACAACAAAAACCCGGTAATTCTTGGAATATGCTTCTCAGCTGGCTTTATATGCAACAAAAAGATTATGATAAAGCCTTAGTACAAGAAACTGCTTTATATAAAAGAAATTTAGAAGACTTATCTAGAATAGTAGAATTAGGTGATGTAGCTTTTAATAATAAAGATTATGAAACAGTGAAAAACAGTTTTAATTATATTTTAGGGAATACCCAAAACCCAAATCTTATTTTAGATGCGAATTTGTATTTGCTTGAAACGGCTATTTTAACGGCCTCTTCAAATGTTGAGCTTAAAAAGGTTGATGAAAAATTTCAACAGTTATTTACAAGCTACGGAAATGGAAGTTCTACATTAGATCTACAAATATCTTACGCTGATTTTTTAACCTTCAAACAAGACAATCCTAGTAAGGCTATTCAAATTTTAAAAGAGGCATTAACCAAAACAACATCACAATTTCAATATGGTTCTGTTAAGTTAAAATTAGCAGATGTGTTAGTTTATACTAATAAATTTAATGAAGCACTAATTAATTATTCACAAGTACAAACAGATTTAAAAAATAGCCCCTTAGCACAGACTGCAAGATTTAAAGTTGCACAGACTTCCTATTTCAAAGGCGACTTTAAATGGGCATTAACACAACTTAAAGTGCTTAAAAGTTCGTCTTCACAATTAATTGCCAATGATGCTTTAGAATTAAATTTACTGATTTCAGATAATATACTTGGTGATACCGTTTATGATGCGTTAAAAACTTATGCCAAAGCGGATCTATTAGCTTTCCAAAATAAAAATAAACAAGCTTTAGACACTTTACAAACACTATTGACAAAATTTAAAGGGCGGTCCATTGAAGATGATGCTTTGTTCAAACAGGCCGAACTATTTACAAAAATTAAAGAATTTGAATCTGCTGAAAATAACTATTTACAAATAATTGAATTACAAAAAGATGGTATTTTAGTTGATGATGCTTATTTTAGACTTGCTGAATTGTATGAAGAAAAACTAAATAGCATTGAAAAAGCAAAGCTGACATACGAAAAAATTATATTTGAATTTCCTTCGAGTATTTATTTAGTTGATGCCCGTAAACGATATAGAAAATTAAGAGGTGACATTGTAAATTAATCAGATAAAAAATGTATATCTATAACATTACTATTAATATAGAAAAGTCTATTGAAGAAGACTGGCTTAGATGGATGCAAGAAAAACATATTCCAGAAATGCTGAATACCGGAAAATTTTTTGAAGCTAAAATGTGTCAAGTAATGGTTGAAGAGGATCAAGGAGTTACTTATTCAGTTCAATATACTACAGATAGCAAAGAAACTTTAGAAAAATATTATCAAGAAAATGCTGCACAACTACGTCAAGAGGGCTTAGTACTTTTTAAAGAAAGATATGTTGCATTTAGAACAGAATTAAAAGTGATCAACCATGTTAAAAATTTTGTAAAATCTTAGTTTTTATTCATGTCAGTTAAAGCTAAAAAACATTTAGGTCAACATTTTTTAAAAGATGAAAACATAGCTAAAAAAATTGCCGACTCCTTATCTGAAAAAGGCTATGACACAGTTCTTGAAATTGGACCTGGAATGGGCGTTTTAACTAAATATCTTCTTCAAAACGATTATACTACGTACGTAATTGAGATAGATAAAGAATCCGTTGAATATTTACAAGTTCATTACTTAAATCTAACTGATAGAATTATATCCGAAAACTTTTTAAAAATAAATTTAATAGATTTTTTTCAAGACAAATCCATTGCTATAATTGGCAATTTTCCGTACAATATATCAACTCAAATTATTTTTAAAACGTTGGAAAACAAACACCAAATTCCAGAACTTTGTGGTATGTTTCAAAAAGAAGTGGCACAGCGGATCACTCAAAAAGAAGGCAGCAAAATATATGGGATTTTATCAGTACTTACACAAGCTTTTTATGATACAGAATATTTATTTACGGTTCCTCCAACTGTTTTTGACCCTCCTCCAAAGGTAGATTCAGGAGTCATTAGACTAATTCGTAAAAAAGACTATACTTTACCTGTCGATGAACAATTATTTTATAAGGTTGTTAAAACTGCTTTTAATCAACGTAGAAAAACATTACGTAACAGTTTAAAATCATTTAATTTATCTGATAAATTAAGAGAAGATGCTATCTTTGCGGAACGCCCTGAACAATTATCTGTTCAAGAGTTTATTAACTTGACGCAAAAAATAGCAAACGATGCCATTTGAAATTACAAATGAACTTATTGAACAAGTTGAAACACTCATCCAGCAAAAAGATGATGTAACTTTACTTTCGCTATTGAGTGACGAACATCATGCTGATATTGCTGAAATATTAGACGATTTAAATTTAGAAGATGCCACTTATATTATTAAACTATTTGATAGTGATCTGACTTCTGATATTTTAATGGAGGTTGATGATGATGTTCGTGAAAAAATTCTTCAAAACCTTTCTGCCAAAGAAATTGCCGAAGAGCTTACGGAACTTGATACTGATGATGCGGCCGATATTATTGCAGAATTACCGCAAGAAAGACAAGAAAGTGTAATTTCTGCGATTGAAGATGCAGAACATGTAAAAGACATTGTAGAATTATTAAAGTACGATGAAAATTCTGCTGGTGGTTTAATGGCTAAAGAGCTCGTGAAAGTCAATGAAAACTGGAATGTATTAGAATGTGTCAAAGAAATGAGGGCTCAAGCCGAATTTGTTACTAGAGTACATTCTATCTATGTTGTTGATGATGCGGGCAAATTAAAAGGCCGATTATCCTTAAAAGATTTATTAGTGACATCTACTAAAACTCATATTTCTGAGGTTTATATCCCTAAAGTTGATTCGGTAAATGTGAATGACAAGGCTGAGGATGTTGCCAATATAATGCAAAAATATGATCTTGAAGCTATTCCGGTAGTTGATGATCAGGGGATTTTATTGGGTAGAATTACTATTGATGATATAGTAGACGTAATTAAAGAAGAAGCTGATAGAGACTATCAAATGGCTGCCGGTTTGACTGAAGATGTTGAAGCTGATGATACAATATGGGAACTTACCCGTGCCAGATTACCGTGGCTTTTTTTAGGATTAATTGGAGGCGTCGGTGCAGCCGCTATTATGGGTAATTTTGAAGAGTTAATAAGTAAACATGCCATTCTTTTCTTTTTCACACCTTTAATAGCCGCAATGGCAGGTAACGTTGGCGTACAATCATCAGCAATAATAGTACAAGGTTTAGCTAATAATGATCTTAAAGGAAGTATTGCAAACCGGTTGTTGAAAGAATTTTCATTGGCCATTGTAAATGGTATTGCTTTATCAATAATTTTGTTTGTATTTACCTGGTATTGGCAAGGTGAAGTCCTTACCTCAATGGCTATTTCTATCTCCTTATTTACGGTAATAATAATGGCAGGACTTATTGGTACTTTTATTCCTCTATTTTTAGATAAACGTAATATAGACCCGGCCATTGCTACGGGACCATTTATAACTACCAGCAATGATATTTTTGGAATTTTAATTTACTTTTGGATTGCCAAATTAATTTTAGGGTTTTAAACGGATAGAACCTGATAGACACTATTTATATTTTACTTATTTTTGTGGCTATTAGAAAATAAAATTGATGTCTGAAGAAAAAAAATCGCTCAACTTTTTAGAGCAAATTATAGAGGAAGATTTAGCCATTGGATTGGAGAAAAATAAACTTCGATTTCGGTTTCCTCCCGAGCCCAATGGATATTTACATATTGGTCATGCCGCTTCTATTTGTTTAAATTTTGGATTAGGGATAAAGTACAATGCTCCTGTGAACTTGCGCTTTGACGACACAAATCCGGCTAAAGAAGAACAAGAATACGTTGATTCAATTAAAAAAGATATTGAATGGCTGGGGTTCCAATGGGAAAATGAATTGTATTCTTCAGATTATTTTCAACAACTGTATGACTGGACAATTGCATTGATTAAAAAAGGGAAAGCTTATGTAGATGATCAAACATCTGAAGAGATTGCGAAGCAAAAAGGAACCCCTACCCAGGTTGGTACTAACAGTCCTTATAGAGATCGATCTGTTGAAGAAAATTTAGAATTGTTTGAAAAAATGAAAAATGGTGATTTTCCAGAAGGTTCACATGTGCTTCGGGCAAAGATAGACATGGCATCACCAAATATGCATATGCGAGACCCAATAATGTATCGTGTACTTAAAAAATCTCACCACAGAACAGGTTCAACATGGAATATTTACCCAATGTATGACTGGACGCATGGGGAATCTGATTATATAGAGCAAATTTCACACTCACTTTGCACTTTGGAGTTTAAAAGTCATCGTGAGTTGTATGATTGGTATCTAGATCAAGTATATACAAGAGAAGATCTTAGACCAAAACAGCGAGAATTTGCACGTCGTAATTTGAGTTATACAGTAATGAGCAAACGCAAATTACTGCAGTTAGTAGAAGAAGGATATGTAAATGGTTGGGATGACCCTCGAATGCCCACTATATCAGGACTTCGTAGAAGAGGTTATACACCTGACTCTATCAAAAGGTTCAGTGAAATTGCTGGAATTGCGAAACGCGATAATGTTACCGATGTTGCATTGCTTGAATTTTGCATTAAAGACGATTTAAACAAAACTGCCCCTAGAGTAATGGCGGTTCTAAATCCTGTAAAACTAATAATTACTAATTATCCTGAGGGAAAAGAAGAATGGTTAGAAGCTGAAAATAACCCAGAGGATGAAAATGCAGGGTTTAGAAAAATTCCTTTTTCAAGAGAGTTGTATATTGAGCGTGAAGATTTTCGCGAGGAAGCCAATAAAAAGTTCTTTAGATTAAAACTAGGTAAAGAAGTTCGATTGAAAAATGCCTATATTATTAAAGCAGAATCTGTTTTAAAAGATGAAAATGGTGAAATTACAGAAATTCACTGTTTGTATGACCCATTAAGTAAAAGTGGTAGCGGTACAGAAGAAAGTCAGCGCAAAGTAAAGGGAACATTACATTGGGTATCTGTGCAACATGCATTGAAAGCCGAAGTGCGTGTGTACGACAGATTATTTAATGATCAGGCACCAGATTCACATAAAGACATAGATTTTAAAGAATTTATCAATCCAGATTCATTAATAATAGATACTAATGCTTTTGTTGAACCTAGTTTAAAAGAAGCTTCTACGGGTGATCGATTCCAATTTCAACGTTTAGGTTATTTTAATATAGATGATGATAGTAAACCAGAAAAGTTGGTTTTTAATAGAATTGTACCTTTACGTGATAGTTGGGCTAAAATAGATCAAAAGAATTAGGACACTCCTCAAAAGTGAAAATAGTAGAACAAATAAAACTCCCCATTAAAAAAGAAATGGAACTCTTTGAAGAAAAATTCACAGAGTCTATGATCTCTAATGTTCCACTATTAAATAGAATTACACATTTTATTGTTCGCCGTAAGGGAAAACAAATGCGGCCTATGTTTGTTTTTTTAGTGGCAAAAATGGTTTCAAAGGGCAGGGTCGAGGAGCGAACCTATAGAGGAGCTTCTAGTATTGAATTAATTCATACTGCAACCTTAGTTCATGATGATGTTGTTGATGACAGTAATCGTCGTCGGGGGTTTTTCTCGATAAATGCTTTATGGAAAAATAAAATTGCAGTATTGGTCGGTGATTTCTTGCTTTCTAAGGGAGTTTTACTATCTATTGATAACGATGATTTCGATATTTTAAAATTGATTTCGGTCGCTGTACGTGAAATGAGTCAAGGCGAATTATTACAAATAGAAAAAGCACGTCAATTAGATATCACCGAAGAAGTGTATTTTGAAATTATCCGTCAAAAAACAGCAACATTAATTGCAGCTTGCTGTGGTATAGGCGCTGCTTCAGTTGATGCAAAAACTGAAGAGATAGAAAGAATGCGAAAATTTGGTGAGATCATAGGTATTGCTTTTCAAATGAAAGACGATCTATTTGATTATACTGAGGATAAAATTGGGAAACCTACCGGAATTGATATTAAGGAGCAAAAAATGACCTTACCATTAATTTATACCCTAAACAATTGCTCGACAAAAGATAAAAAATGGCTGATCAATTCTGTTAAAAACCATAATAAAAACAAAAAAAGAGTTAAAGAAGTTATTGCTTTTGTGAAAGAAAATGGTGGTATAGAATATACAATCGCAAAGATGAAAGAATATCAAACCGAAGCATTTGAAATATTGAACTCCTATCCTGATTCTTCCTATAAAAATTCATTAAGCATGTTGGTTAATTACGTAATAGAGAGAAAAATTTAGTTTTAAACCTTATCCTTTAAGGCCAGTAATTCTTCAACAAAATCTCTTTTATTCGATAATCTCGGAATTTTATGTTGTCCTCCTAATTTCCCATTCTGTTTTAACCAATTGTAAAACAATCCCGATTCTGCTTGATGCACTTTAGGCATGGTTAAAGTCATGTTAAGGTACCGCTTGGATTCGTAGTCTGAGTTAATTGATTTCAAAGCATTATCCAATAGTTCAGCAAAATAATCTATATCCTTTGGAGCGATTTTAAATTCAATGATCCATTCATGAGCTCCTTTAGCCTTACCATTCATAAAAATAGGAGCTACCGTATAATCAATAATTTCAGTTTTTGTCTTTTTACAAACTTTTTTTAGTGCATCTTCAGCATTTTCTATAATGAGTTCTTCACCAAAGGCATTTATAAAATGCTTGGTACGTCCGGTAATTTTTATCCGATAAGGATCTGTTGAAACAAATTTAACAGTATCACCAATTAAATATCTCCACAATCCGGAATTTGTGGTAATTACAATCGCATAATTTTTATCCAATTCAACCTCTTGTAGTTCAATAGCGACCGAATCTTCTCCCAAATACTGATCCATTGGTATAAATTCATAAAAAATACCATAATCTAACATCAGGAGTAAATCATTAGAGCCATTGATATCTTGAATAGCAAAAAATCCTTCAGAAGCATTATAGGTTTCGTAATATCTAAATCCTTTTTTTGGTAACAATTTTTTATATTGCTCACGATAAGGGTTAAAATTTACCCCTCCATGAAAGTAAACTTCCAAATTCGGCCACACTTCATGAATATTGTCTTTTCCGGTTTTTTCCAACACTGCGTGTAACAATACCAACATCCACGAAGGAACACCCACCAAACTTGTAATATTTTCATTCACCGTCTCTTCAACGATAGCCTTCATTTTAGCTTCCCATTCTTCCATCAAAGCCACATCTATTTTAGGCGCACTGCTAAAATCTGCCCAAAACGGCATGTTTTCAATAATAATTGCTGATAAATCTCCAAAGTAGGAATTATTGTCTTCATAAATTGCACTGCTTCCACCTAATCGTAATCCTCTACCGTTAAACAATCCTGCATCCTCATTATTATTAATGTACAAACACAACATGTCTTTCCCTGCTTTTAAATGACAATCTTCTAAGGCTTCATTACTTACCGGAATAAATTTGCTTTTTGCATTTGTAGTTCCACTCGATTTCGCAAACCACTGTATATTAGATGGCCAAAATAAGTTTTGTTCTCCTTTTCGAGTACGCTCTATAAGTGGTTCAATCGTTTCATAT
>Ga0316192_10002972_pt1 | contig 12381 bp, 9 predicted proteins | sample MerIslwburrow_MG_FD_204931 | JGI IMG/M metagenome (GOLD analysis project Ga0316192, IMG submission 204931) | Coastal sediment microbial communities from Maine, United States - Merrow Island worm burrow | ecosystem: Environmental > Aquatic > Marine > Coastal > Sediment | place: USA: Maine...
CCCGTCATTGCAGTCGGCCAACCACCCGAACCCGGACCCGCCTGGCGTCGCCAGCCAGGTAGGCCAGGGGCAGGTCCTCGACCTCGATCGTGGTCACGGTGGCAGCCGCAGCCCCGGCGGCCACCGCCCGATCGGTGGCCAACTCCTCGGCGCGGGCCAAGGCCTGGTCGCGCCCCATGCCGTGGAACACCTGGTCGACCTGTCCGCTGATCTCGGCCAGGGCCGCCCCAACGGCGTTGGCTGTACCGGCGTGCTCGGGTCGGATCACCTCGGCGATGCCGGATAGGCGCTCGGGCACGGCGAAGGCACCCCCGCCGACAGCCACCAGAGGGACGTCAGCCGCGGTGAGTTTCAACCGGTCGGCGCTCACGGCGATGAGGCGCGCCGCTTCATCCAACACCGCGTCTGGATCGAAGGTGTCCGGCCCATTGCCGTCGGCCCGGGCCATGGCCGCCATCAACTGCCCGACCGTGGCGGCCACCGCCCCGCCGACGACCAGCCGCCCGGCGGTAATGGCGGCATCGCTAAGGGTGGCCTCGGTACCTCCAAAACTGAGGGCATCGGTGCTCAGCCGCCGACCGACACTGTCGGGGCCGAGCCGGATCCCGCCCCCGTCGAGGGCCCGGATCCGGCTACCGCCGCCGAGACCAATCGACAGCAGATCGGGGAACTGGAACAACGTCCTCACTCCGCCGACATCGACCGCGGCATTGGCCTGGCGGGGATAGCCGGCGACCAGGGCTCCGAAGTCGGCCGTAGTGCCCCCGACATCGACCACGAGCCCATCGGACACCCCGCTCAGCAGGGCCGCTCCCCGCATCGAGTTCGTTGGGCCCGAGGCGAAGGTCAGCACGGGGTGACGGATCGCCTCGTCGAGAGCCAGCAGGGTGCCGTCGTTCTGGGTGAGGAACAAACGCGTCTCGGGCCCAAAGCCGGCGTCAGCCAGGGCCGCGCCGAAGGCGGCGATGGTGGTGCCTGCCAGGTGCAGCAGGCAGGCGTTAAGCCCGGCCGCGTTCTCCCGCTCCAGTAGCCCGAGTCGACCCAACCGGTGGGACAGGGTGATGCGAGCTCCGGGCAGGTACTCGGCCACCAACTCTGCGGCCCGCTCCTCCTGGGCCGGATCGACCGGGGAGAACGAGCCAGCTACAACGATGGCGTCGAGCCCGGCGTCGCCGAACCGGCGGGCGGCCTCGATCACCGCCGCCTCGTCAAACGCCTCGAAGGGGCGCCCGTCGTACTCCACTCCACCGGTGACCATGATCGACTCGCCCCGCACCGCCTCGGCCAAATCCGGGGGCCAGCCAACCAGCGGAGGCAGCGACCGACCCGAAGGAAGACCGATACGGAGGAATCCCACCCGGATCAGGCCCCGCCGCTGAACCACGGCGTTGGTGAAATGGGTGGTGCCGATGACCACGGCGCCCACCCCGTCGTTTGGCACCCCGGCCAGGGCCTGGACGATCCCGGTGAGCACGTCGTCACTGGTCGGGACCTTTACCGCCCCCACCACCCGCCCCCCTTCGACCACCGCGGCGTCGGTGTTGGTACCCCCCACGTCGACCCCGATCCGGCGGCTCATGCCTTCGCCTCCGGAGCCAGAGGATCGACGGGGTCGAAGTCGTAACCCATGGCCCGGGGTCCGACGTAGCGCAGACCGGCCTCGCTGCGAAACAGTTCAGGAGCGGTCATGGCGATGAGTGCCACTCGCTGCCCGTAGCGGGCGGTCTCGGTCCCGACGGCCTCACCCGACTCGTCGTCGAGCAGGCAGATCAAATGAGGCACGGTGGCAATCACCTCACCATCGAGGCGCGCAACCAGCCACTCGTTCTGGAACTCCAATTCGACCCCGCCCCCCGACCAGGCCTCGAGCCCGTCGAGGCGGGCCCGGCCCCGGAGGAAACCGCCGGTGGTGCGGCGCTCAACATCGACGATCTTGCCTCGGAACAGCACCTTGCCTCCGGCCACCTTGGTGACGGCCTCCACCGGGGGCTCGTGGTGACGTTGGGCCCGGCGGACGGTGGCTCCCAACTCGATGGCGAAGCTCATCGATCCGGTCACACCCCACTGCTTCACCTCGGCTCCGGTCCGCGGCGCCTTGCAGGTGGCCGCCATCGAACCTGTTTCGACGGTGAGCACCCGGCTGGCCCGCTCCATCCACTTCCAGGTGGGTACCCGGGTGATCACGGCCTCAACCCCCCGAGGGTCGACCAACGACAGGGGCCAGGGCTGGAGCCCGGCGATGGCGAAGCTGGTCATCTGGGCCTCGGGATAGGCCCGCCCCATGGCGTCGGCGTCGACCACCGGCAAATCGAGATGGGCGGCCGCCATCAGGGGCTGGAAGGCATTGGAGCCCCCGATCTCGGTCGACATCAGCGCGTCGAAGGACGAGCCCAGATGGTCGGCCATGATCTCCACCGCCCGGGCCACGTCGCGACTGTCCTGGAGGCGCTCCTGCATCACTACCGGTGCGCCCATGGTCGACAGCACCGCCACCTGGGCGTCGTCGGCCAATTCGTCGGCCGATATCAGCTCGAAGGTCCGGCCGTCGTCCATGAGGTTCCGCACATTGAGGTGGTTGAGGTAGGGGTTACCGCCGCCTCCGGTCCCGATGATCCAGGCGCCGATGGCCAGGTCGTCGATGTCATCGACGGTCAGGGTGCGTCTCATCGGCCGACCCTCGGTGATCGGGCTCCGTCCCGGGGCATCAGGATGCGGGGCCTTCGGCTCCGAGCTGGACTCATGGGCGGTCCGAGGCCGGGGACAGACTCTGATTCGTGGACCCCAGGAGCTCGCCAACAAGGTGAGCAGTGACCCGCACGGCGGAAATGACGGGCTTGCCGGTGACGCGCCGGACCGTGGCGGCCGCCGCCCGTCCAAATCCGAAGCAGTCGAGGACCACGAGGTCGACTCCGGCGTCGCGTAGCTCGTTGGCCGCCGCCGTCGGGTCGTGGCCGGGCTTGACCGCGACCACGGTGGCCGGGCGGTCGGGGCGACCCCGGGCCGTGGTGAAGAGCTCGATCTGTTCGGGGATGGGAACGATCACCCCCAGCCGGTAACCGGCAGGCAGGGTGGCGTCGATCACCCCGTCGAGCACGGCCGAGGGGAACAATAGGTTGGGACGCCACGGCAAGCCCTGGAACCGCCCGGTGCAGGCGATGACGGTTGGCCGGTGCCCGGCCCTCTCGATCAGGTCGGCCAGACGGGCCGTCACCGCCGCCTTGGAGATGACGACGTCGTGGCCGCTTGGCAGGTGGGCATGGAGGGCATCGGCGTCGACGGACGGCACCAGTTCAGTGATCTGGTCGAGGCTCAATCCATCGAGGGCACCAACCACCTCAATGGGGTACTCGCCCAATACGTCGCCCAGTTCGGTCACCAGGTCGGGGCGTGGACGCTGGCCGATCGTCAGCACAAGTAGGGGCTGCATCAATCGCACCCTAGGACGCAACCCGAATCGCCTCAAGGTGCCTCGGCCAACCGTTGGCCCGCCGAGCTTGGCTCCCTCGGTCTGGCCCGACCCTCGCCAGGTCCCGGACGGTGCTCAGAAACTGTCGGATTCAGGCCTGCCTGTTGCCTCTGGTTTGACCCAGTCGGCGACACGAAGATCCGGGGTCAGGGCAGCCCGATTGATGACGGCCACCACCGAAACCACACAAACGGCCCCCGTACCCAGGATCAGGTACATCACCAGAAGCTGCACCGCCACCGCCTGCACCGGATCGACCCCGGCCAACAACAGACCGGTCATCGCTCCAGGCAAGGCGATGAGGCCAACGACCTTGGTCCGCTCGATTTGGGGAATGAGGGCGGCCCGGGCCGCTCGGGGGGCCATGAAACGCATGATCCGGCGCCGATCCAGGCCCAGGGCCAGCAAGGCCTCGAGGTCACCGATGCGGTCGCGATTGAGCGAGACGGCCTGCTTCACCCCCAGCACGGCCGACGGCACGGCATTACCAACGGTGATACCGACGATGACAACCAGAGAGACGGCCTCGAAGCCGATCACTCCGAATCCGAAGGTAACGGCAACGCTGATCATCGCCGTTCCCGCCACCGCGGCGGCGGCTGCCAGCCGCAGACCAGGGATGGGATAAGCCGCCCGCCTGGTGACGACCACGGTGGCAACCACGATCATGCCCCCGATCCACAGCAAGGCCCAGCCCAGGGCCCAGCTCGACTCGAAGGCGACGGCGAACACCAAACCAACCGCCAGTAGCTGGGCCGCCGCACGGACCGACGCCACCACCAGGTCGCGGCTGATACCCAATCCCAACCACCACGCCAGGGCCATGGCCAGCACCACAAGCGACAGTGACGCCAGGACAACAGGGAGGCCCACAGCACCAGAGGTCAACGGTGACTGGGCAATGACCACGCCCCAAACCTATGCCGAGTCGCAGCTGTTCGAGAGCGTTAACGGGTGGAACTGTTCGAGGGTTGGGCTATTCGAGCATGGACCAGCCCCTGCCGAGATCAATCGTTTGTCTCGACCGTGAAACTCGCCGAAGAAACAAACAACTCCTACAGACGTTCAACTACAGCCAACTACCGATGACGCATCCACATGACGCTCTAGCCAAGTACACATTCGCTCAGCCCCGACTGTTGGCCGGTGAGCTCCGTAGCGTTCTCCCGCCGCGGGTGGTCGGCACGCTCAACTTCGACGACCTGGAGATCCTGCCCGGCTCGTTCGTCGACATCGGCCTACGAATGTCCCATACCGACATTCTGGCCAAGGTTCCGACCCGAGATCGGGCCGACGTGTTCATCTACGTGATCTTCGAGCATCAGAGCACGGCCGATGGGACCATGCCGTGGCGGATGTACCAGTACCTGGGGCGAATCTGGAAGTACCTGATCACCACCGGGTCCGCCACCGCACGGAACCTGCCGATTGTCGTCCCCGTGGTTTTACACCATGGCGAACGACCCTGGACGACGGCTCGCACGCTCCATGAGATCATCGGCGATCTTGCGGCAAGGCCAGAGCTGGCACGTTACCTGCCGAACTTCTCCTTGTTGATCAACGACCTGGTCGGCCTCAACGACGATGACCTGTTGGCCCGGCCGCTGGAACCAGTGACTCGACTGACGCTCGTTGCCCTGCGAGATGCCCGTCATCCGACACGGGCTGTACCGGTCCTGGTCCGGTGGCTCGGCCGCTATCACGCCACCTTGTCCGACGAAGACGGGGCGCTGTTCGCGCGGTACCTTATGGAAGTACTGAACGCGAGATCCTATGAGGAGTTCTCAGAACAGCTCAAAAGTGTCTATCCGGACATGGAGGAAGAAATGACCACCTACGCCGAGGAAGCCGTCCGCTTTTTCCGAGAGGAGTTCCGAGCCAAGGGCTTGGAGGAAGGGCGGGCCCAGGGCCTCGAAGAGGGACGTGAGCAGGGCCACGAAGAGGGCAGGCGGGATGCGTTGCGGTCGACATTGACAACTCTGATGACCGCCCGTTTCGAAACTCTCGAACCTCGCCACACGGAACGAATCGAGTCGGCCGACGCCGCCGAGTTAGCGGTCTGGGTCGCCCGGGTCATCCCCGCTGACGGTCCTGACGACGTCTTCGATCAGCCCGGGGGAAGCTGACATCAAGCCCAGCTCAGCTGACGTGCGCCGAGCGTTCGAACCGGACCCCGAAGCCCTAGCCGAGGGTTTGAAACTGATGCTCGCACCGGGACCTTCCCGGCCCTTACCTGCTTTGAGCGGTCCCGCCGTTGGGCCGATCCAAGCCCTACGCGATCTGGCCGGCGCGGTGTTACCAGGAGCGAACCACCTCGACGATCCCGGCTTCTTCGCTCACATGGACCCTGCCACTCCCTGGATCACCTGGGTGACGGCGCAGTGGGCGGCCCGACTCAACCAGAACCTGCTCCACCCTGACACCGGGAGCCTGGCCCGGGAGCTGGAGGAACGGGTCATCGCCGTTCTGGCCCCGGTGTGGGGCATGGCTGGAGGCCATCTCGCACCCGGTTCGACCGTGGCCAACCTCACCGCGTTGTGGGCAGCACGCGATCTCCGCCGGGTGCGAACCGTGGTGGCATCACAAGCGGCCCATCTCTCGGTGGCCAAGGCAGCCCACATCCTCGGCCTCGGCCATCAGACCGTTGCCACCGACGATGAGGGGCGTCTCGACCTGACCTCGTTCACGGGTGACCTCTCGACCGCAGCCCTCGTGCTGACCGCAGGCACCACGTCCAACGGTGCCGTCGACCCACTCGGAGCGGTGACGACGGTGCCCCCTCCGGCTTGGGTGCACGTGGACGCGGCCTGGGCCGGACCGCTGCGCCTCTCAGCCCGTTGGCGATCTCGGCTGGACGGCATCGAGCACGCCGATTCGGTGGCCGTGTCGGCCCATAAGTGGCTTCACCAGCCCAAGGAATCTGCCCTGGTTTTCTTCGCCGACAACAGAGCAGCCAACGAGGTGCTCAGCTTCGGCGGTGCCTACCTGACGACGCCCAACGTCGGACTTCTCGGGTCTCACGGCTACGCCGCCCTGGGCCTGGCCGCCACCATCCACGCCTACGGCCTCGACGGCGTGGGCACCTGGGTCGATCACGGCATGAGCCTGGCCACCGAACTGAGCGAGCGGATCGAGGCCCACCCCGACCTTGAGCAACGGAACCCGCCCGGCCCCGGTACCGGCGTCGTGCTCTGGCGCCACAAGCGAACCGACAGCAGAACCCTGCAGGCCAACCTCGACGGCGCGTTCGTCTCGATTGTTGCCATCGAGGGTGAGGACTGGCTGCGCTCAGTCGCCGCCAACCCACGAGCCGAGCCGGAGCGGGTCGTCGCTGCCGTCCTTGCCGCCGCCGGTGTCAGCTCCCCCGGCGGCTGACAAGGAAGCCCGGGCCCGCCTTGGGTGGGTGGTGGGCCAACGCCTCCTCGTTGGGCTCGGTGCCCCATCCGGGCCGGTCCGACACGATCAGGTGACCGTCGACGATGTTGGGCACCTCGGTGAAGATCTCGTCGTCCCACGGGATGCGGTCGATGTCGGTCTCCATGATCCGCAGGTTGGGCACCGCGGTGGCAAAGTGGGCGCTCATCATGGTGCTGAGGTGACCGTAGAAGTTGTGGGGCGCAACCTGGACCTCGTGACCGGCGGCCGATGCGGCAATCTTCATGGCCTGCCATGTGCCATTCCACACGGCGTCGATGATGGCAACGTCGACCGCCTCGGCGGCGAAGTAGGGGTTGAAGCGGGGCAGGCCGATGAGCGTCTCCAGCGACGCGATCTGGGTGTTGGCCTGGTCCCGGATCATGCGGAGGGCCTGGGGGCTGTCGTTGTCATACTCGAGCCAGAACAAATCGAAGTCGGCCAACATCCGCAGGATCTCCAACACCCCGGCGGTTCTGAAGTTGAAGTTGAGGTCGAGCAGAATACCAACATCGGGCCCGGCCCCATCTCGAAAGGCGGCCAGTACGTCGTGCAGCCCCTTGAGTACCAAGGGCTCCGGATTGAGCTCGGGATTCCAAGGCCGACCGAAGCCCGGGGCCCACGATCGCAGGACGCCGTCCCACATGGTGAAGATGTTGGTTTTGAGGGCGGTGAAGCCTGAGTCACGCACCTCCTCGCCCAAAGCCTTGATACCGGCCAGGTCGGTGATCCGGTTGCCGTAGAAGCGGTGCTGGGCGATGCGCCAGGTGCCACAGTGCGACCAGTAGACCCGGATCTTGTCCCGCTGGCGCCCGCCCAACAGATCGTAGACCGGTACCCCGAAACCCTTGGCCTTGGCATCGAGCAGGGCATTCTCGATGGCCCCGATGCCCTGACCGACCACCGAGCCCGCTCCCGGACGGGTGGCAGCGAACAGCTCGGTGTAGACCCGTTCGTGGTCGTTGACCGACTTGCCGACCACCCGACCGGCCAATGCCTCGATGACCGTGCTCACCCCGGGTGAGCCGAAGCCCTCGTCAAATTCGCTCCAGCCGACAATGCCGACGTCGGTGCTGATCTTGCAGAAGTGGTAGTTGCGCCAGCCGGCGTCGGCGTGCAGGGTCTCGACGGCGGTAACCGTTGGCGCAGATGAATCCGAGGCAGAGGTCATGGCCGCAACGTAACCAGCCCGCCAACCATCTTCAAGCGCGCCGTTGCCCGCCACCCGCCGCTGCAATGGCTCGGCCCCGACCAAACGCCTAGTGTCAAAGTTGGTCGCCACCGCTCGACTGGTGAGTGGAGACCGCGGGCCATGGGCCCGACCGTTTCGGCAAAGGGGACTCCCGTGAAAGCAGCAGTACTCAACGAACAGCCCGGTGAACTGGTTATCGAAGACCTCAACATCGACAAACCTGCTGCGGACGAGGTATTGATCCAGGTGCTCGGGGCCGGTCTATGCCACAGCGATCTGCATTTCATGGAGGGCCTGTTCCGAACCCAGGTGCCAATTGTGATGGGTCACGAATCGGCCGGAATCGTCCAGGCCGTCGGCGACAACGTCGACTACGTCAAGCCCGGCGACCATGTGGTGGCCTGCCTGTCGATCTTCTGCGGACAATGCGCCCAGTGTTTGAGCGGCCACCCCAACCGCTGCGCCAATCCCAAGGCGACCTCGCGGGGCAAGGGCGAGCCGCCCCGACTGTCCCGGGCCGACGGAACCCCGGTCGACCAGATGGCCCGCCTCGGTGGGTTCGCCGAGGAAATGCTGGTCCATCAGAACGGCCTGGTGAAGGTCATTGAGGACATGCCGCTCGACAAGGCCTGCCTCATCGGTTGTGGTATCACCACCGGGTTCGGGGCCGCGGTCCGCACGGCCAAGGTCGAGGTCGGCTCGTCGGTGTGCGTCATCGGTGCCGGCGGTATCGGCCTGGCCGCCATTCAGGGAGCTCGCATCGCGGGAGCGAACCGGATCATCGTGGTCGACGTTTCCGCCTCGAAGCTGGAAACGGCGGGCCAACTCGGCGGCACCCACTTCGTCAACGCCACCGAGAGCGAGGACGTGGTGGCCGAGGTCAAGGAACTGTCGGGCGGCGGGGTCGACTACTCCTTTGAGGCCATCGGTCGGGCCGACACGGTCCGTCAGGCGTTCGACATGCTGGCCGTCGGGGGCACCGCAACCGTCATCGGCATGGTCCCGTCCAAGGACATCGTGCAGCTACGGGGCATCGACTTCCTGTCGGAGAAGAAGCTCCAGGGTTCGATGATGGGGTCCAACCAGTTCCGCACCGATATCCCCCGCATGATCGATATGTACCTCAACGGCCGCCTGCTGCTCGACGAGATGGTGTCGGCCACGATCACCCTCGACGAGATCAACGAGGGCTACCGGATGATGAAGGACGGAGAGGTGGCCCGTACCGTCATCAGGTTCGACTAGCTCGACTCAGCGCCGGTCCCCCGCTCCCGACGGGGTTTGACCGCTAGTTTGAAAGATACCGTCCCGTTCTCGTCGCCGTTTCCAGCGGTCGACGTCAGCGGCCCATGGCGGGAAGGATTGGCTGACTGACCGGTTGGCCAACTGTCGATCGGCGGTCCGCACCAGCGCGGATGGCGAGCGGCCAGCCGGCGTTGTTGCAAGGAGCTGTATTGCGTAGTTCGAGCACGTTCGAGGGACGGATGCTCTACATGGTCGCCCTGGCCGCCGCCCTGGGTGTCATTTCCGGCGGAGCAGCGTACCTTCTGGTCAGAACGATTGGTGTCATCACCAGCCTGGCTCTACTCGGTGAATGGAGCTGGGGCGAGATCCCACCCCTGAGCGACCTCGAACCCTCACCTCGACTCCTGATCGCTGCCGTCATCGGCGGACTACTGGTTGCTGTCATCGCCTATTGGGAACCCTTGGTCCGGGGCCATGGCATTCCCGAGGCCATGGAGGCCGTGCTCCGACGCCAGAGCCGCATCCGGCCCCGGGCCGGGTTGGCCAAGCCGCTGTCGGCCGCCATCGCCATCGGTACCGGCGGACCGTTCGGGGCCGAAGGGCCGATCATCGTCACCGGTGGCGCCATCGGGTCGTTCATCGGCCAGGTGGTGAAGATCAGCCCTTCGGAACGCAAGATCCTGCTGGCCTCGGGAGCGGCCGGTGGTATGGCCGCCACCTTCGGCGCCCCCCTGGCCGCGGTGCTGTTGGCCATCGAGCTGTTGTTGTTCGAGCTGTCGATCCGGTCCCTCATCCCTCTGGTGGTCTCGGCCTCGATCGCCGGTGGCATACACGCCGCCATCTTCGGTGAGGGTCCGCTGTTCTCGGCCCCACCCCATGAATACGCCGGCCTCGACATCCTCCCCCTCTACGCCGTGCTCGGCGTGGCCAGTGGTCTCATGGCCATCGTCATTGCCAAGGGCCTGTTCGCCTCAGAACGGTTTTTCCGAAGCCTCCCCATACCAATCATGCTCCAACCGGCATTGGGGGCCATCGGCTTCGCCACCATCGGACTTTTTGTACCCCGGGTGCTCGGGGTCGGTTACGACGTCATCGACGATGTACTGGCTGGTGAGTTGGCCCTGGCCACCCTGGCCACGGTGGTGGTGGCCAAACTGGTTGCCTGGTGGATCGCCCTCGGTTCAGGAACCTCCGGAGGCACCCTGGCCCCGATCCTGTTGATGGGGGCCAGCTTCGGCGGCCTCTTCGCCGCCGTGGCGCTGGAGATCGCCCCCGGCTTGAACATCTCAGCCGGAGCCTTCGCCGTGGTGGCCATGGCCGCCGTGTTCGGCGCCGCCACCCGGGCCCCGTTCACCGCCATCGTCTTCGTGTTCGAGATCACCAGGGACTTCAACGTGATCATGCCCCTGATGCTGGCCACCGTGCTGGCCGCTCTGGTGTACTCGGCGCTGTCGAGTGAGAGCATCTACACCGAACGCCTGTCCCGGCGGGGCATCAGGGTCGACGGCGAACTGACCGTCGATCCTCTGCGCACCACGGCGGTGGCCGACGTCATGAACCGCATGGTCGACACCGTCGACGCCACCGATCCCATCGGTAAGGTGGCCGAGCGGATCTCGCGTGGTGAGCGTGGAGCCTTCCCCCTCGTCGATGAGGACGGCCGCTGCGTCGGCATCGTTTCCCGCAAGGATCTCCTGGCCCAGAACCTCCCACGCGATGCCACCGTCGGCGACCTGGCCTCCTCCGACGTGGTGGCGGTTGACCCCAATGCCAGCCTCGTCGACGCCCTGCGAACCATGGTTGATGAGAACATCAGCCACCTTCCCGTCATCGACAATGGTGAGCTGGTCGGTATCTGCACCAGGGCCGACATCGTGCGGGCCCGCAGCGACGAACTGGCGCTGGAACGGCTCGAAACCGGTTGGCTGGCCCCAGTCTTCCAGCTGCTGAACACCAATGACCGCCGGATCCTGATCGTCGGCAATTACTCACTCGGCGGCCCCGCCTTGATGAGGGAGATCGCCAGCCGTATCTCCCAGACCGACTCCCTCGCCTTCCACGTGATCGTGCCCCTTCCCAAGGGTGAGAGTCTGGCCGAGGCCCGTCAGCGCCTGGAAACCCAACTCGACCAGATCGAGAAACTGGGAGCCAAGGCCAGTGGTGAGGTCGGGGCCGACGATCCAGCGGTGGCCATTCAGCAGTCGCTGGGCAAGATCGACGCCGAAGCCGTCATCGTGTCAACGCTTCCGCCCCGCCAATCCCGGTGGCTCAACAGCGATCTGGTCACCAGGATCAAGCGGCGAGTCACCGTGGAATGTGTCGTCGTCCACGACGAGGACGAGCTGACCCGTTCCTGATCAGGCGCTCAGAACGGGTCCTGGGCCTCGCCGAGAAGGTTGCGACCGAGCCGGAGATCAACCCGGTCCTGGTGGGCGTTGATGTGCATCGGCATGGCCTGGAAATCCCGGTAGCGACGTTCGAACGAGCCTGCCTCCCGCAACCCGTTGCCCCCTTGGCTGCGTTGCAGCAGATCCATGGCGTGTGACAGCTGCCGCAGGGCGGCGCTGCCCAGGGCCATCTGGCGAAGGTAGCCGGCCTCGCTGGGGATGACACCCCGCTCGATCCGGTCGTCGACCTGACGACACCCCATCTCGGCTGTCGCCGCCGCCGCCAGCAGCAGCGTCGTTGCCTCTCCCAGGTTCACCTGCACCATCGGGTGCGACACCATCTTCTTGCCCAGGATGGAGCGGCGGGAGGTGACGGCGACAGCAGCCTCCGACAGCGCCGCACCGACCAGGCCCACCCCCATCCACGCCAGCCAGAGGTCGGACAGCCCGACCCAGTCCTCGCGGTAGCGGTGAGCGATGACGGGGATCTCGCGCAGAGTTTCGGCCCGGTTGGCTCCGTACCAGGCAACGCAGCGGTCGAGGGGAACAAGCAGATCGGTGTAGTGGACGTCGTCGGTGGCCGAGGCCCGCACCCCGCTGCCGTCCCAAGTCGGATCGATTTTGATGGCGTCGTCGTCGAGGCAGACAGCGCTGAAGCGGAGATCGAGGGGTTCGAC
>Ga0316192_10002973_pt1 | contig 12380 bp, 12 predicted proteins | sample MerIslwburrow_MG_FD_204931 | JGI IMG/M metagenome (GOLD analysis project Ga0316192, IMG submission 204931) | Coastal sediment microbial communities from Maine, United States - Merrow Island worm burrow | ecosystem: Environmental > Aquatic > Marine > Coastal > Sediment | place: USA: Maine...
TAACCTAATTTATCAAGAAGTTAGCAAACTCTAATTACGAACTGACCAATTCCCTCATTCGACACAGTGTAATCAATATCCCGGGGAATTACACCGTTTTGTCTTATATCACTCTTGCTTCAAGTTTAAATTTAAACTACTGTATAAAAAAACAGCCATAAGGAGTTTCGCCTTTTGGATAAACAAACTAATCAATCTCCATTTTTCAAACAAGTAAGCGATGCCATCAGGGTGCGTCACTACAGCATTCGTACTGAGCGGTGTTATTTAGACTGGATCAAACGTTTTATTCTGTTTAACCGCAAACGTCATCCGCTTGAAATGGGGGTGCGTGAAGTCACCGCATTTTTAACTCACCTTGCGGTTAACAAGAATGTTTCTCCCAGCACTCAGAACCAGGCGCTTAATGCTTTGAACTTTCTCTACCAGGCGGTTCTTGAAAAACCCTTGGGCAAAATCGAGGCTGTTCGTGCCAAGAAAAAACAAAAACTGCCTGTGGTTCTAACTCAAACTGAAGTGCGCGATGTGTTAAATCACTTGAAAAATGTACATTGGTTGGCAGCCTGTTTGCTGTATGGCTCTGGCCTGCGCCTGATGGAGTGTATTCGCTTACGTGTGATGAATATTGATTTTGAGCATCGCGCTATTTTTGTGATCGATGGCAAAGGTGCTAAAGACCGCATAGTGACTTTGCCTGATGATTTAATCATGCCGCTTAAACGTCATTTCGAAACAGTAAAAACAATTCATGAGCGGGATCTTGCTGCTGGCTTTGGTGATGTGTATTTGCCTTATGCGTTAGCAAGAAAATACCCTAATGCTGGCAAGTCTTGGGGCTGGCAGTATGTTTTTCCATCTAGCTGTCGCAGTGAAGACCCGCGCTCAGGCATCATTAGACGTCATCACATGGATGAAAAATCATTGCAGCGTGCACTCAAGATTGCTATTCGCCAGGCTGGCATTGAAAAACCTGCCAGTTGCCATACCTTACGCCACTCTTTTGCTACGCACCTTTTAGAGCGTGGCATGGATATACGCACAGTGCAGGATCAGCTTGGTCATAAAGATGTGCGCACCACGCAAATTTACACCCACGTACTTAATCGTGGTGGCAACGCGGTGATTAGCCCATTAAATGGTTTGCTGCAACGCAGCGAAACTTAATACTACTCACCCCAGCGCGGCAATAATTCATGTTCAATATCAAGTTGGTCGAGGATGCGGGCAACGACGAAATCAACCAGGTCTTGTATTGATGTCGGGTTTTGATAAAAGCCGGGATTGGCCGGTAGGATGGTGACACCGAGGCGGGCGAGTTTTAGGCTGTTTTCTAAATGAATTGCTGACAGCGGTGTTTCGCGGTGCACCAGAATTAATTTGTTGTTTTCTTTGATGGCGACATCGGCGGCGCGTTCCATTAAATCTGAACTGCTGCCGTTGGCCGTGGCCGAGAGAAAGGCGCTGGTGCAGGGGCAAACGACCATGGCGCGTGGTGCGCCGGAACCACTGGCAACGGGTGAGGCCCATTGCTCTTTGCCCCACACATGCAGCTGGTCTGGTTTTGCTTTAAATAACTGCGTTAGCTGTTGTTGCATTTCAGTCGGTGTGCCTGAAATTTTTACATCGGTTTCCATGGCGATGACTATCTGTGCCGCTTTGGAAATCATCAGGTGAACTTGCTCACCGGCATCTATTAAACACTGCAATAATCGCAGGCCATAGGCGGCACCGGATGCGCCGGTCATTGCCAGGGCGATGCTGTTTTTTATGCCTGTGGTGTTTGTGCTCACTCCAGGGCTTCCAACAGTTTTTGATGTATGCCACCAAAACCACCGTTGCTCATCACCAACACATGATCACCGGATCGAGCAAAGCCCACCACATACGAAACAATGTTGCCGACTGAATTAAAAATCTGTGCACCAGGAATTTCATCCGTGATCTGTTGTAGGTCCCAGCTCAGATCATCCGGGCTGTATAGCAATACGTCATCTGCGGCCTCAAGTGAGGCTGCCAGTGTGGCCGAATGAACACCCATGCGCATGGTGTTTGAACGTGGTTCGAGAATGGCAATAATCTTAGCCCGGCCAACTTTATTACGCAGGCCATCTAGCGTCAGGTTGATTGCGGTTGGGTGATGGGCGAAGTCGTCGTAAACGGTTATGCCATTGACTACGCCGCTTACTTCCATGCGTCGTTTTACGTTTTTGAATTCATTTAGCGCGGCGACTGCTTCATGGGCAATCACGCCAGCGTGGCGTGCAGCGGCCACGGCGGCCAGTGCATTGTGGACGTTATGCATGCCGATCAACTCCCAGCTCACATCGCCGACATGTTTATCACCCCAATAGATGGCAAAGCTGCTGCCATCAGCGGCGACATCACGGCAATTCCATAAATCGGTTTCGGGTTGTTCTATGCCTGCGGTATCAAATTGTTCAACGGGTGTCCAACAACCCATTTCGATTACATCAACCAGATTTGGATCATCCACTGGCGCGATGATCAAACCATTGCCGGGCACGATACGCAACAGATGGTGAAACTGCTTTTTGATGGCTGCCAGGTCTTCGAAGATGTCGGCATGATCAAATTCGAGATTATTTAATATCACCGTGCGTGGTTTGTAGTGCACAAATTTGGACCGCTTGTCGAAAAAGGCGGTGTCGTATTCGTCGGCCTCAACCACAAAAAATGGCGCATCACCCAGACGGGCCGAGATGCCGAAGTTGGCCGGAATGCCGCCAATCAAAAATCCCGGAGCCAGTTTGGCGTATTCCAAAATCCAGGCCAGCATGCTTGAGGTAGTGGTCTTGCCATGGGTTCCGGCGACGGCCAGCACCCAGCGGTCTTTGAGAATATAGTCAGACAGAAACTGTGGCCCGGATATATATTTCAGGCCGCGCGCCAACACATATTCCACCGATGCATTGCCGCGTGACATGGCGTTGCCGATCACTACTAAATCTGGCTCGGGATCTAGCGGCGCCGGATCATAGCCCTGATGCAGAGTGATGCCCTGCTCTTCCAGCTGGGTGCTCATGGGTGGATAAACATTCGCGTCTGAACCGGTGACCGTATAACCCATTTGTCGGGCCAGGATGGCGATGCCACCCATAAAGGTGCCGCAGATACCAAGGATGTGAATATGCATACTAGGAGGGCCTGTTACTGCTAATTAAAAAGTCGCGACGGATGCCATTTTTCCGCAGGGCAAGGCGCATTGAGCGTAGTGTACTTTGCGTACATAAGCGAAAATGCAACGCTGACCTGCGGAAAAATGGCCCCGTCCCTTCAGGTTGCGCCCCCCTTTTTATATACAGGGGGGCTATGCTGCGTTTCTCGCACCCAAAGCACTCGCTGTGCTCGTGGGGCAGACTCTCGTTCATTTGGAGTATAACCAAACCTCTCTCCTCGTGCCTCGCCTAATGCGCCTACTTTTGGTGCCTAGCCCTAATTGGGACACAGCAACGCGAATTTTTAATTAGCAGTAGCAGGCCCTAGCTCGCTGTTGCAAACAAAGAACGCATGATGCTCATGGAGACATACATGTATAACACTGCCATCATTACACCGACAAAAAACGGTGCTGAAATGGTGTGACGCAGGATATGACCGACTATTCCAAGACTCCACATCACCAACCCCAGCAATAATACTGATGGCAGCACGGCAACCTCTTCACCGGCCTGCATTTGTAAAAACACTAGTGGCAGTGCCAGAAAACCCACGATTGCGCCGGTGCCCATCAAAGCAGTGAAGGCCTGCTGAAAACGCGGCCCCATCTCTTTTATCCACAACAGCAGCTGGGTCATTGAGCCAACCAGGGCAATATCAAGCACCGTAGAAATAAGGGCTTCGCCCAGTGACAGGCTGGTCAAGCCAACCAGCATACCAGCAATGGCGTAGGCAACCGTACTCACCAGCAGCAGAAAGCTGGAGGCAGGCAGATCCTGTGGCCTCAGCTTAAAAATGCAGATCTTCCAGAAGACGTCGATGACATTTTTCATGCCCATAAATTATCACATCTATAGCGGGCTGTTGGCTGATTTATCTGCAATTGACTAGAACCAGAGCCAGACAGATGATTTAATCTGAATTAGTTATGGATACTCGCAAACCCACTCATTACCAATTCCCCTGGCATGGCGGCAATCAGTTTCGCCTGCGCGTCGATGGTGATGACTTTTTTCCGGCCATGCTCGATGCCATTCACCAGGCCGAACACTTCATTGCCCTGGAGATGTATCTGGTTACCTCGGGTAGCCTGCTGGATCAATTCATAGAGGCCTTCTTAAACGCCGCCCAGCGTGGCGTAAGGGTGTATTTATTGCTGGATGATTTTGGTGCGCGCGGCATGAACAAGCATGATCGACGACATCTCGATCATGCCAATATCAAACTCTGTTTTTATAACCCAACGTACTACGGCCAGCTGCGCCGCTCTTTGTTTCGCGACCACCGCAAGCTGTTGTTGGTCGATAATGCAGTTGCCTTTGTCGGTGGTGCCGGGTTAACAAACAACTTTGACCCGCATGCGTCGCCCAACGCTTACTGGCATGACGCTATGCTTGAGATCCACGGCCCCTGCGTTCATGACTGGGCTCGGCTGTTTGTTGATAGCTGGCCAACTGATATATCAGAGCCGGGACTTTTCAATCACAGCAGCTCCGCCGAACCTACGGCAGATCAACCACAGCTTGGCCGCGTGGCCATTACCCATATAGCCAGTCGCCAGGAGATCAAGCAGTCATTAATCAAACAGCTCAATAGTGCTGAACACTGGGTTTGGCTGACCACGGCCTATTTTGTTCCGTCATGGAAGATCCGTCGCGCCTTGCGCAAGGCCGCCCGGCGTGGTGTTGATGTGCGCCTGATCCTGCCCGGCCCACGTACCGATCACCCGGCGGTGCGCCATGCCGGACGGCGTTTTTATTACAGCCTGCTTAAACAGGGGGTACGCGTTTTTGAATATCAACCGCGCTTTAATCACAGCAAGGCCTATCTCTGTGATCAGTGGTGTTCGATTGGCTCCAGCAACCTTGATCGCTGGAACCTGCTCTGGAACCTGGAAGCTAATCAAGAGATTGATGACCAGGACTTTGCCAACAGCCTGAAACAGATGCTGACAAATGATCAACAGCAATGTATCGAGCTGCACTATGAAACCTGGCGGCAGCGACCCTGGCATCGCCGTGCACTGGAATGGTTTTGGGGTCGCATTGATACTAGCCTTAATCGGATTGCCCAGCGTTGGCGTAGGGGCAAGGACTAGTCTTTATAGTGACATTCAACCCTACAGCTCGTTGATATCCAGATTCTTGTCTCTCTAAATATAAATACGAACATGACACGCTTCTTTCTATATAGTGGGCCGCCTGTCACCCTCCAGCATCGCAAACATCTATCCTTATTGAATATATGCCGTTGCTGGCTATCAAGACGTGCTCTACCAGTCCGATAACCATACATGCTTCGCGCAGCCAGCAATTTTTCAGGAGAGAGACATGAACAAACTGCAACAATTACAAAGCTTCGGCCAAAGCATCTGGTACGACAATATTCAGCGCAACATGCTTGGCCAGGATGGCGAACTGGCGCGGATGATCAAGACAGACGGCCTGAGCGGGGTTACCTCTAACCCATCAATCTTTGAAAAGGCCATCAATGGCAGCAGCGACTACGATGCTCAGCTGGCCGAGTTGTTACAACAACAGCCGGACATGGACAACCGCGAGCTGTTCTTTTCTCTGGCGATCCAGGATATTCAACAGGCAGCGGATCTGTTGCTGCCGGTTTATCAACAGACCGACTGCCGCGATGGTTATGTCAGTCTGGAGGTCTCTCCCGACCTGGCCCATGACACGGCCGGCACCATTGCCGAAGCCAAACGTCTGGCCAAACGGGTTAATCGCACCAACCTGATGATCAAGGTTCCCTCTACCAGGGCCGGGATTGCGGCGGTTGAGGCGCTGACCGCGGCAGGCATTAGCATTAACGCCACGTTGCTGTTTTCAGTGCAGCGTTATGAAGAGATCGCCCGCGCCTATCTGCGTGGTCTGCAACAGCGTCAGCAACAAGGCCTGCCGCTTAACAACATTGCTTCGGTGGCCAGTTTCTTTGTCAGCCGTGTCGACAACCTGGTGGATAAACTGCTGGACGGCGTAACTGATCAGGCACAGGCGACACAGTTCAAAGGCCAGACCGCCATCCTCAATGCCAAGGCCGCCTATGCCGTATTTCAGGATCTCTACGCCAGGGAGTTTGGCGATCTGGCAGCCCTGGGCGCCCAACCACAACGTCTGCTGTGGGCCAGTACCGGTGTAAAGAATCCTGCCTACAGTGATGTGCTCTATCTCGATCAACTGATCGGCCCTGCAACAGTCAACACTGTGCCACCTGCTACCTACAAGGCCTATCTTGATCATGGCAATGCCGCCGCTACTTTGGAACAGGATGTCGACACGGCGGGCCAACGCCTTGCCGAGTTGGGCAAACTGGGAATCGATCTGGCTGCGGCAACCCAGCAACTGGAAGATGAAGGTGTGAAGTCGTTTGATGATGCCTTTCAAACCCTGCTCAGCGCCATCGCTGGCAAGGCCCAAAACCTGGCCGCATAAACACCCCATTATCGCGGTCGTTGGCATCAAGCAGCGACCGCGATAACTTTCATAGTTGGGTGGCTGCGCCCAGATAGGCTAAAATGGCCCTTTCTCAAGCCATCATCTCACATGTCTCTCTGGTCCGACATCGCCACCAACATCAGCGCCGCTAGCGGCAAGCCGTTTCACTGTCGTCAACAACAGGCCAGCGGTGGTGGCTGCATCAATAGCACCTTTATAGTGTCTGATAACCAGCAGTGTTATTTCGTCAAACTCAACAATGCCCAGCTAAGCCATATGTTTGAGGCCGAAGCCGCTGGTCTGAATCAGATCGCTGCCAGCAACTCGATTCGCGTGCCTTCAGTTATCTGCTCTGGCATTTCCGGCAACCAGTCTTATCTGGTGCTGCAACATCTGAGTTTTGGCCACGGTGATAAGCGTAGCCATCAACAGCTTGGTTTTGATCTGGCGCAGATGCATCAATATTGCAGCGACCAATTTGGCTGGCAGCAAAACAACACCATCGGCTCAACACCACAACATAACCAACAAACTTCAGACTGGATTGAGTTCTGGCGCAGCGAGCGCCTGGTGTTTCAATTACAGCTTGCCGCAAACAATGGTTATGGCGGCCAATTGCAAAAGCTTGGTGAAAAATTGATCCCTGAGCTTGATTGTTTTTTTGCAGGTTATACACCAGCAGCATCGCTGTTACATGGCGACCTCTGGTCAGGTAACTACGCCATTGATGCTGATGGTTGTCCGGTTATCTTTGATCCCGCCGTCTATTTTGGTGATCGCGAGGCAGACATTGCCATGACTGAATTATTCGGTGGTTTTAATCGCCATTTTTATCAGGCCTATCAACAGGCCTTGCCGCTCGATGATGGTTATCAGATTCGCAAGACTCTTTATAACCTCTATCACGTGCTCAATCATTTGAATCTATTTGGCGGCGGTTATCTAAGCCAGGCCGAGTCAATGCTTGAGCGCCTGTTATCAGAAATCCGCTAGGAGTTATCAACATGGACGACCAACAAATTTACAAAGTTATGTTTCACAATCAGGACAAGATCTATGAGATCTATGCCCATGAGGTAAATCAAAGTGACATGTTTGGTTTTATCGAAGTGGCAGGCATGATCTTTGGTGATAAAACAGAACTACTGATTGATCCCGCCGAAGAAAAACTACAGGCCGAATTCTCAGGTGTTGAGTGCAGCTACATCCCCTTAAACGCGATCATTCGCATCGACGTAGTTGCCAAGCAGGGTACCAATAAAATTATCTCGACTAGCGAAGGCAGCAACGTCACCGCCTTCCCATCGCCAGCATTTACACCCGGCAACAAAAACAATTAACTGAATTAGTGCAGCTCAAGTTGCAGCATCTTACCGCCGGTTTTGTCGGCCAGGGTTTGATATTGATATTTGGTACTGGGGTTTGATTTGCCAATGGGAATGCTGAATACCGGTGCTGGAATATCCAGATAATAGATCCGATCATCCGAAGGCTCATCACCCAACAGCACATAGGCACCAGGGATTGGCGCGTTTTCCTCTGCCCGAAGAAAGGCATCGCCAATGGTTTCATTGCTACCAATAAACGGCGCGCCTTTCATAAAACTATCAAGCATTTCACCCATGGTGCCCTGATAGGTTTGGGCATCGCCGTCTGAAAACCAGGTGACTGCCGTTAGTTTTTTACCCGAACGAATCACAATCACCCGCAACATCGGCACCAGAAAGGTCGCTGCGCCATGCATAGAACCGGTGGCGTCAATCACCAGATGCATATCCTTGCCCGGCAAATCTTTCAGGCCTTTTACAAACAGGTCAAAATCCTTGCGGCCCTTGCCTGAATTCAGGCCGACACTTTCCAGCACTATTTCAATCTGCGTATCAGTGCCCATGCCTGCCAACTCATCCAGCTCTTTATGCATGCGGTCATTGAGCTGCTCTGCCTCAACCACCTCTTGTTTGAGTTCTTCAATCTCTTTTTGCAGCCGCGGCACCTGCACGGTTTGCTGAACTCTTGAGGTGATGAGAATGGTGACCAACAAAAAGATAAACGTCGCCAGCATCAGCAGGGCGATGTCGGAAAAGCTTTCATGGACATTGCTTGAGCTGGAACGACGTTTGAATTTCATTTAAGGAGCCTCTGATTAATTCTGGGCTGAATCGATAATGAGATAAAATTTTTCAGATCAAGGCGTAAATTGCGGGTAATAGCCAGACTATTGCCAAGATTTGCTTGTGCCCGCTCTTTGGGTGCAACGCAGAGATGGGAAATTTTAGCCATTAGCGAGCAGTTCATGAATTGATCAGAGACTCCTAAATTACTTACCAGGACGAAACAAATCACGCAGGCGAATCAGGAAGGGTTTGTTCATCGATGCCAACATCCGCATTTCACCACGCAAGGAATCACAGTAGGCGCGATGTTGAGTAATCAGGTCATGTAAGGGTTTGTCTTGATTGTCTGGTTGGTCTTCATTGAGCAGTTTGATCTCGGCTCGGAATTCATTCATGATTACGCTCGAATCAGTCAGGGCCTGTTGCAACTGACGAATATTTTTTTCCATATATTCGATTTCAACATTGAGATGACGCACGTCACGCTCCATGGTCTGGGCATAATCTGCCGAGCAATAGATCATGCAGATACGCAACAAACTATCATGCAGGCTTTCCACTCCGTGCAAACTGATCTGGGCAAACATCCGTAGCAATACACCGCCCAGTACTGCGCCCAGCAATGTCGTGTAAAAGGCTGTCCCCATGCCACTCATTGCGGTACGCAGGCCAAGCAGCAACATTTCCTGGTCATGACCAAGCGCATCAAGCGAGCCAGTCAGCCCGGTCAAGGTCAGAGTCAGCCCCATCACCGTGCCAATCAAACCCAGGGTAATCAGCAGATTGCCCACCAGCTCTACCATGTGGCCGATGCGTTCATACACGGCCAGCTCTACATTCAGCAGGGTTTCAACTTCTGGTTTACCTTTGCTGTCGATGGTTGATTTAAGACCGTGAAAAAAACGATCGGCGGCACTTAGGTTGGATTTAGCCGTGACGGCATTTAGTCCACCCTGTTGCGCCGCCTTATTAAATTCAGCCGCCCGCAGTGATTCTTTGGTGACCATGATAGTCAGGACAAAACTGCCCAGCAGGCCCAGGATAAACAGGCCCAGGATCAACGAGGTGATTTTACTTGGATCGTGCTCGAGGAATGACCAAATTTCGGTATCGCTGTATAGCGTGAGATAAATGACCAGGGCCGCAGTGGCCCAGATCACCCATAGAATCAAAGTACGAAACGGCTTTTGATCCATCGCCCTTTTACTCCCCCTCTCCCCAGAGGTTCTTCAGATATATCAAAGCCGACTGCCTGATTTTATGATTATCAGTCGGCCTACATCAGCCTGATCAATATACTCTTGATAACATGTGCTTGGCTAGTCAAGACAAGAAATGAAGTGTTAAAACAAAACTTAGGAGCCAATAAACTACTCGTCATTCCGGCGTATACCCAAAGGGCACAAGGGCCGGAATGACGAGGTTAATAATTGCTTTAAACTGCAATGCCTCGCGAACGCAGATGCTCTTTTGCTTCAATGGCCAGCAATGCCAGCTCAAGGTCTTCTTCCCAGTCATAAGGCTTGGCCATTTCTGCTGGAGCATATTGTGGAATTTCAGCAACCGACTCATCTGCAAAGATACGCACATGACGGGTTTCTTCGATACTGCCACTCAGATCAGGCCAGGCCTCTTGCAACATATTTTCAGGACGGCCAATCGACCATTCATCAATGATGCGATAGTTGGCCGGCAGGTCATTGAAGGCTTCTTTACATCCTGTCTGCCACAGCTTGCTGTGTTCGTTGACGTGCTCTGTATAGATAAAGATGATCATCTTTGGCTTCAGCTTGATGATATCGGGCGTGAAGTTCTGCCCGGTTGGCATCCAGGCAGAGAAGGCGACATCAACAGGAAAATCAACATCGGCCAGTTTGCCTTCGCGCAACTCATAGCTTTCTCGATCATAGAAGTCTGGGATCTGGTTTGGTTTTTCGTCCGGGTCACGCAGGCCGATGACCTTGGCGCCTTCACGAGCCAGCAGACTGCCAACAAAGCCATTACGGGCATGGACATCAAGAATGGTTGGATTCTCGCTGACATGCCTGGCGTAATAAACCAGCGCCTTGTTCTCTTCACGTAGCGGATAATAATGGGCAATGGTTGGACCGCTGGTTTCAGGGTCGCGATCTGGATTGCTGAAGATCAGATTGTGCAGCGGTAGACCTTTGATGCGTTCGGCAAAGGGTTGAGACGCATCCCAGGCCGGATGGGTTTTTTCCTGGAAGGCAAAGATGCGATTAAACAGCTCATCCGTAAATGGCTCCATGTCACGCAGCTTGTTAAACTTTTCCGGCATCATATTCATTACCCCTTTAAGACTCCCCCTCCTCCAAGGAGGGGGCCGGGGGGTGGTGATCTAAATAACACCCTATAAATCTATCACCATCCCCTAACCCCCCTCCTTGGCGAAGGGGGGGAAATAAATAGCACTACTTACTTGTGATATTTAGCACTCAACTCACGAACGGCGCCAACAAAGGCACCGGCACGCTCAGGATCAACATGCTGATGAATGCCATGTCCCAGATTAAAGACATGACCAGAACCTGTGCCATAAGCTTCAAGGATAGTAGCCACTTCTTCGCGAATGCGCTCAGGCGAAGCATACAAAGTTGATGGATCCATATTGCCTTGCAGGGCAACCTTGTCACCCACGCGGGCGCGGGCATTATCAATATCGGTAGTCCAATCCAGACCCAGCGCATCACAACCGGTATCGGCCATGGCTTCTAGCCACTGACCGCCACCCTTGGTGAACAGGATGACAGGAACCTTACGGCCATCTTTTTCGCGAATCAGACCATCGACGATCTGCTTCATGTAGCGCAGAGAAAATTCTTTGTAATCGCGTGGAGTCAATACACCACCCCAGGTATCAAAGATCTGTACCGCCTGGGCACCCGCTTCGATCTGGGCATTCAGGTATGAAGTAACCGACTTGGCGGTAGTCTCAAGCAGTTTGTGCATCAGGTCAGGACGATCAAACATCATGCCTTTCACCTTGGCGTAATCCTTGGTGCCGCCACCTTCAACCATGTAGACCGCCAGGGTCCAGGGGCTGCCGGAAAAACCGATCAAGGGCACACGACCGTCCAGCTCTTTGCGAATAGTGCGCACGGCATTCATGACATATTGCAGCTCGCCTTCTGGATCAGGCACAAATAATTTATTTACATCAGCTTCGGTGCGTACCGGATTATCAAACACCGGACCTTCGCCTGCTTCAAAGCGCAACCCAAGACCCATGGCATCTGGAATGGTGAGGATATCAGAAAACAAAATCGCGGCATCAAGCGGATAACGCTCTAACGGCTGGATGGTCACTTCGCAGGCCAGCTCGGCGTTTTTACACAGATCCATAAAGCTGCCGGCCTTGGCGCGGGTGGCTTTATATTCAGGCAGGTAACGACCGGCCTGACGCATCATCCATACTGGAGTGTAATCAACCGGCTCTTTTAACAAGGCACGTAGAAAACGATCGTTTTTTAATTCGCTCATGTAATTCCCACAATTCATATAATTCTGTCGCCTATGGCGACTATATTTTTTGTAACGTTCAGGTTGCTCCTGATTTGTTCGAGTACAAGGAAAAAACGCGCAGTTTGCAAATGTAAATGAGCATTTTTGACGCCGTAATCGG
>Ga0316192_10002976_pt1 | contig 12373 bp, 10 predicted proteins | sample MerIslwburrow_MG_FD_204931 | JGI IMG/M metagenome (GOLD analysis project Ga0316192, IMG submission 204931) | Coastal sediment microbial communities from Maine, United States - Merrow Island worm burrow | ecosystem: Environmental > Aquatic > Marine > Coastal > Sediment | place: USA: Maine...
CTAATTATGAATGAAGAAATGGTTAAAGAATTAAATCTTGAACCTATTGCTAGAATGGTCTCATATGCGGCTGTAGGAGTTGAACCAAAAATTATGGGTATTGGTCCTGTAAAGGCTGTACCAAAGGCTTTGACTCAAGCAGGGCTTACAATAAAAGATATTGACCTTTTCGAATTAAATGAAGCTTTTGCTTCTCAATCATTGGCAGTAATTAGAGAACTCGGGTTAGATCAGGATAAAGTTAATGTCAACGGAGGGGCAATTTCATTAGGCCATCCATTGGGTTGTACTGGTGCAAAATTGTCAGTGCAATTATTTAATGAAATGCGGCGAAGAAAAAACAAATATGGTATTGTAACCATGTGTGTAGGTACCGGACAAGGAGCGGCCGGTGTATATGAATTCTTAAATTAAATATATAATAAAAATGGAAGCTAAAGAAAAAAACCTTTTACGTGGCGGACAATTTCTTGTTAAAGAAATTGACTGTGATGACCTTTTTACTCCTGAAGATTTCTCGGAAGAACAAAATATGATGAAAGACGCTGTTACCGAATTTGTTGATAGAGAAGTTTGGCCACATAAAGCACGTTTTGAAACGAAAGATTATGCTTTTACAAAAGAAATACTGGAAAAAGCAGGTGCTCTCGGGTTTTTAGGGGTTGCCGTTCCAGAAGAATATGATGGTTTAGGGATGGGGTTTGTTTCAACCATGTTAGTCTGTGATTATATTTCAGGTACTAGCGGGTCTCTTAGTACGGCCTTTGGGGCTCATACAGGTATAGGCACTATGCCCATTACACTCTACGGAACTGAAGAACAAAAGAAAAAATATGTCCCTAAATTAGCAACTGGAGAATGGTTTGGTGCCTATTGCTTGACTGAACCTGAAGCGGGTTCCGATGCCAATTCGGGTAAAACAAAAGCTGTTCTATCTGATGATGGAAAACATTACCTTATTTCAGGTCAAAAAATGTGGATCTCTAATGCTGGTTTTTGTAGTGTAATGATCGTATTTGCCCGTATTGAAGATGATAAATATATTACCGGATTTATTATTGAAAATGACCCGGATAATGGAATTACCATGGGTGAAGAAGAACATAAATTAGGAATTCGTTCTTCATCTACACGACAAGTATTTTTTAGTGATACTAAAGTGCCTGTTGAAAACATGCTTTCTGAAAGAGGCAACGGATTTAAGATTGCCATGAACACTTTAAATGTTGGTAGAATAAAATTAGCTGCCGCCTGTCTGGATGCACAACGTAGATTGATCACTGAGTCAATAAAATATGCTAATGAGCGTGTACAATTTAAAACACCAATAGCAAAATTTGGTGCTATCCGTCAAAAAATTGCTGAAATGGCAACAAATTGTTGGGTAGGTGAAACTGCAAGCTATAGAGCCGCAAAAAACATAGAAGATCGAATTGCATTACGTCGGGCTAATGGAAAAGATACAAATCAAGAAGCTGAGCTTAAAGGAGTTGAAGAATATGCAATAGAATGTTCAATATTGAAAGTTGCTGTTTCTGAACATGTACAAAATTGTGCTGATGAAGGTATTCAAATTTTTGGTGGTATGGGATTCTCAGAAGAAACTCCTATGGAATCTGCCTGGAGAGATGCCCGTATTGCCAGAATCTACGAAGGAACTAATGAGATCAATCGTATGATATGTATTGGTATGTTGATTAAAAAAGCCATGAAAGGCCATGTAGATCTTTTAGGACCTGCTACCGCCGTTGCTAATGAATTAACAGGGATTCCATCATTTGAGCAACCAGATTATTCCGTATTATTTGCCGAAGAAAAGCAAATTATTGTCAATCTTAAGAAGTTATTTTTAATGGTTTCTGGGGCTGCTCTTCAAAAATATGGTGAAAAAATAGAGGAACATCAACAATTAATGCTGGCTGCTTCTGATATTTTAATTCAAATATATATGGCTGAATCAGCAATTTTAAGAGCTGAAAAATTAGCAAAAAATAAAGGGGAAGATAAAGTGAAAGAGCAAATAGCTATGGCAAAATTGAATTTATTCCAAGCAATAGATGTGATCGAAACCAGAGGGAAACACTCAATAATCTCTTTTACTGAAGGAGATGAGCAACGTATGATGCTAATGGGTTTAAGACGATATATCAAATATGTTAATATGCCTAATATTATTGAACTTAGAAACATAATTGCCGATAAGGTCACAGAAGAAAACAAATATTGTTTTTAAATAGTATTTCTGAATTTTAAGTGTACTTTATTGGTTATTATAAGCCATTTTCTGAATAGAGAATGGCTTTTTGGTATTAAATATTAACATTTTTTAACATTTTGACATAATTGAAACAAGTCTGTTTTTTCTATCTTAGCCAAATTTAAAATAAACAATTTCAATATTACACCCTAAAAAATCTAATACAAAATTATGATAAATTACAAAATTAAAGTAGTGAGACTGCTTGGCTTGACTATTATGTTACTAGCATTTTTAACTCCTCAAAACATTGAGGCCCAGAAAAAAAAGAAAAAGAAAAAAGGCGATACTGAAATGCCCGCCAATCCAGCTCCGAAAAAAGAAAAGGAGAAAAAAATTAGCGATCTAATAAAATCTTCGAAAGAGATCGATGGTTTATTTAAAATCTATCAAGATACGATTACCGGTTCTTTACAAATGGTAATCTCAGAAGATCAAATTAACAAAGAATTTATTCATTTTAATCAAATTGCAAATGGTGTAATTGATGCTGGCAGATTTAGAGGTGCCTATGGGGGGTCTAAAGTTTTTAAAATCAATAAATATTTTAACAAAATTGAATTTGTAACTCAAAACACTTCCTTTTATTTCGATCCTAGCAATGCGATATCTAGATCAAGCGATGCCAATATGAGCGAGGGTAATATGGCCAGTTTGAAAATTGAAGCACATGATAAAGAAAAAGGTTTATACTTGATCAAAGCTGATGATCTATTTTTAAAAGAAACTTTTGGACAGGTTAAACCGGCTAAACGTCCTGGAACACCTCCAACTGCATTTTCTTTAGGAAACTTGGATAAAAACAAAACAAAGATCAGTTCAATTCGGAATTACCCAGAAAACACAGATTTAGAAATAGAATATGTGTATTCTAAACCTTCAGTTTTAAATGGAGGTTCCAATGCGGTAACAGATGGCCGTAACGTAAGTATTAAAGTATTCCATAGTTTAATGGCTATGCCCGAAAATGATTATGAAATTAGATTTGATGATCCTAGAGTGGGTTATTTCACCAGTGAAGTGAACGACCAAACTTCAACAGGTTCGGTGCCATACCGTGATTTGGTTCACAGATGGAATTTAAAAAAGAAAGATCCTGAAGCAGCAATTTCTGAACCTGTTGAACCCATCACATGGTGGATGGAAAATTCAACACCTGTTGAATGGAGAAAAACTATTAGTCAAGGTGTTTTAGAATGGAACAAGGCTTTTGAAAAAGCCGGATTTAAAAATGCCATGGTAGTAAAAATGCAACCTGATGATGCGACTTGGGATGCCGGGGATATCAGATATAATGTTCTGCGTTGGACATCTTCTCCGAACCCACCATTCGGTGGTTATGGCCCCAGCTTTGTAAATCCTAGAACAGGTCAAATCTTAGGTGCTGATGTTATGCTTGAATATTTACATTTTACCAATCGTGTGATGTATGATAAGTTGTTTGATTTAGCCTCACCAGCTGCGGAATTTAATCCTTCTCCATATAAAAAAGATGATCAACTCTTTTGTTCTTTGGGACATCTTATGCATGAGAATAACATCTTTGGTCAAGCAGTTTTAGCTTCATCCGAAGCTTCCGATCTCGAAATGGCAAGAATGAAAAAAGAATCAATGATTGCATTAATTATGCATGAAGTAGGCCATACGCTAGGTTTAAATCATAATATGAAGGCGAGTCAGTTATTCTCTCCTGAACAATTAGCTGATGCCGAATTTATTAAAGGTAAGGCACTTACTGGTTCAGTGATGGATTATGCAGACATTAATCTTACAAACGACAGAACTAAACAAGGACAATACTATGATACTTCCGTTGGGCCTTATGATGAATGGGCCATTGAGTTTGGGTATAAACCCTTTAAGACAGAAGAAGAAGTCGAAGAGCTTTTAAATCAATCTACCAAACCAGAGCTTATTTTTGGGAATGATGCTGATGATATGCGTTCTCCGGGAAAAGCAATCGATCCAAGAGTAATGGTAGGTGATCTTTCTAATGATCAAATTGGTTACTCAATAAATCGATTTGAATTGATAAACTCTATGATGAAAGACGTAAAAACTAAATTCTCTAAAAAAGGAGAATCCTATCAAGAATTAAGACGAGCTTATTATATATTAAGTGGACAAAGGGCACGAGCAGCTAATGTAGTTTCAAGATTTATTGGGGGTGTTTATGTTGATAGGGCTATGGCAGGTCAAGATGGTGGTACACAACCGTATACGCCGGTAAGTTTAGAAGATCAAAAAAGAGCAATGAAAACCTTGAGCAAATACGCCTTTGCACCAAAAGCATTTAATGCACCAAATGATTTGTATAATCATATAGCAATGCAACGTAGAGGCTACAATTTCTTTAGCGGCCCTGAAGATCCCAAAATTCACAATCAAGTTTTAACTTACCAAAAAAATGTATTAAGACACATTTTACACCCAAATACATTACAACGAATTACTGATTCTGAATTATATGGTAATAAATACAAACTTTCAATGTTTATGACCGATTTGAATAAGGCTATTTTCAATGCTGACATCTATGGAAATGTAAATACTTTCAGACAAAATTTACAAGTTGAGTATACCAATATGTTAATAGGTGCTTTAACCGGGAAACAGAAAGACAGGTTTACCAACAATGCTAAATCAATGGCAATATACAATTTGAAAAATATTAGAGCTATGGCTGCACCGGCTGGAGATATTTCTTCAAGGGCTCATAAGCAACATTTAAGAACCTTAATTGATAATTCATTAAAAGAAATTAAATAATCTATCATTTTTTTTCTGTTTTAAAAGCCGTAACAGATCTGTTACGGCTTTAATTTTTATAAACATATTAAATTATATTAGCCGTATCATATAAAAACTTACAAAAATGGTCAATCGTCGATTATATGATACGGAAACTATGGACGAAATTGGGAACCATGAGAAACCAAGAACGAAGTTTTATTGGGAACATAACAAATATAGCAAGACATTCCAATAGTATGAAGACGCACAGAGCTTTACCTTACCAGGTTGTGGATGTGAAATTGGACGTCAATAAGTTCAATCACTAATACTATTTAAAATTAACAGTATAAGAAATATTATGTAAAATGTAAATCATTATTATTATGGAAAAGGCACTGCAAACTATGATCAATAACATGCCAGAAAAAACGGGTAAATCGTTGGAAGAATGGACCAAGATATTAAAGGCTAAAAACTTTGAAAAACATGGTGAAGCTGTTAAGTTTTTGAAAGCTGAACATGGTGTTACCCATGGTTTTGCGAATACCATTGTAACATTGTCTAAAGATTATCAAGAAAGTCCTAACGATCTCTTAACAAATCAATATAAAGGCAAAGAAGATCTAATACCTATTTATAAAAAATTGGTTGATGAAATTTTAAATTTCGGTTCTGATATTACCAAAACACCTAAAAAGGACAGTGTCAGTATGATTCGTAAACGCCAGTTTGCGTTGATAAAACCCGCAACAAAAACCCGTATTGACCTGGGATTAAAAATAAAAGGTAAACCAACTACAGAAAGGCTTGAAAATTCTGGTCCGTTCGGAACTATGTGTTCTCATAGGGTTCGATTATCAACAGTTGATGAAGTGGATGCTGAGCTTGTGGCATGGCTAAAAGAAGCTTATGAAAAATCGGTGTAAGTAATAATAGAAAAGCACTGAGCAATTATTCCCTCAACTTACCGCTAAATACACTTGCTTTAGAATTAAACGGGTTTCCTGAAGCTCTACGCAATAAAACAACCTGACCACAGTGCCAGATTGCATCGGCAATTGGACCATTGATATTATTCCAAAAAGGGTGTTCACTAGTCCCCGAATTACCTTTAAAAATAATGATGAAATTTTTCATTTCATCAGCACCTGCTTCTTTAAGAATTTCACTCGCTTGTTTTAAATTTTCCAATGTTTTTTGTCGCTTTTCCTCATAAGATAGTGTTGGTGACTTTATTGTGAAATCATTTATTCTCTTTTTAGTGGTGTTCAAAATAACATTAGATAACCCATAAATATGATCAATGGTTTGAGCACATGTTCTACCCTCTTCGCTTGGTTTATATTGAAGATCTAAATCTCTTAAGCCTTCGGTAGCCCAATAATATCTAAAGCCCAACCCATCAACCATCCTGGCAGCAACAGAGCCTGCAGTGTACGTTTCTGGATAATCAGGTATTTGGTAGTAAGGCAATTGAGAAGCTTTCATATCTTGGGCATTTATAGTTGATGAAATAAAAAGAATGCATGTAAATAGTGTGGAAAAAATTTTCATTATAAAGGAATTTTAGTTTTTATAAAATTTAAATATACTATCAAAAATTGTAAATTTAGACTTCTATAAGCTACATTTTGATGACAACACTACCAGAACTTTATTTTAAATCTTCAAAAGATTGGCGTTTGTGGCTGGGAAATAATCATAAAACATCAAATGGTGTCTTTCTTATTTTTTATAAAGTAGAAAGTAGTCAACCAAGTATGCGATGGGAAGAAGCTGTTAAAGTGGCACTGTGTTTTGGCTGGATAGACTCAACCGTTAAAAGAATAGACCATGAACGTAGACGTCAATACTTTTGTCCGCGTAAACCTAAAAGCACTTGGAGTAAACTCAATAAATCATATATAAAGCTATTAATTTCAGATAATAAAATGCATCAAAGTGGTTTGGATATAATTAATACCGCCAAACAAAATGGCTCCTGGGCAGCATTAGATAATGTTGAAAATATGATTATTCCCGAAGATTTACAACTAGCCTTTAGTGAAAACCCGAAAGCTTTGGAAAATTATCAAAACTTTGCAAGAGGTTATAGGAAAAGCTATTTATATTGGCTTAATCAGGCAAAGCGAAAAGAAACAAGACAAAATAGAATTCAAAAAATTATAGCATTTTGTAAAAACAATAAAAAGACCCCATAATGATTGTTGATAAATAAGAAATAATTAAAACTTTATAAACCGCCTAAAATATTTTATATTTGTTTCAACCCAATTGAACTAGCTACTGTATCTAGTTAAGAATCTTATGAAAAAAAATTACACTGCTTTTTTAATGGTGGTCCTTTTTATGTCTGCTATTATATATAGTCAACCTGCTACAGAGGTGTATCTTTTTGACTTCATTCAAAACGATAGTGTTTTTACCGTTGAAAATCCCGTGAATATTTCCAAAAATAAGGGATATGATAATCAGCCTTCGTTTTTACTGGACGGATCAGGTGTACTTTTTGCATCAACCAGAATGGATCAAACCGATGTTGCTTTATATAATATTACAAATGAAACTAAGATCTGGCTAACAAACACTTTAGGGAGCGAATATTCTCCAATTCAAACACCAACAAAAAAATTTTTTTCATCAATTTATATAGATAAAGACGGTACTCAACTCCTTTGGGTATACCCTTTTAATAGAAAAAAACCAAAAGTTTTGATTGAGAATCTTGAGGTAGGGTATCACGCTTGGTTAAATAAAAAAATTATTGTTTCATTTGTTTTAGGAGATCCGGCAACGCTTGAAGTCTCTAATTTAAAATTTAAGATAAAATATCCCATTGAAAAAAATATTGGCAGATCAATTCATAATATACCCGGTACTGAACTAATCAGCTTCATAAGCCATGAGAGTACTGATTTTGAAATTTATTCCATTAACCCTTTGAATAGCGAAAAAATATATATTACTGATGCACTTGAAGATTCTCAGGATTTGGCATGGACTCCAGACGGAACTTTAATTATGGGTTCGGGTGATACGCTATATAAACTGAAACCAGGAGTTGATAAAACATGGATTAAATTTGCATCTTTAAAACCTTTTAAATTAACTGGTATTACAAGATTAGCTATAAGCCCATTAGGGAATAAAATAGCTATTGTAGTTGATGAAGTAGTTGAGAATATTACTGAATCTGATGATTAAAATTAAATACTTATTAGTTTCGATTCAATTAAAAGGAAATAATTATTTGCTCAATAATTTTCCAAAACAAGACAATATCTTAAAAGCATATTTATTTAATAATTATATTAAATGTGCTGCTATTTGGGCTGCTAGTTTTGCATTATTGAAAACCAATTGAACATTTGCCTCTAGACTTTTTCCATAAGTAAGTTCTTTTACCTTATCCAATAAAAATGGCGTAGTTTCTTTACCCTTAATCCCGTTATCTTCAGATTCTAAAATAGCACTATGTATTATTTCATTAATTGAATTATAATCTAGTTGAAATTCAGTTGGGATAGGATTCGCAATTACAACGCCTCCTTTTAAATTCATTCCCCATTTAACCTTTAAAAATTTAGCAATTTGTTTTACCGTATTGAATTGATAATCAACTTCAAACCCACTTTTTTGTGTATAAAAAGCGGGAAGTTCTTTTGTTTTATAACCTAAGACTGGAACTCCATAAGTCTCTAAATATTCTAAGGTTAGCCCTAAATCTAATACCGATTTTACACCGGCACAAACTACAGCCACATTGGTATGAGCCAGTTCTTGCAAATCAGCTGAAATATCGAATGATTGTTCAGCCCCTCGATGAACACCTCCTATACCTCCTGTAGCAAAAATTTTTATACCGGCCATTTGAGCAGCAATCATTGTGGAGGCAACAGTGGTTGCACCATCTTCTTTTTTGGAAATTAAATAAGGGATATCTCGCCTACTAGCTTTTATAATTTTTTTTCCAGACCTTCCTAAATATTCAATCTCATCTTTAGCTAACCCCACTTTAAATTTTCCATTAATAATGGCTATAGTTGCTGGAATTGCCCCTGTAGCCCGTACTATTTCTTCCACTTTTAGAGCTGTTTCAACGTTTTGTGGAAAAGGCATCCCATGTGAAATAATGGTAGATTCTAGTGCTACCACCGGCCTTTTTTCTGCTAGAGCTTTTTTGATATTAGAATTAATATCAAGATATTTTGAATTCATACTATAGAATTTAAAACCATTTGCTCGCAAATATCTGGATGTACTGCATTTTTATGTTGTATTGTGATTTGAGCACAAGCAGAACCAAATTTTACCATATCATATAATTCCAACTTTTTAATTTCACCATAAATTAATCCTGCCATAAAAGCATCGCCTGCGCCATTTGTATTCACAGGCGAAATAATATTGTTTTTCTCAATAAATATTTCATTTTCATCACCATAAGCAACACCATCTGCACCCAGCGTTATAAATACTTTTTTTACACCCAAATTTAAAAAGTGTTCAACAATTCCTTCATGGTCGCTTTCATGTTCAATTTTTATATTGCTTAGTTGCTCTGCTTCTAAAGAATTACATTTTAAAATATGTAGTCTGTCAAGAATTGATTTAGCTTTTAAAGCTTTTTTAGCAGAAACAGCTTCTAAAGCAAAACGTGTATTAGGTAGTTTTTCGGTAACTAATTCTAAGGTTGATACGGGTAAGTTTGTTTCTAAAACACAATACTCATTTTGGCCAATAATATCCAAATTATCTAAAATAAAAGAATCAGGAAGTTCATCATATATATTCATAGCCGCTAGTCCTAATTCTAGATCTTTAAAATGATTCATAATAGCTACATATAATGATGTTTTACTATTATTTTTAGTTAAACTGTGTTGAATAGAGATATTTAGGTCATTGCATGAATTTATCAATGTTTTCGAGAATTCATCATCAGCAAATACACTCAAAAACTCGACATCAAAATCCAATCGCTTTAAATTTTCGGATATATTTCTACCAACACCACCAAGTATTGTTTCAACTGAGCCAATATTAGAATCTTCAAATATTAATTCTTCTTTTGAAAATCCTATCAAATCAATATTGGAAGCTCCAATTACCGTAACTTTAGGTGTATCTGCCATTTTATAAAACGTTAAATAAAAAAATCCTCTTAAATTTAAGTATTTTTACAATATATAGTAATAAACTTATGCGAAAATTCAAATCCATTTTCAAAGTCGGCAAACCAATCATTGGTATGATCCACTTAAAAGCATTACCGGGGACCCCAAAATTTAATAACTCTACAAATGAAATTATAGAGGCCGCAATCGATGAAGTTGAAATTTATAAAAATGCCGGAATCGATGCTTTAGCAATAGAAAACATGCATGATGTGCCGTACTTGAAAAATGATGTTGGACATGAAATTTCTAGCATCATGAGTATTATTGCGTATGAAGTCAAGAAAAGAAGTAATTTACCTTGCGGCATTCAAGTCTTGTCATCCGCAAATAAAGCGGCCTTAGCGATTGCTAAAAGTGCAGGACTAGATTTTATTCGCGCAGAAGGTTTTGTATTCGGGCATGTAGCAGATGAAGGATATATCGATGCCAACGGTGGGGAATTACTAAGATATCGTAAAAATATTGATGCTGAGAACATTGCTATTTTTACTGATATAAAAAAGAAACATAGTTCACATGCAATAACTTCAGATATTTCCATTGTTGAAACCGCCAAAGCCGCTGAATATTTTTTGAGCGACGGATTAATTATAACAGGAAGTAGTACTGCTGTACCAACCGATACCAATGAATTAAAGCAAATTAAAAAAGCATGCAAAATTCCTGTAATTGTAGGTTCGGGAGTTACTATTCAAAATGTCTCAAAATATTTATTAATTAGCGACGCACTTTTTGTAGGTTCTTATTTTAAGAAAGAAGGGTTCTGGGCAAATGCATTGGAATACGATAAAATTGCCAGTTTTATGAGCGAAGTTAACTCCTTACGAGGTTAATTGATTATTTTTCTAACTACTTTTTTTAGTAACTTTACTTTTATCTATGATTGAATTTATACTCAATAATAAATTAATTCAAACTACTGAAAATTCAGGCATTCCGCTCTTAGATTTTATTAGGAACAGTCAACAATTAAAGGGAACTAAAATTGGTTGTAGAGAAGGTGATTGCGGGGCGTGTACAGTTTTAGTTGGCTCATTAGAAAAGAATAAAGCTATTCAATATCAAAGCATTACTTCTTGTATTTCTCCATTAGGAAATGCTCAAGGTAAACATATTGTTACGGTTGATGGCACTAATTTACTGAATAAACTTACCACTGCTCAGCAAGCAATAACTGACTATGATGCCACGCAGTGTGGATTTTGCACTCCGGGATTCGTAGTTTCACTCACCGGATTAGCATTAAAAAACAACATTAATTCTTATGATGATGGGCTAAATGCCATCAGTGGTAATATCTGTAGGTGCACCGGGTATAAATCTATTGAAAGAGCAACGAAAAAATTAGTTGATTTCTTACAGAAAAAAGATGCCAAAAATCCCTTGAAATGGCTCATCGATAATGAATTTATACCGGAGTATTTTACTGATATCCCAAAAAGATTGTTTCAGATAAAGTCTAAAAAACAATCCTTTACAAACTTAAATTATGTGGCTGGCGGGACAGATATTTATGTAAAAAATGCTGATTATTTTTCTGAAGAAGAACTACACTTATTGTCTGTGAATAAAGAACTTAGTGGCATATCATTTTATAAGAACAACTGTGTAATTGGTGCATCAACAACTGTAACCGATGTCATGAATAATAATGCCATGCAGGTTTATTTCCCAGAAATACAATCGTACCTAAAACTGGTATCTTCTGAACAAATCAGAAATATGTCAACACTGGCAGGAAATCTAGTAAATGCTTCTCCAATTGGAGATATGACTATTCTTTTTTTAGCTCTAAATAGTAAAATAACCATAAAAAATACTAAAGGTAAACTTAGAACAATAGCACTTAAAGATTTTTACAAATCTTATAAAGTATACGATTTACACGAAAAAGAAATAGTTGTAAATATAACTTTTGAAGTACCTGATAAGTCCCATCATTTTAATTTTGAGAAAGTAAGTAAACGAACACATCTTGACATTGCTAGTGTTAACTCAGCTATATGTATTAAAATTAATGGCAACATAATTGAAAAAGTACATTACGCTCTAGGTGGAGTGGCTCCTGTACCAAAATATTTACCTAAAACATCCTCATTTTTTACAAATAAGGAACTCAACATGGAAGTTCTAAATGAAGCAAATACAATAATGCAAAAAGAAATTTCTCCAATAAGTGATATAAGAGGTTCAAAAGAAT
>Ga0316192_10002977_pt1 | contig 12373 bp, 14 predicted proteins | sample MerIslwburrow_MG_FD_204931 | JGI IMG/M metagenome (GOLD analysis project Ga0316192, IMG submission 204931) | Coastal sediment microbial communities from Maine, United States - Merrow Island worm burrow | ecosystem: Environmental > Aquatic > Marine > Coastal > Sediment | place: USA: Maine...
AAATTTTAATAACGATAACTTGTCGTTGATTGAAATTTCTCATAGGAGTGCACCTTTTGTAGCAGTAATGGAAAAAGCTCGAAATTTAGTATTAGAATTGCTCAATTTGGAGGGTAAAGGTTATTCCGCGTTATTCTTACAGGGTGGAGCCAGCCTCGAATTTTTAATGACTCCATATAATCTTTTAAAGGTTAATGGCAAAGCGGCATATTTAGATACAGGTGCCTGGAGTAGTAAAGCTATTAAAGAAGCTAAAATACTGGGTGAAATTGAAGTAGTTGCTTCATCTAAAGATAAAATATACAACTATATTCCAAAAAATTATACCATTCCTACAAATATCGATTATATGCACTGCACGTCTAATAATACGATTTATGGAACTCAAATAAAAGAATTCCCAAAAAGCGATAGCTTGTTGGTTTGCGATATGAGTTCTGATATATTTTCGCGTCAATTAGATTTTACACAGTTTGATCTCATTTATGCAGGTGCTCAAAAAAATATGGGTCCTGCAGGAACAACTTTAGTAATTGTAAAGGAGGAAATCTTGGGTAAAACCGGACGTACTATTCCATCAATGTTAGATTACCAAGTTCATATTAGTAAAGACAGCATGTTTAATACACCTGCAGTGTTTGCTGTTTATGTATCAATGTTGACATTAGAATGGTTAAAAAATTTAGGAGGACTTCCTGCGATTGAAAGAATGAATGAGAAAAAAGCAGCATTGCTTTATTCTGAAATAGATAGAAATCCACTTTTTAAAGGATTTGCAGAAAAAGAAGATCGTTCATCTATGAATGTAACTTTTAACCTAACAAATGAAAATCATAAGGATGCATTTGACAAACTTTGGAATGAAATCGGAATTAGTGGTATAAAAGGTCATCGATCAGTTGGCGGTTATCGTGCAAGTATCTACAATGCAATGCCTATTGAAAGCGTACAGGTTTTGGTAAATGCTATGCAAGAACTTGAAAAACAAACAGTATAACAATTAAAACATAATAAAATGAAAGTATTGGCAAACGACGGCATCGCAACCAGTGGTGTTATGGCTCTTGAAAAAGAAGGGTTCTCAGTTGATCTAACAACAATTGCTCAAGATAAGCTTATAGATTATATTAACGAAAATAATATTTCAGTGCTGCTAGTGAGAAGTGCTACACAAGTTAGAAAAGATATTATTGATAATTGTCCTTCAATAAAAATTATTGGTCGTGGTGGTGTTGGAATGGATAATATTGATGTAAAGTATGCAAAAGAGAAAGGTGTCAAAGTAATAAACACTCCTGCTGCGTCTTCACATTCAGTAGCTGAACTAGTTTTTGCCCATTTATTTGGCATGGTTCGTTTTTTGCACCAATCTAATCGAAATATGCCTTTAGAAGGAGATTCTAAATTTAAAAATTTAAAAAAATCATATGCAAAAGGAATTGAATTAAGAGGGAAAACTCTTGGTATAATTGGTTTTGGAAGAATTGGACAAGCTACGGCGAAAATTGGTTTAGGCCTTGGCATGAAGATCGTTGCTTTTGACCCTTATTTAGAATCAGCAAATTTAGAACTTGAATTTTATGATCATCAAACTGTTTTCTTTAATATTAAAACCATATCAAAAGAAGAAGTTTTAAGAGAATCAGATTTTATTTCATTGCACGTCCCTGCTCAAAATGACTATGTAATTTCAACTAAAGAATTCGAGATCATGAAAGACGGGGCCTGTATTATCAATGCCGCCCGCGGTGGGGTCATTGACGAAATTGCATTGGTCAAGGCACTAGAAACTAAGAAAATTTCTAAAGCCGCCTTAGATGTGTTTGAAGACGAGCCAACCCCAGAAATTCAATTACTAATGAATCCTAACATCTCTTTAACGCCCCATATTGGTGCCGCAACAGGTGAAGCGCAAGATAGAATTGGAACAGAACTGGCTCATCAAATTATTAAAATTCTAAAAAAGGATACAACAGTATAATTCGTTAAAATCATAATAATGGCAATAATAAAACCATTTAAAGGACTAAGGCCTCCTAAAGAGCTAGTGGAAGAAGTTGCTTGCTTACCATATGACGTAATGAACTCTGAAGAGGCTACTCAAATGGCAGCCGGTAAAGAAGCTTCTCTATTAAGAATAACTCGAGCAGAAATTGAATTTGAAAAGGGTATAGATTCTCATGACGAAAAAGTTTATTTACATGCAAGATCTAACTTTGATGCTTTTCAAGATAAAGGGTTTTTAGTTCAAGATAGTGAGGATAAATATTATATCTATGCCCAAACAATGAACGGGAAAACACAATATGGTATAGTTGGAGCAGCTTCTTGTCAAGATTATTTGGAAGGAAAGATAAAAAAGCATGAATTAACACGTCCTGATAAAGAAGAAGATCGCAAAGTACTTTCAAGAATCTTAGAAGCAAACATTGAACCCGTATTTTTTACTTATAGAGCTGTTCCTGAAATAGACGAGATTGTTTCAAATTTTGTTTCAAATAATGACCCTCAGTATGATTTCACAGCAGAAGACGGTTTTGGACATCATTTCTGGGTTATTGATGATGCGAATATTAATAAAAGAATAGAACTACTCTTTAAAGAAAAAGTTCCCTGTACATATGTTGCCGATGGGCATCACAGAACTGCTGCAGCTGCTGGAATGAGTGATGAATTTAGAAAGAAAAACCCTAATCATACCGGGGATGAAGCCTATAACTTTTTTATGGCTGTTCATTTCCCTGATAATCAATTGCAAATAATTGATTACAACAGAGTAGTGAAAGATTTAAATGGATTAAGTCCAACTGAATTTATTAATAAAATTGAAGAAAATTTTATTGTAAACCAAATTAATGAATCGATTATTAAACCGAAAAAATTACATGATTTTTCTATCTATTTAGATGGAAAATGGTATGCTTTAACTGCTAAAAATTCCACTTTTAATGACGATAATCCTATTGATAGCTTGGATGTTAGTGTTCTATCAAAATATATATTAGAACCAATTTTAAATATTAAGGATTTACGAACTGATACGCGCATTGAATTTGTTGGAGGCATTAGAGGTTTAGATGAATTGAGTAAACGAGTTGATAGTGGTGAAATGGCAGTTGCCTTTGCTTTATTTCCTGTAAGCATGAATCAATTAATGAATATAGCCGACACAGGTAATATTATGCCTCCAAAAGTAACTTGGTTTGAACCTAAATTACGATCGGGCCTTGTAATCAATAAATTGGCTTAGGTTTAATGTTCATAAAAGATAATTTAGAAAAAATAATTGATACACTTCCTGAGAGCGTAACCTTAGTTGCTGTTTCAAAAACCAAACCTGTAAAAACCATTCTTGAAGCATATAATGCTGGCCAGATCATTTTTGGTGAAAATAAAATTCAGGAAATGGTAGATAAGGAAAAGGAATTACCTAAAGACATTCAATGGCATATGATTGGTCATCTACAGCGTAATAAGGTAAAGTACATGGCACATTTTGTGGATTTAATTCATGGCGTTGATAGTGTGAAAACGCTTATCGAAATAAATAAACAAGCTAAAAAACATGACAGGGTTATAAAATGTTTGTTACAGGCCAAAATAGCCCAGGAAGACACAAAATATGGACTGTCATTTACAGAAATCGAAGATATTTTATCCTCAGACCTACTAAATGATCTTCAAAATGTAAAACTTATTGGCTTGATGGGGATGGCCAGTTATACAGATAATATGGATCAAGTTAAAGGTGAATTTAGTGGTTTAAATAAATTTTTCCAACAGCTTAAAAAACAAAATGATAGCATAACGGAATTGTCTATTGGGATGAGTGGAGATTATTCCTTAGCTATTGAATGTGGCAGTACTATGGTGAGAATAGGAAGTGCTATTTTTGGAGCACGATAATTATAGAGTTTTTCGCTTTTGATTCATAAATTATTCTTCTCTTTGTTTTAATTGAAAATCATAATTTTATGGGATTAAAAATAATAGTTTAGTTATATTTGAGTATAAATTAAGCTCAAATCATGAGGCCCTATATTTTAGCAGAAACAAATTGGAAAGCGGTTAAAGAAACGAAATTTGAATTAGCTGTATTACCTTGGGGCGCTACCGAAGCCCATAATTATCATTTGCCATATGGTACTGATAATTTTGAATCTGATTATTTAGCAGCGAAATCTGCAGGCCTTGCCTGGGATAAAGGAGCGAAAGTAATTGTACTGCCTACCATGCCATTTGGCGTTAATACAGGCCAATCAGATATATATCTTGATATTAACTTGAATCCAAGTACTCAATTTGCCATTTTATGCGATATAATTGAAGTTTTAAATCGGCAAGAAATATTTAAATTACTGATCTTTAACAGTCATGGAGGTAATAACTGGAAGTCCATGGTAAGGGAACTTGGATTGAAATATCCAAAGATGTTTATTTGTGTTTCTAATTGGTATCAATCATTAGACAAAAAAAAATATTTTGATGAACCTGGAGACCATGCAGATGAAATGGAAACAAGTTTAATGCTATATCTAAAGCCCGAATTTGTATTACCAAAAAAAGATTGGGGAGAAGGCAAAGAAAAAAAGAATAAAATAAAAGCATTTTCTGAAGGCTGGGTTTGGGCAGAACGAAAATGGTCACAAATTACTGAAGATACCGGTATAGGTAACCCAAAAAAGGCAACCAAAGAAAAAGGGGAACGTTTTTATAAAGATGTTTGCCTAAAAATGGCAAAATTATTCATTGAAATTTGTAAAGCTGATCTCGAAAACTTATATGAATAAAATTGAAAGTACTATTTTTCCGATTGTGAGCGATCGTTAATGCATCACCTTAAACAATAACTCTTTTAAAATATCTTCTGTAGCTAAATTTTGAGCTCCCACCCCTTTGCTCTTCAAATCGGCATCTCGCAGCATTGAAATAATTTGAGATACCTTACGCATTGGATAGTTTGTTGCTGCTTTTTGGTAATCAGCAACAAAAAAAGGATTAATACGCAATGCTTTAGCAACATTTCCTTTTGATTTATCTACTAAACCATGGTAGATCAATAACTGAGTAAAAAAACTATTCAACAATGAAATAGTCATTACCAAAGGATTACTTCTAGGATTTTGCCCAAAATATTTTATGATCTGATTTGCCTTAACAATGCGCTTCTCTCCTACTGCTTTACGTAATTCAAAATTATTAAAGTCTTTACTAATACCTATATTTTCTTCAATGTGAGACGCTGTAATAGTAGTCGATTTAGGTAAAACAATCATTAATTTTTCTAGTTCATTATTAATTTTTGAAAGATCTGTTCCTAAAAATTCAACTAACATCAATATTGCTTTCGGCTCAATTTGGTATTCCCTCTTTGAGAGTACTCTGCGTATCCAATCTCCTACCTGATTTTCGTATAACTTTTTACTTTCAAATAACAATCCTTTTTTATCAATAACTTTAGCTAGCTTTTTGCGTTTATCAAGGGTTTTATATTTATAACAGACAACAAGTACTGTCGACGGTTGAGGATTCTCAACATAATTCACTAAATTTTCTATGGTTCTTGATAGATCTTGTGCTTCTTTAATTATAACCACTTGTCTTTCTGACATCATTGGGAAGCGTTTCGCATTTGAAACAATATCTTCTATACTTACATCTCTGCCATATAACACCATTTGGTTAAACCCTTTTTCTTCTTCACTAAGCACATTCTTCTCAATATATTCTGAAATTTTATCTATATAATAAGGTTCTTCTCCCATTAAAAAATAAATAGGCTTTATATTTCCTTGCTTGATATCAGAAACTATTTGATTGATGCGCTCCATTTAGAAAAAAATAATCATTTTTGTATTATGGTTTCGTTGAACTTGCCTAAGGCCGAATTGAAAATCAAAAGTAGCGAAAATACACTGTATATTTTTGATATCATCAGGAAAAAATATGTTGTATTAACTCCCGAAGAATGGGTACGTCAGCATGTAGTTCATTATTTGATTAATAGTAAAGGGTATCCTAAATCTTTGATCGCTGTTGAAAAGCAGCTAACCATCAATACGTTGAAAAAACGTTTTGATATATTGGTTTTCAATACACAAGGCTTACCAGATCTTATAATTGAATGTAAATCACCCTCAATTAACATATCTCAAGACGCTTTTGATCAGATCGCCAGATATAATTTAAAGTTAAATGCGGCACTACTAATGGTTACAAATGGCCTGGTACATTATTATTGTAAATTAGATCCTTTAAATAAGCAATATATTTTCTTGAAAGATCTAACGGCCTATAGTAAAGATTAAGAAACTTTTCACTGAATAAATTCAATTTTTTTAAAGCATTTAGAGTATGTTTGCATCCAATATAGTAAACTTTGAAAGTAGCCGTAGTCATACTTAATTGGAATGGTAAACAATTGCTGGAACAGTTTTTACCTGGCATGGTGAGTTGTAGTAAAAACGACGCTGACATTTATGTCGCAGATAATGCCTCCACAGATGATTCAATTGATTTTATTAAAGCCAACTATCCTCAAGTCAAAATAATCCAAAATTCAACTAATGGAGGTTATGCAAAGGGATACAATGAAGCTTTACAACATATTGATGCTGAAATCTATGCCTTGGTCAATTCTGATATTGACGTTACTAAAAATTGGATTCTACCAATTATTAAAGAATTCAAAAATTCTAAAAAAACAGCCATTATTCAACCTAAAATATTAGATTTTAAGGATAAAAATAAATTTGAATATGCAGGAGCGGCAGGTGGTTTTATTGACTTCTTTGGGTATCCTTATTGTAGAGGACGAATTTTTACTAACTTGGAAAAAGATAGGCAACAATACAATGACACTTCTGAGATTTTCTGGGCTTCTGGCGCCTGTTTTTTTATTCGCTCAGAAGTCTATCATCAGTTAGGAGGCTTCGATGAGCACTATTTTGCACATCAAGAAGAAATTGATCTATGTTGGCGTACGCAAAATGAAGGCTTTACTATTAAATATGTGGGTGCTTCTACGGTATACCATATTGGTGGCGCAACCTTGCATGAAGCCAGCCCGAGAAAAACCTTTTTAAATTTCAGGAATAGTTTATTTACTGCACTCAAAAATGTGCCAAAACGTTATTTATTTTTTGTTATATTTTCAAGACTTTTACTGGATGCAGTTGCCGGAATAAAATTTTGTTTAGAATTAAGGCCATTACATACCTGGGCCATTATTAAAGCTCATTTAAGTTTTTATAGATATATTCCGTCTATGCTGAAAAAACGTTTAAAAATTTCTTATAAAAGAACTGCATACTTTCACTGTATAAGTGTGGTGTGGCAGCACTTTATTTTGGGAAGAAAAAAGTTCGAACAAATCAATTAAGAAGTTGGCATTTTCTCATCTGCAGAATTACCATATGAGGCCGGAACTTTTGCATTATTTAATCTCAAATACAAGCCTAACTGTGCTCTATGATGAATAATATGGCTCATAACCAATATTCGTAAAACAGCTATTCTAGGCATTGTAAAGAATATTTTTTCACCATCACGCAAGGTCCAATTTTCTCGTAAATGTTCGTCGTTAGAATTACCAATTGACCTTCGTGCATTAAGAACATTCTTATTAAAAAATGCTATCAATTCTTCTTTATTATCAATATTCGAAGGTACATGCCCGGCTGTAGCTAAATCAAATTGAGACATATCCAAGGTTCCATTCACCCAAGTTGGTATTTCAGCGATATGATTCGCTAATTTTTGAGTTGTCATTGATCTTTCATGAGGTTTAAAATCAAAAAAGTCAACTGATAATTCATTAAGAAATCTCAGCGTAGTTCCCATTTCTTTATCAAATTCCATTAAAATGGATTTATTTAAATTCATGGTTAATACTTGTTTATATATTATATTTTAAAGATAGTTATATATATTGAATTTTCATAATCACTAATTAAAGCAATGAATCCTTAACTATTTGAATTATATTTGATTAAGTATAAAATGATAATGGCAAAGAATTCACATTACCAAAAAGCTTTAGAGCAAGCTAAGAAAAGTTATAAAGAAGGAGGCATCCCAATTGGAGCTGTTTTGGTAAAAAATGATTTGATTATTGGTAAAGGGCATAATCAGAGAGTACAGCAATTGAATCCAATTTTACATGGTGAAATGGATTGTTTGCAAAATGCAGGTAGACTGCAAAATTATTCTGACACTACTTTATACACAACCCTCAGCCCTTGCATGATGTGCTCTGGAACTATTGTTCAATTTAAAATTAAGAAAGTAGTCATAGGCGAAAATAAAAACTTTAAAGGAAACATCTCCTTTTTAGAAGAACATGGCGTAGAAGTTGAAATATTGAATGATGAAGAAACCATAAACTTAATGACTAATTTCGTTAATGATAATCCCGAATTATGGTATGAAGATATTTCTGAAACAAATTAATTATGCCTTACAACGAAAATTTAGCCAACCGCATTAGGGAGCATTTGTTAATATACCAAGACGACATTATAGAGAAGAAAATGTTTGGAGGATTGAGTTTTTTATTCAAAGGAAAAATGTCAGCAGGAGTTGTAGGAAATGATTTGGCCGTTAGAGTAGTACCTTCTAAAATGGATAAGGAATTGGAGAAGCACAATGTAAGACCAATGGATTTTACCAACAAACCAATGAAAGAGTTTATATATGTTGAAATTTCAGACATGAAAAGTTTACCTTATTGGATCGATTTAGGGATTGAACATGCTAAAAGCAACCTTAAGTAACACTTTATGAGTATTTTTTATAGCCTAGATATTTTAGGAACCATTGCCTTTGCCATTTCAGGTACATTAGCAGCAATGCATAAGAAGTTAGATCTTTTTGGCGTATTTATTATTGCTTTCGTAACTGCGGTTGGTGGCGGAACACTTCGTGATATATTAATAGATAGGACTTTAGTAAGTTGGATGCAAGATTTAAATTATGTGTATGCTATAAGTGCTGCTACAATCTTTGCAATAATCATCAGAAAAAAAATAGCCTATTTGAGAACCTCATTATTTTTGTTTGATACTATTGGTCTCGGAATTTTCACAATTATTGGAACTGAAATTGGTATTCAAGAACAATTACATCCCGTAATAACGGTTATATTGGGCACATTAACAGCTACTTTTGGAGGGGTGCTTAGAGATATTTTATGTAATGAAATTCCTGTTATTTTTAAGAAAGAAATATATGCTATGGCTTGCATTGCCGGAGCAATAACGTTTATTCTCTTAAGCAATTTAGAGATCAATACGAATACCAATTACATAATTACAACCTTAATTGTAATTATTATTAGATTGGTAGCTGTAAAGTTTAAGTTATCGTTGCCAACTTTGATAACTAAAAATAAAGAATTGTAATCCACAAAAAATTCTATATTTAAAGCGCCTCAATTAATTCTGAAAAGAAATTATTTTATTTTTTTTAACTTGACAATTATAACACCATTGGCTGCCATAAGACCTCCATAGACTGAGGCTTCACTACCTCGTCTAATTACTTTGATCTCTTCTATTTCGTTTGTAGGGATCGTCGCTAATGAATGAAGATTACTTCGTATGTCATCAATTATAATCAAGGGAGTTTTATCACCATTAAAAGAATTAGGACCTTTGCCGATCGTAATTTGGCCATTTCTAACTGTAACATATGGAAATTTTCTATCTAAAATTTCAAAAACACTGCTGAAATTTTCATACCCTGTGGCTGTAGAGTAACCGTCCTTTATTTTATTTGAATTCACCTTATAACCCATACGGATTATTAGATCCTCCTCAGACAATGGTTTGCTACCTTCTCTAAAAACAAAACTTACTTTTTTTTCACCTATATATTTTATTGATAGTAAACCGTGTTTAGAAGAATAAGCTGCTATTTCAGAAATATTTGCATCCAATTTAATTTTATAAAACCCCTTACTATTTGTACTTACGTTAGTTTTAACAGAATCTATAAAAATAAATGCTCCCTTAATGGGTTCATTATTGATATTAGTAACGGTGCCAGTTACCTTAATTTTTGCTGTTTTTTTATTTTGTGCTTCAACAATTGTCACACTTACAACAAAAAAGCATGCTAATAAAAGACATTTAGACCTCATAATGCTTATTTTAGATATCCGAGAATAAAATAAATAATTTGCTCTAAGATAAGAATAAAACACTATAAAAACTATAGCTAAACAGATAAAAATTTAGTAATCTCCCAAGGTTTCTGGGTTTTGTGATAAGCCAATAGCCAGTTGTTCGTCATTAGGGGCTTTTCCATGCCAAGCATGCGTATGCATCATAAAATCAACCCCGTTACCCATAACTGTATGCAGAAGCACACAGACAGGCTTCCCTTTTCCTGTTCTGGTTTTAGCTTCGTTCATACCTGTTATAATAGCTTCGATAGAATTACCTTCTTTAATTTCTAATACATCCCAACCAAAGGCCATAAATTTAGCTTTTAAATCTCCTAAGGGCATAACATCATCTGTAGGACCATCTATTTGCTGACCATTATAATCTATCGTAGATATTAAATTGTCAACTTTTTTTCCGGCAGCATACATTATGGCTTCCCATGTCTGCCCCTCTTGTAATTCGCCATCACCATGCAAACTGTAAACTAAAGCAGTATCATTATTTAATTTTTTAGCCTGAGCAGCACCAATTGCCACTGACATACCTTGTCCCAGTGAACCAGCCGCAATTCTAATTCCTGGCAAACCTTCATGTGTTGCAGGATGACCTTGCAGGCGAGTATTTAGTTTTCTAAAAGTAGCTAACTCTTCAACCGGGAAAAACCCACTTCTAGCCAAAACACTGTAAAATAATGGTGATATATGGCCATTAGATAAAAAGAATAGATCTTCTCCTTTTCCATCCATATTGAAATTTGTAGAATAATTCATTATTTTCTGATACATCACTGTTAAAAACTCGGCACAACCCAAAGACCCTCCGGGATGACCTGAATTGACAGCATGAACCATTCTAATGATGTCACGTCTTACTTGTGTTGTAAAATCTTGTAATTCTTGTGTAGTTGGCATTTATAGCATCATTTAAAAACGTTGTAAAAATACAAAACCTACATAGATTCCAAATTTTAGAATAGCTTATTTTTTGTGTAGTTATTAACAGATAATTTTTAATTATTCTAACCATATTCATATTAGAAATAATCTAAGATATCTTTACTATATTTGAATAGGTCATCAATATAATTTATTTAAAAAAGTGAAACGTAAAAAACTAAAATTAACGGTCTCTAAAAAAGTTGGGCAGCCACCTGGCAGCATTACTTATGTTGGGAAAGAACGAACTGATGGAGCCACATTAGAATTGATAAGCTACGATGATAAACAACTTTCTAGAAAAAAATTTAGTAATTGTGAAGATTTAAAACAAAGTTTAAACGCGGATTCGATAAATTGGATCAATGTTGATGGTGTTCATGATCAGGAATTATTAAATCAGTTCGGAAGTGTGTTTGGGCTGCATAATTTGTTGCTTGAAGATGTTGCCAATATGAATCAACGTCCAAAAGTTGAAGAATTTGATAGCTATTTATTTTTATCCATAAAAATGCTTCAATACAATGAAACTATTCATAATATAGAAAATGAACAAGTTAGTTTAGTCTTATCAAAAGACTATGTAATTACTTTTCAGGAAAAAACGGGTGATGTTTTTGAAAATATACGGGATAGAATTGAAAATAATAAAGGACAAATACGTAAGAAGGGAAATGATTATCTATTTTATTCCTTTATTGATTCTATCATAGATAACTATTTTAGTGTCATAGAAAATGTTGGTAATGATTTAGAAGAATTAGAAGAGGAAGTTTTCAATAATCCGTCACAAATCTTATTAGAAAAAATTCAGAATAAGAAAAATTTGCTGTTAATTTTAAGGAGATCTATTTACCCTGCTAGAGAATCAATAAATAAAATATTACGAGATAATAATGATTTTATATTACCCGGAACAGTCAAATATTTTAATGACGTTTATGACCATACTATTCAGATTATTGATGTAATAGAATCATATAGAGATATTATTTCGGGATTGAAAGACAGCTATTTATCCAGTATAAGCTTAAAAATGAATCAGGTAATGCAAGTGCTTACCATCATGGCCACAATATTTATCCCATTGACCTTTCTTGCTGGAGTTTATGGAATGAATTTCGATAATATTCCAGAATTAAAATGGCATAATGGGTATTACTATTTTTGGGGCTTAGCTATTTTTATTTTACTGGCCTTAGTAATTTATTTCAGAAGGAAAAAATGGTTATAGTTGCTATAAATTATAAATTAACTGATCTATTTTTT